>Ga0194128_10010075_pt1 | contig 11359 bp, 8 predicted proteins | sample TA2KigCa65mmetaG_FD_148650 | JGI IMG/M metagenome (GOLD analysis project Ga0194128, IMG submission 148650) | Freshwater microbial communities from Lake Tanganyika, Tanzania - TA2015037 Kigoma Deep Cast 65m | ecosystem: Environmental > Aquatic > Freshwater > Lake | place: Tanzania: Lake...
GCCGAGAGGTCAATGCGTACATGGAATAGGTTCCCTCGGATACGGTGCTTGTGGGGTGCCTCGATGACGACGCGGCACGCTGCAACATGACTGAACATGAGTTCGAGCTTTTTGACGCGCTTGTGAATCAGCTGCTCGATTGCTGCAGAAGGCTCCATGCCACGAAATGCAATTTCCGTGTAGATGGTCATTTCCATTCCTTTCTCAGAGTGTGAATCGTGCTGCTGTGAAAAAGACTCTGCTGCTTCATTCTAAGTGTGATAGAAACTGGCGACGATCAACGGCCGTTTCATTACCGTAAGGGTCAATTCATTTTTTTCGCGACCCTTGTTCTCTGTTCTATAACCCTGACGGAAGAGTCTCTGAATTCGGTTGAACCTTGGGGGTGACCCATGAATGAGAACCAGAGCCTTCAACGACTGCCTCTCCTACCCATTCGCAATGCTGTTTTGTTTCCCCATCTGATTGTTCCAACATCGGTGAGTCGACCAAGTTCCATTGCTTCTGTTGAAGCCGCGCTTGCCAAAGAAGAGAAATGGATTCTTGCGGTGACACAGAGGGATTCTTCGGCAAGTGACCCTTCAGGAATCGACTTGTTTGAGTACGGTACATTGGCACTCGTACGTCGATTTGCCCGTCTCGATTCGTCGCTTGAAATCAATCTTCAGGGGCTGCGTCGGGTGCGGGTGAACAACGTCGTCAACAACGGTCGCTATCTCGAAGCCGACTCCTTCGATTCGCCAGTTCTGCGCAGTAACACTCCCGAGGTTGATGCATTGCAGCGCTCAATCGTCGATCTGACCGAGAAAATTCAGGACTTGAGCGATCTCAAAGGGACAGGGAACCTGATGAGACTGCTTCAGCAGATTCAAGATCCGCTTGGTCAGGTCTATCTGCTCGCCTCATTGTTGAGTCTCGATGTGAATAAGGAGCAGAGCCTTCTTGAGGCGAACACTCAAGAGGAACTTTACCGGCGCATGGTTGATTGCCTTGGATACGAGGTTGAAGTGCTCAACCTGCGTGAGAAAATTAGCACGCAAGCGGCGAGTGCAATGTCTCGCGAGCAGAGGGAGTATTTATTGCGGCAGCAGATGCGCGCCATTCAGCAAGAGCTAGGTGGTCACGATGGAATTCAGATTGAAGTGCAGCAGTTGAAGGAAAAGCTTCTCGCATCAACTCCGCCCGCGCCCGTTTTGAAGGAGGCTCTCGCTGAACTCGAACGTCTTGAGCAGCTCAATGTTGCTGCGCCAGATTATCAGGTTTTACGAACGCATCTTGAGCTTATTGCTGATCTCCCCTGGAGTGTTATTACCAAGGATAACCTTGATTTAAAGAGAGCTGAGACGATACTCGACCATGACCACTACGGCTTAAAAGAGGTCAAGATTCGTATCCTTGAACAGCTGGTGGTGATGAAACGTAATCGCACAGCGCGCGATCCGATTCTCTGTTTGATTGGACCTCCGGGCGTTGGTAAGACATCTCTGGGTGAGTCAATCGCTCGAGCATTGGGTCGAAAATTCGAGCGGATGAGTTTGGGTGGATTGCATGATGAAGCTGAATTGCGAGGACATAGGCGCACCTATATTGGCTCGATGCCTGGTCGTATCATTCAGGCCATAAGGCGCTCAGGTGCACGCAATCCGCTGTTGATGCTTGATGAGGTCGACAAACTCGGACGAGATTTTCATGGAGATCCTGCCCCCGCATTGCTTGAGATTCTTGATCCGGCACAGAACTATTCTTTCCACGACAACTATCTCGATGTTCCTTTCGATCTGTCCAAAGTATTTTTTATCGTTACAGCGAATACTGCAGATGCTATTCCAGCTCCGCTTTTGGATCGCATGGAGCTGGTGCGTTTGGTGGGGTACACCGATGATGAGAAGATTCATATAGCTCAGAATTATTTGATTCCAAGGCAGCTCAACACCACCGGACTGACTCAGCTTCAGTGCCAATTCACCGATGAATCTTTGAAATTTCTCATTCGGCGTTTCACGCGTGAGGCGGGCGTCAGGCAGCTCGAGCGTGTGATTGGTCGGGTTGCTCGGAAGATTGCACTTGGATTAGAGCGCGGTTTGATTTTGAATTTTCAACCCAATTCAGCTGACATTGAGGGTCTTCTCGGGGCGCCACCGTTTCCCTCAGATGTCCTCCGCAACGACGTCCCACCAGGTGTTGCTGCTGCGTTGGCCTGGACTGAATTTGGTGGTGATGTTCTTTATGTTGAGGCCGTTCTCTTGCAGGGTGGTCGGGATATTCAACTCACAGGGCAACTGGGTGACGTGATGCGCGAGAGCGCGCATGCTGCTCGGAGTTATATTTGGTCGCAGTCCAACCAGCTCCAAATTGACCCCGCTCATTTTGAACATGCAGGGTTGCACATTCATATTCCCGCGGGCGCGGTGCCCAAGGATGGTCCGTCGGCTGGTGTGACCATCGCAACCGCACTTGCTTCCTTGCTCACAAAGCGTGTGGTTCGCAGTGATACTGCCATGACAGGGGAAATGAGTCTGACGGGTCTGATTCTTCCTGTGGGTGGAATCAAAGAGAAGGTTCTAGCAGCGCACAGGCTGGGGCTACGTCGGGTCATTCTTCCTGAAGGTAATCAGCAAGATCTTTCTGAGGTGCCTGATGATGTCCGCAAAGAAATGCAGTTTGTTCTTGTTAAAAACATGCACGATGCGCTCTCGGCAGCTTTGGAGGCAGAGGAACAAGAGCTACAGCCCGTGCGATCCGTTTCGTGATGTCAGATTTGTAAATTGTGTTTCAATTGTTGTTCATTCAGATCTTGATGGCAGCGTCCGCGGGTCATGATCATCAATCAAAAGGAGGTTCTGAATGTTGCAAAGAATATGCGCATCTTTGACTCTTGCATGTGCCTGCCTTGTAGTTGCGAATGCTAAGGCAAGCACAACTACAGATGTGAATGAGGCTTTGCCTACACCTTTCGAAATGGCACACATGGCCTACCAAGGTCAGTTCACTCAGTGGGGCATTCCTGCTGCGGGAATTTTCTGTTCTGATGTAAACAACACCATGCTCATTAGCCAGGATTTGGCTTACGCATACCTTCTCGAAAGTGGTTACGTCGATACCCTACTCGCTCCGACGGAGGGTGCTCCTGCATCGCAGGCTCAGGTGAAGGGCAAAGACCTTCCAGTCTCGCAAGGTCAGGCTCAGGTTAAAATCAAAGACGTTCCAATCTCGCAAGGTCAGGCTCAGGCCAAGGGAAAAATCATCCCCCCGCAGCAGGGTCAGTCTTCGAGCATCATTCGCCAAGCTGACCTCGATATTCGTCGCTTCGTCGACTACACAAACGCTCTGACGCAAGACGAAGTGCGTCTCGTCCGCGAGAATTTCGACGCGGAAGTCTTGCGCGATCTCAACATGCAAATGCGCTACATGTGCAACGAGTGAGCCTGGGTTATCGCCTGTTTCTGGCGTGGCTTGACTCCGCGGTTCGACCCTGCTAGTGGGTCTTTCCTTGGAGTCAAGCCCATATAGCTCAGTGGTAGAGCACTTCCTTGGTAAGGAAGAGGTCGCCGGTTCAAGCCCGGCTATGGGCTCCATCCCCCTCCCTTTTTAAATTTCCCCTCGAAATACAACTTGAGATATCCAAATTTCTTGGATTTTTTTATTTGCTGTTCTTTTATAAGATTCAGAAATCCTGGGATATTTTTTAATTTCGTTAAGTTTGAAAAAAAAAATCTCAAGTTTGAGCTGCCCCGGTACGAATAATTTGCAGTGCGTGTCCAGTTGGGAAGGGCACGGATATGTGGAGGGACAGGTCGTGAAACGCAGATTTGAGCAGCATAGACCAGGGAGGTCTTTCGTCGCCGCTGCAGATGCGACGCGGTTTGCCGCATCGTTGCTTGCCTGCCTGGGCATGGTCGGTTGTGAATTCGGTTCATCTTCGAAGAAGTATGTGTCTCGTTATGGTGAAGCCGTACCTCAGAGTGCCCCAACCACACAGGCCGTATTCGATAATGAACGAGCTTTACCTCGTTGTGATGCATCGCAGAACCGCCGTCTTGTATATGTAATTTCAGAAGCCAGCTTTAGATACTGTGTGCGCGATCGTTGGGAATCTGCAACGAGTATCGATCCCGATGCAATTGCACTGGCTGCAAGAAAAATTACTCCGGACAAGGGTCCGGAAGGACCCCAGGGACCAGAAGGTCCAATTGGGCCGCAAGGACCTTCTGGTCCTTCAGGTGAGCGCGGTCCGGCAGGTGCTTCGGGTGCGGCAGCTTTAGTCAAGACATCTCCCGAGCCCGCAGGATCAAATTGTCCAGCCGGTGGGCAAAAATTTGAATCAGGAGTGGATGACGGCCGCGGCAATGGGTTGGCCAACAATGGTGTGTTGGAATCCGCAGAAGTGCTCAACACGTCGTACACTTGTAATGCGGTGTCTTCGGGTTTGAAGGTCTACAAGAGTGCAGACAATCCGCTTGGTGCGTTGATCAGTTTCGTAACTTTCCCATACACGGGTCCGTCACAGACTGCGAACGCGCTGGCCAGTGGGCTGTACGTCCGCTCGCTCAATGAAGATAAATTTGCCATTTATCAGATTGCAAATTCTCTCGCACTTCCGGGTGGAGACGCTGTGAGTGAAAGCAATCAGCAATTGGGATTGGTCACGGGCAATATGATCGGCTGTGCTGTGCCTCTCTTTGTAAACAACAATTGCTCAGGTCAAGCGTATATGAATCCTTGCACCTCACAGCAGGCAACAGCAATCAATAGCACGTTGATGCATTTTAGTTTCAATTCGAAGTTCTACTACAGATTTGAAAACACTGGTCTGGATTATGCATTCACTTCGAATCTGATGGAGTCTGTTTTGGTCTCGAGCTATCTTTCACCTGCAGGTGCGTGTCGCGCGATGACGTTGACAACTCAAGCACGTCGCATCAAAGTCGAGCCCAATGTTTTTGCTGACTACATCAACCCACCCGGCACAATGCAAACGAGCTGGTTTGTTGCACCTTGAATGACTTCAGGTGCAGGCACTGAGAGAGCAACTGTAGGTTGCTCTCTTTTTTTTTGAGTGGAAAAAAATTGGTCAGTGAAAAAACTCTAGTCACCCCCTGCAGTCTGTGCTTTCCTGTCTGATAGGTTTAACCAAACAACGAATAGCTCTTGATCTCCGCAACTTGGAGTCATTTTTGGCATTGCATGGAGCATCTTCTGCTGCTGGCCAACGAATTGCTCTGAGCGTTTGGAGCTGTCTGTTGAATGGGTGCGGTCGAGACATGAAAAGGAGTGGTGAATGAGATCATTACAGTTCCGCAATGCCTTTGTTGCATTCAGTCTCTTTGCAGGCTTGGCTGCAACATCAGCAATCGTCTCATGCCGTCAATCACCCGAATCTGAAACAGACCTTCGAGCCATTGATGCTCTTCCTGTAGCCAGCTTTGAAAACTGGTGTGGAGCATACAAACTTCAGAACTGCTCAGTACAGCCCGACGACCGCATACCTGCAGATCAATGGCAGGCAGGGGTCGATGTTTTTGCAGAGCTCATGGAAAGTCTAACCACAATAAAATTGAGCCGTGCAGATTTCGATCGCAAGACGGTTCAAGATCTCTTTTCCACCTTTGGTGCAAATTCGACGCTGTCTTTTGTCAGCAAAATTCCATGGCAAATGCTCGCTAAAGAAGACAACACTCTGGTTCTGCGCAATTCAGCCAGCAACGCTGTGGCGACCTTCAATAGTCTGCGCCTGATTGGTGCGCAAACAGTCTACGCAAAGTTTGTGGACAAGCAGCTCATTTCCATTCGGGGTCTGCAGATCACCGACTCCGTGGGTGGTCAGCTCAGAACCGTAACGCATATCGATCTTTCACGCCCCAGCCGATTGACTTTGGTCACAGACCGAGAGCGCATCACGGATATTCCCGTACAATTTTTTCAAGTCCCTGGATTTCAGCAGCCACCGACTCTGACACCTTCAGCTGCATTTAATTCGATTGCGAACGTTGTGCTTGAACCAGGGTTCGACTGGAGAAAAAACCTGCATATTCTTCTCAACGGCAGAAATCTCCGAAACATATATGCGCGGATTCAATCGTTTATTCCAGAAGGTTCCGCCGATGAAACGACACGCAAAATCATCGAAAATACGACAACCTTTATGGTGGGCGGCGCTTCCTCCGACATCCTGATCTCAATGCAAATGAGCAAGCCACTCAAGTGCACAACAAAAATCAGCAACATACCCGTGCTTGGGAATGTGAATTTCGACATTGATTTTTTGGCGGGATTTGGGCTGAGCGATTTGGTTCGGGTGAAGTCCGACGGCGTTAAAACCAGCATGTACGGTGTGACAACCTCGATTGGTCGAGTTGAAAATATAGAGGTCGACGCCAAGCAAATGCGGATGAAAATCGGGATGATCACCGTTCCCATCGATTTCAAGCCTTCTGCTCCAGGATCCGGAGGTCCTCGGATCGACGCCGTCCTCTGTCGTTAAAACGCATCGGAATTGGAACTTTGCAAAAGAAAAGCCCGCAGCTCAAGCTGTGGGTTTTTTAATTTTAGGGAGCATTGCATTCAGTGCAATTTGGAATCTTTTATTGCCCACAGATTTCTGACCTGGTTCTAACCATTACGCTCATTCTGGCGATACTCTGCGTCGACAGGAGGCCACATGATCTTCAACGATCGCATTCAGGCTGCCCGACTTCTTCTTGAGAAGCTCAGAAACTATGACAGACAGCGTGTGGTGGTGCTAGCGATACCGCGGGGTGCGGTTCCCATGGCAGAATGCATTGCGAAAGGCCTGGGTGGTCGCATCGGCCTCGCCCCCGTGCGAAAAGTGTCTTCACCTCTGGCGCCTGAGTTTGCATTGGGAGCTGCAGACATCGAGGGCAACTTCTACCCTGAGCGCAGTGTTCTGCAGTTTCCACAGGAACAGCTCAAAACTTGGTTTAAGAAAAGTCTCGAGGTTCTCCGTTATAGAAATTTTCGGTGGCGACAGTTTCTTGCCCATGATGATCTCAAAGACAGGATCGTGATTGTGGTTGATGATGGTATCGCGACGGGGGCGACAATGCGTGCTGCACTCATGTGGTTGCGGCGGAAAGAACCTCGAAAGATCGTCGTGGCTGTTCCTGTGTCATCGCAGGAGGGTTCTGAACTCATCAATAATCTTGCCGACGAGGTTGTTTGTCTAGAGGTTTCTCCCGATTTCGCAGCTGTGGGAGAATTCTATCTTCACTTCGAGGGGGTGACTGAGGAAGATGTTTGCTCCATTCTGAGGAATCAATTTCAGGAAAAAGAACAAGCAGAAACGCAAAGATAGCAAAAAAATACATCTAAGATTCGGTGTTCGATTTGCAACGCGAAGCGGAAATCATCTGGCCAGAGAGTCAAAAAAGTCTTGGCAGCACCGGTATTTCCCGATACAAACTCCTCTGACTGGCATCGGTCTTTTCGAGGGGGGATGAGATGCTTTTTCGAGCTGTTTCAATTTTGATTTCATTAACAATCACCGCGGCATTTTTTGGATGGGTGCGTTCTTCGTCGCAGACTCCTGCCTCAACCCGGTTAGATGAAATTTTTTCTTTGGAGTCGGGCACGCCGGCCAAGAAGTCACGTGCGTCGCGTCGTTCGGTTGCAGAAGCGAGACCCCAGTAAAAACAGATGCGCTAAATCTCTTGTGATTGGACGCTGGGATGAATTCTTTCCTGCGTCCAAAAATTTTTTTTTGAATTTAGCTTTGGATGAGTGAATGGTGGGCATGATTCTCTAAAAGGAGGCTCCCATCATGAATTTTGTCTCTCTTGCATGGTTGATGTCGATCGGTGTTTTGAGTCAGCTGCACTGGGTTTCGTCTGTTCAGGCCGGGAGCAAACCGGCAGAGTATCTCGATCTTTTTCTGCGGGCTTCCGAGAATTCGCAGGGTGAATCTTTGATGTCCGAGGACTGCCTTGCTCTGAGGTCGCTCACGGAGGTGCAGAGCACGGAATCAGTCCGTTGGCGCAAAAGAGCTCAGACTTTTTTTCAGGCGCGTTGTGCTGAACAGTTAACCGGAAAAATGGGTTTCGAGGACGCTCCTGCGTTGTCTGATAAGTCCGCCGACGCGATTTGGGATGGAACTGCGTTGTGCAGTGCTGGCGACCAGAGGCTCATACGCTGCGAACACCGGGGCGAGAATGGGCGGGGGTTGTTGGTTTATGCAGGTCGCGATTCCTGGGACAATAGCCCTACACTCGTCTGTGCTCATGTTGAGGCGACCTATCGGAGTCCTTTCGAACACGAGCAGCAGGTTGCGGCACGTTGCGTGGTGACGGAGTTTGATTGGCGCTACGAGGGCCTACGCTCTGACGTTTATGGGGTAATAAATTGGTTGTTACAGAAAGCGCCGCATGCACCGTTACAGATTCCTGCTGCGCTCAAATCGCAATGTACCGAGGTCTTCCCAGATGCGATTTACTGCACGCCCACCCTGATTGTGTTTCCTGAGACAGACCCGACTCGTGTAGGCATTTGTCAACTGAACACGCACGATCGAGTTCTCGGCTTGGGCGCAATTTTGAAGATCGGTAGCTGGAATAGCCATTGGGTATGCGAGTCTAAATCACTCATTGTTCCCGACATGGATAGTCGGCTGAGCGTCGAAGAGCGTCAGTGTGTTCCCGATCACCTGGGTCAGCACAAGACTCCCTACTGCCGCTTTCCGTATATGCCAGTGGCTCGCAAACCTGTTCGAACATATATCGAAACTCGGTGAGCCTCGGATGGGCTCACTGATATTGGCTGGTGTTGATAAGTTTCAACTCACGCGTGAGTCCAACGAAGGTTCTGATATACCCTTTGGACTGTGGCATCGGCTGAGCGTTTTCGTTGTCTAGCAAATTTGTCATGCGGTTGTGTGCTTCCTCAAGGTGATAAAAGGGAACTTTGGGGAATGCGTGATGAATCGAATGAAAATTGAGGCCGTTGAACAACCAGCTCATCGCAGTGTTGGTCTCGATGTTGCGGCAAGCATGAATTTGGGTTGAAAAGTAGTTCGCTCTTTTTCCTGCGATGCCATAGTGCTCGACGTGAGCTCTGAGTTGCAACAGTCCACCACCGACGCGTTCAACGATAAGATACAGGATGAGAGCTTTTGCAAGCTGACCCTGCGCTGCAGCCAGTGCGTACAATGTCCCGTTGATTGCAACGATACCCACGACGTCGATCACCAATTGCCGGCGGAGCCCCTTTGACTGTTTCATGAATCCTGAAGCGCGGCTCAGATGTTCCATGATCATGCCAATTCCACCGCCCAAAAAAACTGCGATAAGCAATTGGTGTCGGATTCTAAAGCGCTTGAGAGCGCCAGCCTGTTCGTACTCTTGCTGCGTGTAGGTCACGCGCTCCGGGTCGCGCTCATCAATTCCATTCATCTTGTGATGCAGCTTGTGTAGCTCAGAGTAAATTCCATGAGGCCATAGAACGCCCCAGGTCGCTACGCGCGCTGAGATTTCGTCAAACCAGCCGATTCCTGTGAGGGTATGGTGAATGGCATCGTGTGTGGTGACCGCCGCAGCAGCAAAAAAGATTCCTGCAATCATGGCGGCAAGGTAAAAGAGCAGGCTGTCGAGCCCGTGCTGATATGCTACTGCGAGTGATGCAAAAAGAATCGCCATTGAGCTGAAGTAACGCCACAATCCTGGACCTGGACGAGTTGTTTGAAGATCCGCAACCGTGCGTCCGAGAGCCTGACCTGGCAGGTCGGCAATGCGAGATTCAGTTTGAACATGAGCAGCGGTCATAATTTCTTATCTCCTCAACTCGGCTCACCTAAAGTGGCCGTGTCGAGCGTAACAAGCAAAAATCAGAGCTTGCAATTGTTTTCCGTCGAAGCTTTGGCAAGGCACCGTGAATGCTGCATTAACTTGCAACTAAACGCGTTATTTTGGGATGTTTCCGGGCGATTTCTCTGCCCATCCGAGCGCCCAGGTCGCATCCATGCCCCATTGTCCGGTTCGGCGCTCGTCGCCCTCGATCCAGGTCAGCCTGTAAAAAGGTTCAATCAGTAGCTGCCCCGATGCTACCGGGATGCCAAGCCCCCAGGCCAGAGCCTGAGAATTCAACCATTCGGTTGCAGGCAAGGCCGATGAATCTGGCGCAATACTGCTGCTGGTTGTCAGCCCAAGGTTGCGCATCACGAGCGAGCTTTGCCAACTGAGTGACGGAATCAAAAAACCCTCATAAAGAATGCCTAATTCAAAGGTGCCGCTCCATGTTTTCTCATCGATGCTTAACGCCTTGGGGTCATCCGGATAGGGTATGTACTCAAATCCAAGTCGGAATCCTGGGCGAAGAAACCAAGGGGTGCGATCGAGACTGATGTAGCCCTGAGCAACCAGCTCTGCTTGGTGCAGGCGCGTTGTGATGTTGCTTGCGTCATTGCGCTCTGCAACTGAAATGGATGCACCCAGCCCAATGAGCTTTATCAATCCCTCAGGGCTCACAGACCACCCTCACTTTTTGGGCGAAACCGGTGGTACCAAACAGCTCCGTGAAATTCTCACACAACAATTTCTTCTCTTCTCCGGCTGTAAAGGATTGGAGGAATGCTGCAAGGAAGCTGCTGGTCAGAGCGCCATCATAGGTGAGCACCGGCCTATCGCGGCGCTTACACATCAGCGCCTCCTGATTTGCGAATGGAATGATATCAACCGCGGGTGATTTGCGCATGTTCTCGGCAGTCTTCTCAAGAGCTGCATAAACGCGGCGGCTGAAGCCCATCAGTTCGGCTCGGTTGTTCGAGTACCGTTTGGCAACGTTGTAAAGTGATCGAGCAAACAGTGTTCCAATGCAGTAAAAACGGCCTGCACACGCACTGTCATTTCCGAGCTGGGAGAAGTTGAATTTTATTCCGTTCAATGCCCTACTGTTATTTGCTATCGCGGGGTTTAGCTCAGCAAAGATATCTGCCGACGAGGTCACTACGTAACTGTGGAAATCGGCAAACCCCTCATTCAGTCCAGAAATTGCATATTCAAGACTCCAGCGCCCACGAAAAAACTTATCCTCGCGTCTTGTTTGGAGTTCGGCCTCATTTGGCAGCGTGCAGTTTTCCACAGTGTTCTGATTGAAAGAGGTTTTAAACAGTGCGTGTCCAAATTCATGGGAGATGACTTTGATGTTGGCTGAGAACGGAATTGATTCAATTTCCGAGCGTCTAAATAAATAAAACTGATTGTTTTCTGAATTGAAAGCGGCATTAAATTTGATTGTGTAAAACGACTTGTGGGCTCCATCTTTTTCTAGAATTGTTGGTTCAAAATAAAGATTGAATGGGCCGTTTATTTTCTCTTTGAGTGATTGTGGCTCTAGTCCGGTTGATGCTTTCAGC
>Ga0194128_10010077_pt1 | contig 11355 bp, 10 predicted proteins | sample TA2KigCa65mmetaG_FD_148650 | JGI IMG/M metagenome (GOLD analysis project Ga0194128, IMG submission 148650) | Freshwater microbial communities from Lake Tanganyika, Tanzania - TA2015037 Kigoma Deep Cast 65m | ecosystem: Environmental > Aquatic > Freshwater > Lake | place: Tanzania: Lake...
CTGGCGGTAACGATAAGACGATAGGCCGTATTAGCGGCCTCAACTGTTCACGGAACCCTTGTGCTCAGACCCTGAGGCGACGTGGGCAGGTGACGGCGAATCATCTGGATGTCGGCGTCGGTAGACGATAGACCGTATTAGCGGCCTCAACGGTTCACGGAACCCTTGTGCTCAGACCCTGAGGCGACGTGGCAGCTTCTCAGCTGCTTCTCCATGCGTACCACACGGGGCACACTCCGGGCCGCCTCGGACGATAGACCGTATTAGCGGCCTCAACGGTTCACGGAACCCTTGTGCTCAGACCCTGAGGCGACGTGGCCGCCACAGAGACGTACTCGGCGTGTGCGCCCATCGACATGCCGGTCATGCCGCACACCGCGTATCCTGGCGCGACGTTGGACACGTCCGCACCCACGTCCTCGACAATGCCGGAGAAGACCATGCCAAGGATGCGGCGCCGCGGCCCCGTGAGGCCGAAGGCCAGGCGCACGGGCAGGGCGAATCCCGGCGGGAACCTCGCGCCCCGGATGCGCGCGTCGCCCGACGTGACCGCGGCGGCGACCACCCGCACCAACACCTCGCCTTTGCGGGGAACCGGCCGCGGCACTTCCGCGATGCGCGCGACGTCCGGCGGACCGTATCGGTCCACGACGACCGCCCGCATGGTCACAACACCGCGCCGTTCGGGGTAATCGCGCGTGCGACGCGCAGCTCCAGCGTCGCGAGTGCCCCCACCACCACGATTTCGCCGAGGAAGTAGAGCCAGTCCAGCACCTGAAGCGCTGCCGCGAAGCGGATCAGCACGGCGGCCGTGACCAGGCAGTAGCTGACATTCGCCAGCGCGATGCCTCGGACGTAGCCAGGCCAGAGGGTTGGTCGCACCGCCGCACATGTCAATGAGTACGCCGCAAGCGCCACAGCCCCGAGCGCCAGTGTCCGCAGCACCGGCCTTGGCGTGCCGATGTACTCGCCCAGCCTCGGCAGCACGACGCCCACGAGCAGCGCCGTCACTACGGCGCCGGCGCCATCCACCAGAAACAGCGTCTGCGGACTTCGCACGAATCGATCGATGAGGGCTGGCGTCATGGGCGTCAGAACTTGAATCGTACGCCAATCGTCGGCAGCAGTGGGATGGACCCGATCGGCTTCTCGACCACACGGGGACGGTCGGACGCGGGGTCGTACTCGAGCCTGGGATCGAGCCCTGACGCGTTTCTCCGGTTCAGCAGGTTCAGCGCCTCGGCGTACATCTCCCACCGTCCAGCCGTTCCCCGGGGGCGCCAGGTCGCGCGGAGGTCCAGGCGGGCGAATACGGGTAGGCGCGCATTGCGAAGGTCCGCCACCGTGCCAAGGTCTGGCGCATAGACGAGCAGTCCGCCAGCGTCGCGTCGTGGCACCAGTTCGTTCGTGTTGCCATCGAGATCGACGTCGCCGCGGTCTGCAGTGCCCACGACCCGCACACCGCGGGGCGCCGTGTAGGGGAATCCAGACGCCAGTCGTACCGTCGTCGCGATCGACCAGCGCGGGGTCATCTGCAGGGCGCTGACCGCGGTGAAGGCATGGCGGCGGTCGTACTCGAACGGATACTCACGTCCGTACGCTTCGCGAACCGCGTACCCCCACGTGTAGCTGGCCCAGCCGCTCACCCGTGTGCCCGATGTGCGGGAGACCATCACGTCGAAGCCGTGCGCGCGGCCACCGCTGCTGTTCGTGGGTACCACGGTGATGGACGGTGCAGACGGCACGTCATTCCCGAGCGCAACCGGGAAGTCGTACTGCGACACCCGCGCGAGCCGATCGTGTTCAGGCTCGAGCCGTCCGACGAGCAGGTCGTCAAGCCGCCGCACGTACCCTTCAACCTTCACTATGACGCCCCGCGGCAGTTGCTGTTCGAGGGCCACCGATGTCAGCCAGGCGCGTTCGCTCGAGAGGCGATCGGCCTCCGGATGCGTCAGGTCCAGCACGTAGTCGCTCGTCGACAGCTTCTCGTAGCCGGGACTCTGCGTGTAGAGGCCCGTCGCTGCCGTGACCCTGGTGCGGCGGCCGCCGACCCACGACGCGGTGGCCCGAGGCGAGAGGGTCGTGCGCCTGGTGATCGACGATCGGTCCAGGCGCACGCCGGCCTGGAATGTGAGGTTCTGGCGCGCATGCCACGTGTCCTGCAGCCACACGCTGCCGCGTGAGGAATCAGGGGTTGAGAGCAGCAGGTCGGGCAGGCCCGACCCACCCTGCACGCTCGAGCCGTTGGCGGCAATCGGGTTTGGATCACCCGTGAACGCGAAGCGTAGTCGTGTGATCAGCGCGTGCACGTCGAAGCCGGCGTCGATGGCGTGTGCGCCCACGACCCAGCCGAGGTCCTGACGAAACGACCGGTCGTCGAGGCGCAGCCCGTAGTCGAACTCGCTGGCAAGCAGTGGGGGATTGTCGTCGCTCGGGCTGTTCGACCGCAGGTTGCCACTGTCGATGGCGAGACCGAAGCCGAACCGCGCATGTGTCCGCGACCACCCGACCGTGCTCTGTGAGGTGATGGCGCGGCCAAGTGGCAGATCCAGACGCGTCCAGCCCAGATCGTTGGCCGTGTCGTCGCGGAAGCTCCCCGTGACCTTCTCCTCGTCGAGTGTCACGCTGGCGCCTTGACGACTCCTGAGCCCGAAGAGCGTGACGCGTGCACGGTCGGTGGGCAACCACTGGCCCCGCGCCTGCACGTCCTGGAAGCCCGGCAGGCTCTGGTCGACAAAGCGCTCGGCCACGAGGTCGTAGTACGTCCGCCGCGCCGTCGCCAGCCACGAGCCGCGCGTGCGGCCTGGCAGTCCGCCCTCCAGCACGACGTTGCCGTCGGTCGCGCTGAGCGCCGCCGTGCCGCCCACGCGCCCGGAGCGTCCGTTGCGGTTCTCGACCACGAGCAGGCTGGCGAGCCGGTCGCCGTACTTCACGCTGAAGCCACCAGTGGCCAGTTCGAACTTCTGGATCGTCTCCGGATTGAACGCGCTCGCCAGCCCGAACAGGCGAAACGGATCGTGGACCTCGACGCCGTCCATCATCGTCAGGTTCTGATCGGGCGTCCCGCCCCTGACCGCGAGACGGCTGCCAAGCTCGTCGGCCGCCATCACACCTGGCAGCGTCTGCAGCGTGCGGAACACATTGTCGAGGGCGCCCGGCGTCCGAAGCACATCGACCGGCCGCACGGTCTCCGCCGTCCGTGAACTCTCGGGCGCCACTGCGACGACGCTCAGGCGTTCGGCGTAGCCCGTGTCAGCAGCGAGGGCGAACTCCAAGTCCAGAGTACGCCGCTCGCTGGCGTCAACGACCGTACTGGACGGATGGTAGCCGCTCGCTGAGACCACCAGGGCCACGGTTCCGGCCGGCGCGTCCACTGCGAAGCGTCCGTCGGCGGCGGTCGTGGCGTTCGCAACGCCAGCGGTAAGATGTGCGCCAGCGATCGGCCGTCCGGTCGCCGCGTCGACGACGACGCCGGTCACTCGCACGAGAGTGGCTGACGCCTGGTGCGAGGCGGACTGGCCGCCGGGATACGAGTCGGCCAAGGCGATGGCCGGTGCGCTCCAGGCCAAGAGGCAACAAAATGACAGGAACAGGGTGGGTGACACTGAAACGAACTCCTTGTGGGGCGTGGTGTGACAAACTTACGATGTAAGGCAACAGCCTCTGTTCTATTCCTTACGGTGTAAGCATGTCAAGAGTTCGCCCACGAGCACGTCCCGCGCCCACACCCGCGCCGAAGGCCGGCCGGTCGCGCGCCCGCGCGCCGCTCAGCCGCGAGCGGGTGCTGGCTACCGCCGTCAGTCTGGCCGACCGCGGCGGCCTCGAGTCGCTGTCGATGCGGAAGCTGGCCACGGCTCTTCGGGTCGAGGCGATGTCGTTGTACCACCACGTCGCCAGCCGCGACGACCTGCTCGACGGCATGGTCGAACGCGTGGTGTCGGAGGTCGAGGCGCCCGCGCCGGGCGTGCACTGGAAGGAGGCGATGCGGCGGCGCGCCATCTCGGCTCACGCCGTGCTCGGGCGTCATCCGTGGGCCACCACCCTCCTCATGTCACGGATCAACGTCAGCGCGACGATGCTGCACTACATCGACGCCACCGTGGGCTGCCTGCGGCAGGCGGGTTTTTCGATCGCGCTGGCCGATCGCGCCTGGAACGCCCTCGACTGTTACGTCTACGGGTTCACGCTGCACGAACAGAAGTTTCCGGTCGATCCTGAGGAGTACGCCAGCGCCGCGCAGCACTTCCTGCCGATGCTTTCTCCCGAGACCTATCCCTACATGCGCGAGATGTCCGAGAAGGTGGCGGACGGCTCCTACGATGGACGGATGGACTTTGGGTTCGGACTCGACCTCATCCTCGACGGCCTGGAACGACTGCTCGACGGGTCGCGCTCCGCTCCCTAAGGTCGCGAAGCGCCGCTCACCGTTCGGACGATAGACCGTATTAGCGGCCTCCCTTGTTAACGGAAGGCCTGTTCTCAGACCCAGAGCCGACTGGGCCCGCCCGCAGCGCGCGGTGAATGCGGCCGAGGACGGCCGGATCTTCCTCGTCGGCAATCATCGCGCGACGCTTATGCCGCGCACGCACGCATCCGGAAATCGCGCTAGACTTTCGGCGTGTCCGACGCAATCGCTTCCAGTGGCGGCGTCTCCGTCACGTTCGACGATCTGCTTCTGCGTCTCAAGCTGGGCGGCGATGTCAGCGTGGAGACGCTGCTGATGCACCGCATCGCCGTGGCGCGGGCGGTGGCCGAAGGCTTGACGGTGACCGACGAGGAGATTGAGGCGGAGACCGCCGACCTCTACGCGCAACTGGACCTGTTCGAGGAGACCCAGGTCGCGGCCTGGCTCGCGCGCATGCGCCTGACCGCCGAGGATCTCGAGCGGGACGTGCGCGAGCGCCTGCTGATCGCCGCGCTGCGGCACCATCTGGTTCCCGACGATCTCGTCGAGCAGCGCTTCCGCGCGGCGTTTCACGAGTACTCGACCGCCGCGATCGACGTCCTCTCGTTTGCGACCCCGGGCGCCGCCGCCGAACTCGCGATCCAGCTGCGCGAGGGCGAGACGGCGTGGGGGGACGCGGCGCTCCGCGCCGTTGATGTGACCAGCCAGATCCTGCAGCGCCGGCAGGTGCCGGAGGAAGTGGCGTCCTCGCTCTTCGCCGCCCGCCCCGGCACCATCGTCGGTCCGGCAGAGACTGACGAAGGCGGGCATGCGCTCTACCGCATGCTCTTCAGACGCGATGCGGTGCTGGACGACGAGTTGCGCGACACGATCCGGCAGGAGTCGTTCCACGAGACCTTACGCCAGGAGCTGGCCAAAGGCCCGGTGCAGTACCTGCGATAGAGGCTTTTGTTGGCACGTAGCGCGAGGCTTCAGCCGAGCGGGCGACGCTCGTCTCAAGGCTCGCGCTACGTGGAATTGCCCGACGCTACTCGGCGACGCGAATCGGCTCGTTCAGTCGCTGGAAGGGGCGCAGCAGGTAATCGAGGACGGTCCGGCGATCGACGATCATCTCGGCGTCGAGTTGCAGGCCGGGTGTGACCGGTGCCTCGCCGCGCACACCCTTCAATGTCGTCTGGCGCAGCGAGACCCACGCGCGATATTCCCCGCTCGCGCCCGCGTCGGGGTCGATCCGATCGAGCACGCCTTCGAGATCGCCGAAGTCCTGGTACGGATACGCGTCGAATCGCAGACGCACGGGCAGTCCGGGACGAAGCCGGCGCATCGAGTCGTTCCGGATCTGAATGACCGCGAGGAGCGGCTTGTCGTCTGGCGCCAGCACGACGGCCGCGTCGCCTGTGCCCACCACGCTGCCCGGGTGCAGCACCGCGAGTTGGGTGACGACGCCGGCGACGGGCGACACCAGCGTCATCCGCCGCTCGAATCCTGTCAGCTGCCGCAGTTTCGCGGCCAGTGCATCGGCCTTCGCCCGTCCCTCCACCGCCTGCCGGTCGCGCTCGGCGGCGTCGGCTTTGCGGGCCGCGAGCTCACCGCGCAGCTGCGCCGCGCGGCTCCGGACATCGATCAGCGCCCGCTCCTGCGTTTGCAGGTCGATTTGCGACGCCAGACCTTCCGCCGCGGCCTTGCGCCAGGTCTCCAGCTTTGCCGACTCGATGGTCACCGCCCGGTCCGTCGTCTCCATCTGCTGCCGGATGAATTCTTCGCCCTCCCGAATTTCGCGAGCGCTGCGGGAATGACGATCGATCTCGGCGAGGAGCCCCACCATCTCCGCCTGCGCCTGCCCGAGCTCCGATCCGTACTTGAACGAATCCAGGCGCACCAGCAGATCCCCTTCACGGACGTGGTCTCCGACGCGGACGGGCACATCGGTGGCGAGGCCGGGCTCGGGGGGGGTCACGCGAATCGGTTCGTCGCGCACCATCAGCCGCCCGCGCGCGTTGACGACGACGTCGAGCGGTGTGATGGCGGCCCAGGCGACAGCGGCGACGCCGAGGAGGACCACGGCGTACGCCAGCCCGCGGGCCAGATACACGCCTGGGGTGGGCAGCAGGCGATCCTCCGCCTTCCCGTCGCCAAACGGCGGCGGCGTCTCGGCCGGGTCGGCGGTCGCGACGTCGGCGTCGTCGTTCATTCGGTCACCTGCTGACCCACGAGGTGGGCGTAGAGGGCGCCGCGATCGAGAAGCTGCTGGTGCGTTCCCTCCTCGACAATCGCGCCGGCGTCGAGCACGAGGATCCGGTCCGCGTGCTGCACGGTCGACAGGCGGTGGGCGATGATGAGGGTCGTCCGGTGGCGCGTCGCCTCCTCGAGGCTGTGCCGAATGGCGCGCTCGGACTCTGTGTCGAGCGCCGACGTGGCTTCATCGAGCAGCAGCACGTCGGGATCGTGGAGCAGCGCACGCGCCAGCGCGATGCGCTGCCGCTGTCCGCCGGACAGCGACATCCCCCGCTCGCCGACTTTCGTGTCGTACCCCATCGCCATGTCGGAGATGAACGCGTGGGCGCCGCCCATCTTCGCCGCGCTCACCACGTCCTCGAACCGGGCGTCGGCGTCGCCCAACGCGATGTTCTCGCGGATCGTTCCCGAAAACAGAAACACCTCCTGCGGGACGATGCCGATCCGCCGGCGAAGCGTGCGTTTGGAGAGCACGCGCAGATCGTGACCGTCGATGAGCACGCGCCCGGAAGTCGGGGGATACAGGCCGAGAATCAGTTTCGCGAGCGTGCTCTTGCCCGAGCCCGACCGGCCCACGAGCGCGACACGTTCGCCCGGGCTGATCTCGATCGAGATGCCGGCGAGGGTCGGCTTGTCCTGATTCCGCGCGTACTTGAACGACACGTTCTCGAACCGGATCCGTCCTTCGATCCGTGGAGGATTCAGCAGCTCGCGCGAGACGGCCTCTTCGGGTCTGGCGTCGAAGACGTCGTTGAGCCGCTCGACCGCGATGCGCGCGTCCTGCAGCGCGTCCCACGCGTCGACGAGCCGGACGACCGGCGCCATGATGCTCGCCGCCAGCGTCGTGAAGGCGAGCAGTTGACCGATGGACAACTGTCCGTCCAGCACCTGCTGGGCGCCGTACCACAGGAACAGCGTGGTGCCGACCGTCTGCACGAACGTCGAAAGGGTCGCATACGCGGTATCGATCTGCGCGCCCTTCCTGCCCGCCAGGAGCGAGTCGACGAAGAGCGACTCCAGACGCGATCGGACCCGGAGCTCCACCGCCATCGCTTTCACGGTGGCGATCCCCGTGACCGATTCGATGAGGTAACTCCACGCCAAGGCGTACCGGTTGAAGTACTGGCGGCGATTCCGGCGAATGGCGGGCGTGAACGCCAGCAGGAGGACCGCGAACAGCGGCACCACCGCCAAGACCATCAGCGTGAGGCGGATGTTGTAAAAGGCCATCAGCGCCAGATAGCCGAGCGCCAGCAGCAGATCGAGCAGCACGCCGGGAATCGTTCCCACCATCACGGCCTGCAGCTTTTCGTTCTCGGCCACACGCGAGATGATGTCGCCCACCTTCCGGACGTCGAAGAACCGCATCGGCAGGCTCATCACGTGCCCCAGGAAGTCGCCGAGCAGGCGCGCGTCCGCGCGCGTGGAGATGTGCACCAGCAGGACGCGCCGGACCGCGCTGATAATCGCCTGGAAGAGGGCCACCATCAGCATGCCGCCCAGCATCAGGTTGAGCAGGTCGACCGAACGGCGCACGAGGACGCGGTCCACGACCGTTTGCGTGAAGAGCGGAATGCCGAGCCCGAGCAGGTTGAGCACCAGCGACGCGGCCAGCACCTCGGCGAGCAGCGCGAGAGACGGCCGGAGAATCGGCCAGAACCGGTGATACGTACCGGCGAGACGCTCGGTCGATCGCAGCCTCGACGTCGGGATCATCTCCAGGGCGCGGCCGGTCCATCCGTTGCGGAACTCGTCGACCGACAAGCGTCTCAGGCCCAGTGCCGGATCGCCGACCACCACGTGCCGCCGACCAACGCGGTAGAGCACGATGTAGTGGTAGCCCTCCCAGTGCACGATGGCCGGCAACGTAACGTCCGCCAACGCGTCGTAGGACACCTGAAGGCCGCGCGCATGGAAGCCGAGCACTTCGGCCGCCTGCGCCAGCGACCACAGCGATGCTCCGTCGGCGTCCACGTTCGCCAGATCCCTGAGCCGTGCCAGGCCGACGGGCACGCCGTAGTAGGCCGTAATCATCGCGAGGCTTGCGGCGCCGCAGTCGGTCTGGTCGTGCTGCCTCAGTGACGGGTAGCGACGAAGCGCGCGTCGCCACCACGGAGCTTTCGGAGGCACGCCCTCAGGGGTCTCGTCCTCCTCGATGTCGGCGGCTGGCGGACGCGCGGCGGCGGGGGCCGCCCGACCGCTGTCGGCCGCGGTCGCCGCCGCCCGGTACAGCGCCGCCCGCTCCTCGAGATGGGCGCGAAACTCCGGCGACGCGGCCACCGCCCGATCGAATCCGGCCTTCGACAGCGCGTAGAGATCGCAGTCGGTCCTCGCGCGCACGGTCGCGGCGCGCGGCGCGCCGCTCAGCAGCGCGAGCTCGCCGAAGAACTCGCCCTCGCCAATCTGACCGACGATCGCTTCGCGATCGCCGGTGCCGCGGATCACCTCCAACGCGCCGCGCCGGACGATGTAGAAGCGATCGCCGACGGCCCCTTCGCGGACGACGATGTGGCCCGCGGCGGCGTGCACTTCCTCGAGCTCCCCGATGAGGCTTCGGAGCACGACCGACGACAGCGTGCCCAGCGCCGTGTATTGTTTGAGAAAATTCTGGACGCCGGTCTCGGCAATGAACCGGTGCAGCGCGGTGCGCACCGCGGGGCGGCCGGCCAGTTGGCGCTCGAATTCCTCGCGGCCAAGACCGAGGAGCACCAAATCGTCGGCCGCGCGCACGCTGGCGGATCGCGCCGCGCCGAACAGTAGCGCGCCCTCTCCGAAATGATCACCGGGACCCAGCACGGCCAGCGACACTTCTTCGCCGGCGGCGTTCACCGTTGTGACCCGGGCCCGGCCCGACACGACGACATACATGGCGTCACCCGCATCGCCTTCGGCAAAGACCGGCTCGCCGAACGCCACGATCCGGGTCCGCAGCCGTTTCGCCAGAGTGCTCCGCGTGCGCGCATCGAGCAGCGCGAAGAGCGGGACACGGTCCACGAAGGTCAGCTTCTGCCGAGTATCCATCTGGTGAGGTGTCGGGAGACTCCGCCGGAGTTTACAGCACTTTCTCAGGTCCGCTGTGGGCGATGCCCGCGCCGCCGGCGTAGACCTCCACCCTCGAGCGCGGCTCCACCGACGGGAGATCGCGCCGCACCACCACCCCGAGCGCAAGGTCGGAGGTGCCGCCCGCCGCCAGCACGCGCGTAACCAGGTCCCGCTCGGTGACCAGGTCGACCACCTGTCCGCCGTCGCGCACCGCCACCGATCCGATGCGCCGCTCGCGCATGAGCACCGCCGCCTCGGTGCAGCGCGCGAGCGCCTCGAGCACCACCAGCTCGCGCGTGAAGTGCTTGTCGATTTTGCCTATCCCGCACTCCAACTGCGGGATTCGACAGTTTATCTCTACCAAGTATAGTCAGCCGTCTGTTTCTTGCCGCATTTCCGCTGAGCGCGCCGACAGTCGGATGGGTAAATCGCCACTTGATATGGGGTTTCCATCGACGTCGTGGTGGTCGCACACCAGGCGGACGAGTGAATCGCCACTGCGAACCGCATGAACTGCACGCGCGCTGCAGAAGTAGCAGGGCACGCCCGCCTCGAGCTGCTCCGCCATTAGGAGAATCTCTCGGAATCGGCGGCGGTCCGCCTTGGTGAGCTGACCCTCCATCTTTGAGAGAAGGTCTCGGAATTGGCGCAGGCCGCTAATACGGCCTATCGTCCCGCTGCGTACCGTCCGCTTCCATTCGCGCTCAAGAACCGCGTCGAAGGCGCGCCGGTTTGAAAGATTGGTCAGGCTGTCAAACAGCGCCAGCGCGGTGAGGCGATCGAGCAGCTTCTTGTTCTCCGTAACATCGCGCATCACGATGACGTGCTCTTTGGGTTCGCCGGTGGCGGTGTCGCGCACCAGACGTACGTTGATCTCAACCCAAATGATGGCTCCGTCCTTGCGCTTCATGCGAAGGGTGGTGACGTCGCTGTGCGTGGGCGAAGCGAGAATCCGCTCTCGGGCGGGCAACAAGAGCGGCATATCGTCGGCCAGGATGTAGGCCTCGGGCCCCTTGCCGATGAGCTCGTCGGGCGTGAAGCCGAGAAGCTGATAGCAAGAAGGCGAGATATAGCGAACCAAGCGATCGAAGCCCGAGAGGCAAATGACGTCGACGCTTTGTTCCGCCAGGAATTTGAAGTCGATGTTATCCATTCCTGACATGGCTGCTTTCCGCAGTCGGCGTGAATCCATCTTTCGGAGGTCTTGGATGGCCGTTGCTGTTTCGATTGTTGCTTGCCTCTATTTGGCGGGGCGGTACGGGGGTAACCACCAAAAAGCCAGGGGGTAGCTTTTGAGTCAGATCCAAATAGTCTCTTGCTTTCAACAAGTGTATCAATTCCGGGCAATATGATCCGGAAAACATTAAAGATTGTGGAATTCCTGCCGAAAGAATGAGCAGGGGGGCTTGCCCGAGGCGCGCTATGGAGATCAGCCCAGTGGCGGGAATTCGCGTAATGCCGGTTGTGAAGACACCGCCGGCCGACTCGGAGTTGAGCGCATTCTTCGATATCGAAGCAACGGCGCGGTCCGGGGACGATACTTACTCGCGCGGCGCGAAGAAGGCCGCGGGCGCGGAAGAAGACGAGCCGGAAGAGCGCGGAGAAGAGCTTGAAGCGAAGCCCACGGCAGAGCCAAAGCATGACAGCGGCGGCGTGAGCTACTTTGCGTGATC
>Ga0194128_10010079_pt1 | contig 11354 bp, 10 predicted proteins | sample TA2KigCa65mmetaG_FD_148650 | JGI IMG/M metagenome (GOLD analysis project Ga0194128, IMG submission 148650) | Freshwater microbial communities from Lake Tanganyika, Tanzania - TA2015037 Kigoma Deep Cast 65m | ecosystem: Environmental > Aquatic > Freshwater > Lake | place: Tanzania: Lake...
GCGCATCACCCAGAACTTGGATACCTCCTCGATGAGACCGACGAGGAGGAAGGAGATCAACGTCACCATGAGGGTGGAACGCACGCCGGTGATACCGACGAGGTTGCCCGTCACGAACGCATTGCTCGTGGAACTGAAGTTTTCAGGAACGATACGGAACAGGAAGAACTGGAGCTCCGCACCGTGACGCACCATGGAATCATAGAAGAGGATGGGTGCTGTCGAGAGCATGCCGGAGAGGAACATCAGCACCACCATACTCAACCTCTGCATGTGATCCTTCAGAAACAACATGCACCAGATAACCGCCGGAACGAACGCGATGCCGGTAACGAGCAGTCTCGTCATGCGTTCCTCGGGAGGATCCCGGAACAGCAAGTGCAGGGCGACCCAGAGGACAAATGTCCCAAGGACTCCGGCCTTCACCTGCGGCTTCCAGGGACCGAAGAGAAATTTCCAGAGAAGCACGACGCAGACAATACCGAGAGCCATGAAGTAAGGGTTCTGGGGGATGCCGCTGACGAAGAGCATTCGATGGAAACCGATGAGGATGAACGTAATGAGCGTACCGACCGTGAATGCGAAGACCGCATGCTTGGCGCGCGGGGAAAAGTACTCCGCAATGACGCCAATGACACCTAATACACCGAAGAATACCGCAGCATCACTGGCATTGCGGAAGGGAACGATTCCACCGGTAATTCTGATCGAGAGGAAGAAGAGACCTGCTGCGGAAGCGACCGTCGCAAGGACGACATGGAAGGAGGGCGTGTACGCGTGATGTGCCGGAACGACAGACGCACTGTGTGCGTGATGCCGAAAGATCCGCCTCCAGAGAACGATGAGTACCGATGCGAGGAGAAGGAATACCGCAGCGCCCAACACAGCATTCACCGCGCCGCCGTCGGCAGGCGCAAACAACTCTTGCTGTCCGGAGAGCTGTGCCCAGATGACGAAAGCCGTTCTTTCGAGGATGTCCGTGAGCATCGTTGTGCGTGTTTGTGCTTTGTTGATATTATAACATAATTTGACTATTTATTGAATAAGTTTCAAATAAACATATTATGCAGAATCGCCGGTCTGCCGCGTTGTACGAAGGCGGCGTTCCCGCTACCCTGCTTTTCGCCTCATGCCCGCAACCTCTCTGGATCAGGTCGTCTCCCTCTGCAAACGCAGGGGCTTTGTGTTCCCCGGATCCGAGATCTACGGTGGTCTGGCCAATACGTGGGATTACGGTCCTCTCGGTGTCGAGCTCAAGAACAAGGTGAAGCAGGAGTGGTGGAACCACTTCATCCGTTCGCGCGCGGACATGGTGGGGCAGGATGCGGCGATTCTGATGAACCCGAGAGTGTGGGAAGCGAGCGGACACGTGAGCTCGTTCAGCGATCCCCTCGTCGACTGTAAAAAGTGCAAGGCAAGATTCCGCGGCGATAAACTCATCGAGGAGAAACTCGGCGCGGCCGGCGCCGGTGTGCTGAAGATCGATCAGGTACAACCGATGCTCGCGGCGAAGAAAATTCCGTGCCCCAACTGCGGATCGTGCGACTGGTCTCCGGCGAAGCACTTCAACCTCATGTTCAAAACGCAACAGGGGGTGGTCGAGGGAGAAGGCGCGGACATCTACATGCGCCCTGAAACCGCGCAGGGCATCTTCGTCAACTTCAAGAACGTTCTGAACACCATGCGCCCGAGACTGCCGTTCGGTATCGGCCAGATCGGCAAAGCGTTCCGGAATGAGATCACACCGGGAAACTTCACGTTCCGGACCCGGGAATTTGAACAGATGGAGATCGAGTATTTCGTCGAACCGAAGGGGAAAAATGCGATTTTCAATGAATGGAAAGAATCGGTGTGGGACTGGTACCGTTCCCTCGGTATCGCAGACACGCGTCTGCGCATTCGCGAACATGAGAAAGACGAGCTCTCGCACTACAGCTCCCGCACCATCGACATCGAGTACGAATTTCCGTGGGGCTGGGGGGAACTCTTCGGACTCGCCGACCGCGGCGACTACGACCTCTCGCAGCACCAGAAATTCTCCGGTGAAGACCTCTCCTACACCGACCCTGATGACGCGACGCGCAAATTCCTGCCGCACGTCATCGAACCGAGTTTCGGATGCGACAGAACGGTTCTCACGTTCCTCATCGAAGCCTATACGGAGGAAGAGCTGCCGAACGGCGATGTTCGCACCGTCATGAAGTTCGACCGCCGTCTCGCACCGGTGGACGTCGCGATTCTGCCGCTCAGCAAGAAGGAACCTCTGCTGCAGAAGGCCGAGGAAATACGGAAGTCCCTGGTTGACCAGACAAATCTCAGCGTGGACTTCGACGTGACGGGCTCCATCGGCAAGCGCTACCGCAGGCAAGATGAAATCGGCACTCCGCTCTGCATCACGGTCGACTTCGGTACCGTCGGCGAAGATGACGCGCAGGGTGCGAAGGACACCGTGACCATCCGTGACAGGGACACGCTGAAGCAGGAACGCGTTGCAATCGGAAAGCTCCGCGAAGCGATTGCATCGACGTGGAAGTAATTGTTCTTGCTTGCAAAGTGCAGGGAACGGTATACAGTACCCGCGCATTCATCAGAATGCATTGCACTTGCGACTGATCGCAGCGGTCCTGATCCCCGAAGGGATCACCCCGAGCTCGTCGAGGGGTGGCTCACAACGGGACTATCCTCCGCACCACGCGAATTGACGTCACAGGGAAGACAAGGATCCTCCACAGGCTTCTACGAACTCGCCGCGCGACCTTCGTTCAGCTTCAGTCCTGCCCATTAGTTCCCTACGCCCTACCCCCTACTTCCCTCCGCTATGTCCCTCCCTACCCAGAAAGAACTCGTGCAGGCAGCCTGCCACTTCGGTCACCCGAAGAACCGCTGGAACCCGAAGATGGCTCAGTACCTCTACGGCGTCCGCAAAGGCATCCATGTCTTCGATGTGGAAAAGACCGAAGACGGCCTGAAGCGCGTCTGCGACACACTGAGCAAAATGCAGAAGGAGGGAAAGAGTATCCTCTTCGTCTCCACGAAGCAGCAGAGCACTCCGTTCATCGAGATGTTCCATGCATCTCTGAGCCAGCCGATCGTCACGAAGAAGTGGATTCCGGGACTCCTGACGAACTGGCGCACCATCAAGCAGCGTCTGAAGCACTATCTCGATCTCAAGCGGTCGTTCCAGACCGGCGAAGTCGAGAAGTACACGAAGAAGGAACAGGTGCGACTCCGCAAGGAACTGACGAAGCTGGATATCGCCCTCGGAGGCGTGGCGTCTATGACGGACAAGCCGGATGCCGTCTTCGTCATCGATGCGGTACGTGACCACGTTGCCGTTTTGGAGGCCAAGAAACTGGGTATCCCGGTCTACGGTATCTGCGACAGCAATGCCAATCCGGATGAGTTCGCCATCTGCATTCCGGGCAATGACGACGCTGTCAAATCCATCGCGCTGATCATGAACACCGTCTTCGCTGCGATGGGCGGCTCCTCGGAGAAAAAGCCAAAGACCTCCGGCAACGATGAGGAGTGATCTGACGTAACGAAGTATCTTCATCACCTAAGTACCCTCATACCTTCATAACCCAACCCCCCATGTCCCCCGTCTCCGCACAAGCAGTTTCCTCACTCCGTGCACGCACAGGCGTTTCCATTCTCGAGTGCAAGAAGGCCCTCGACGAAGCCAGTGGTGACGAAGAGAAGGCTATAGAAATCCTCCGCAAAAAGGGTATTACGCAGGCAGCGAAAAAGGCCGGTCGTGAGCAGAAGGAAGGAGCTATTTTCTCCGCTGAAGGCAACGGAAAAGCCGTGCTCGTCGTCGTCAACTGCGAAACGGATTTCGTGGCGCGCGACTCCAACTTCAAGTCCGCAGGAGAAACCATCGCCGCAGCAGCACTGGAAAAAGGTCCCGATGGAGCGAAGGCCCTCGCGGAGAAAACCATTCCCGAACTCGTGCAGAAACTGGGCGAGAACATTTCCATCGGCGAAGTGCAGCTTGTCACCGCAAAGGTGACGGGTGTCTACGTGCATACGAATGGAAAGATCGGCGTCATCGTCGGCGTGGATGCCGGCGAGCGTGATGCGGCGCGCGATGTCGCCATGCATGCGGCGGCAATGAGTCCGTCGTTCACCACACCGGCAGACGTGACGGAAAGCGATGTCGCGAAGGAGAAAGAAATCTGGAAAGTGCAGCTCGCGAAGGAGGGCAAGCCCGAGGCAATCGTCGAGAAGATCATGCTGGGCAAGGAAAAGAAGTTCCGTGAGGAAAATGCGCTCGTTTCGCAGCCATTCGTAAAGGATCCCAGCAAGACGGTGGCGCAGTACCTCGGCAATGCGACAGTGACATCGTACGTTCGAATGACGGTATAGGGATCCGCACTTCCCTGGATTCTGTGGTTTCCTCGGTTTCCCGTCGGAAATAGCCCATTGAGAAATGCTCCAAAACAGGGTATAATGATCCTTATGGCGAAAGCTGACATTCTCGTGGCAGAAGATGACGCCGTACTGCGTGAGGTCTATACGAAGAAATTCACGCTGAGCGGCTACGAAATCCGCACCGCGGAAAACGGTGAAATCGCCGTTGCCGAGATCGGTAAGAAGATGCCGGATATTCTCCTGCTGGATATCAACATGCCTATCCTCGACGGATTCGGGGTTCTGCAGCAATTTCCGCGCAAAAAGCGCACGTTTCCGATCATCATGCTCACGAACTTCGGTGATGACAACAACCGCAAGCGAGGGGAAGAGTTGGGGGCCGACGACTACTTCATCAAGAGTGAAATGACCATCCGCAAGCTCATGGAAATGGTGGAAGCCCTGCTGAAGGCGAAGCAAATGTGGTCCAAGCAATAACGCTTTGCGACATCGTCAGGCGATACCGGAAAGGGCTTTTTTCTGCTATAATGCTAAGATACCGCCGTGATCCTCATGCAATTCATCTTCCTCCTCGGCATTGCCGGATTGGCCGGCTACAGCGGGCTCTGGATTCTGCGTCATATCTCAGACCGCAGACGCGAGGAGCAATTGGTATTTCTGCAGATCACATTGCCCAAGAAGGAGAGTAAGGAAGACAAAGAAAAGGGATCCGAGCAATTCTCGACGGGCGCGGATTTCCGTGAGGTCGTCGGCATCATGGATCACCTCTTCCAGTCGATGCACAGCATCTACAACCCGCGTATGTCCAGGTTCTGGAAGAATCAGCCGTTCTTCTCCCTTGAGTATGCGGCACTCGCCGGGGAAATCCTTTCCTTCGTCGTCTGCCCAAGGACCATCGCTCCGCTGATTGAAAAACAGATCACGTCGTTCTACCCCGACGCCTTGATCGAAGAAGTCGAGGATTACAATATTTTTACGGATGCCTCGGTCGCTACCGGAGCAAATCTCTTCCCGACAAAGAAATTCACATCATCGTTCAAGACTTACCAGCAGCTGAAGAGCGATCCGCTCAATACGCTCACCAATGCCTTCTCTAAGCTGAAAATCGATGAGGGCGCCGCGGTGCAGTTCATCCTGCGACCGGAGAAGAGCGGCTGGCAAAAGAAACTCCACCGTGAAGCCGCACGACTGATCAATCCCAAGAAGGCGGCAGCATCGATCTGGAATCCCATTTCCTGGCTGAGCGCACTGTGGTCGATCGTGACAACCAGCGACGACCTCCCGGAACTCAAAGGCGATCAGAGTACCGGCGAGCGTGTTTCGCAGATGCAGGAGGAATACAGCAAATCCATCGATGAGAAAGCGAGCAGCCCCGGCTTCAGCTGCGTCGTGCGCATCGTCGCCAGTGCGGAGACACCTCCGCGTGCCGAGACGATCCTCGGCGGAATCATCGCGGCATTCGGACAGTACGGGGAAGTCCGTGGAAACTCTTTCGTCGCACCCGCTCTGACGAATAGATCGTGGGTTATCCACCGCTTCATCCGCAGGTGTCCTGAACGGAAAATCACGAACAAGTTCCTGCACCCCCGCATGCTCATCGGAACAACAGAGCTTGCGAGTTTCTGGCACCTTCCCAACATCCGCTACAACAAAGTGGAAACCATCAAGTGGCAGAACTTCAAGATCTCTCCTGCACCGAAGAATATCGCCAGTGAAGGTCTCTATCTCGGAACCAATACGTACAGGGGTGAAAAGCAAAAAATCTACATTAAGAACGAGGATCGTTTCCGCCACTTCTACATCATCGGTCAGACCGGTACAGGAAAATCCTCCATCATCCAGATCATGGCACGGCAGGACTTCCATCAGGGAACGGGCGTCTGCGTCGTGGATCCGCACGGATCGCTGATCGAAGATCTCATGCCCTACATCCCGCGTGAACGTGCGGACGACGTCATCTACTTCAATCCGGCCGATACCGAGCGCCCGATGGGACTCAATATCCTGGAAGCGCAGACAGCGGAGGAAAAAGACCTCGTGGCGCTCGATACGATGAACATGATGGTGAAGATGTTCGGTGAGGAAATATTCGGTCCGCGCATTCAGGACTACTTCCGCAACGGCTGTCTCACGCTGATGGATGATGAGGACGAAGGCGGCGCGATCACCGACCTCGTGAAGCTCTTCACCGACGATGAATGGCAGCGCTACAAAGTCGCCAAAGTGAAGAACCCTATCGTCCGATCGTTCTGGGAAAAGCAGATGGCACAGACGGGCCAGCGCGAGAAGCAGGAGATGATCCCCTACTTCGCAGCGAAATTCGGCCAGTTCTACACCAACTCGCTCATCCGCAACATCGTCGGTCAGACGAAGAGCGCGTTCGACATCAGCCAGTGCATGCGTGAAGGCAAGATTCTCCTCATGAACCTCAGTAAAGGTCTCGTCGGAGACATCAACGCTCAGCTCCTGGGTATGATCGCCGTCAGCAAGATTCAGGTGGCGGCCATGCGCCGTCAGCGCCAGAGTAAGGAAGAGCGCAGGGACTTCTTCCTCTACATCGACGAATTCCAGAACTTTGTCACGCCCTCGATCGAATCGATTCTGTCCGAAGCACGTAAATACCGCCTCGGCCTTATCCTCGCGCACCAGTATCTCGACCAGCTCGAAAAGGAGAGCAAACTTTCCGGTGCGGTGAGTCTGAAAGGTGCAGTCTTCGGTAACGTGGGCACTATGATGTTCTACAAGATCGGCCCGCAGGACGCCGAAGTCTGTGCGAAGGAAATGGCACCGGTCTTCAGCGAACAGGACCTTGTGAATATCGATGCCTTCAAGGGTGCCATGAAGCTCTCCGTCGACGGACAGCCGTCACGGCCGTTCTCCATCGAGGTGCCACGACCGTGGCTGGAGAAAACCTATCCGAAGGACGAACAGGCCGCTGAGGCATTCAAGCAACTCTCCCGTCTGACGTACGGACGGCAGAAGGAGTTTGTGGATCGGGAGATCCTGAGGAGAATCGGCTGAAGAACTACAATCGCACGTCTCGGGTGCCGTGCCTCAAGTCCACATCCGTCTATTTCAACGCAACCGTCTCCACCGGCACCGCATGTACCAGGTACCTCTGCGCAACCGAGTCTGGCGGCCAGCAGGTAAAGAGAATGAGTTCTTCGCCGGTGCCGTCATCCCGGAATGCATCATTCGTACTCTTCGCGGGAATGGCCTGTTTCTTCGAAACCTGATACATATACAGATTGCCCGCGTAGGTCACATAGACCTTTTCACCGACTTCCAGCTCGTTGACCCGACGGAAGATCTTCGTGAATTCGGAGACATCCCACGGGTAGCCGCTCGAGTGACCGTAGACCATGATTTTTCCTCCGCCACCCGGATAACTGAAGAGGTGCCCGACGCCCAGCTTCAACGGTGCGAGAACACCCTCCTGGGACACGGGATCCTCCGGATGAACGATGGCGAGATCATCGATGCCGAGCTTCGGAATGGAAATCGCGAAGTACTTTTCGGAAGCGTAGGGATGATCGACCTTGTTCGGCCCCTGGGGAACGACAGCCGGCTGGGTGATGCCGCTGGTCTGCTGAACGCCGGGACTGACGCCTCCCGGAAGGGAAGGCGTGACGTTCGCGCCGGTGGGAACAGTGGAAACAACCTGTGCGGGCGCGGTATACGTCGGTATGGCAGCGGCAACCCTCTGCGGAGCTGCTTCGGGTTCCGGACCGTTGTACGCAACAACCTTGGAAGACTTCACTTCGCCCATGCGATAGACGATATCGACAAGCTGTCCGCGCGTGATAGCGGTGCCAATCCGCAATCTGCCTTTGTGCATGACCAGGTTTTTTTTGATGATGGCATTCACTGCCGGTGTGAACCACGCATTAGCCTGGTTCTCGATGTAATCGGAAAGCTCGGCACTGGCGGCATCGCCTTTGATCCCGTAGGCACGCATCACCATTGCCACGGCTTCCTCCACGCGAACGTACTGACCGGGCCGAAATGTGCCATCGTCGTATCCTGTAATGAGGCCGTCTTCAAATCCCACTTCGAGGTACGGACCGTACCACGCCTTCTGGTCCACATCGGAAAAGAGTGAAATCGACGGCATGTGCTTCCGGTACCAGCCGAGGCGCTTCGTGGAAGTTCCGCGTGCCCCGAGGATGATTTTCAGCGCCTCCGCACGGTTGATGGGCAAATGGGGACGCGCGAGACCGTCGGAGTATCCGCGCACGATGCCACGCGTTTGAAATGCAGTGAATGCGGTTTCAAATTCGGTCCCGGCGGTATCGCTAAAACCGGCAGCAAAGGCCCTGCCCGCGAATGCCGCGAGACTGACAATGCCGAGGGAAATCAGGATGGACTTGCGCATAACCCGTAGAATCAGGATGGATATCATAAGTTATTTTGCTATTTTGTCAAGTTTCAGCAGGGGAGTGCTTTAATGAAATTTTGGCTTCAAATGGGTGATTCGTGTAGATTTGCCCAGATCAGAACTCCATGGCTCTGCAGATTGGCATCATCGGGCTCCCCAACGTCGGCAAATCGACCCTGTTCAACGCACTGACGCGCAGTAAAGGGGCCGAAGCTGCGAACTACCCCTTCTGCACCATCGAACCAAATGTCGGCATTGTCGAGGTTCCTGATGCACGCCTTCGGACACTCGCGCAGATGGTGAAACCGGAGAAAGTGATACCGGCAGCCATCGAATTCGTCGATATCGCAGGCCTCGTCAAAGGAGCGAGCAAAGGAGAGGGATTGGGCAATGCATTTCTCAGCCACATCCGCGAAGTTGATGCACTGTGCCATGTCGTCCGTCATTTTGAAGATGGCACTATCATCCACGTCGAAGGAAATACCGATCCGCGACGTGACAGGGAAATCGTCGAGGCAGAGCTCATCATCGCCGATCTCGATGCCCTGGAGAAACGCCTCGACAAGCTTGCCGGAGCCGCCAGAACCGGCGACAAGGAAAAGCAGAAAGAGCTGGCTCTGTTCGAACGCGTACAGCAGACACTCCTCTCGGGAAGACTGGCAATCACGACCGATACGACGCCGGATGAAGCGGTGATCATCAGGGGGGCGCAGCTATTGACCTTCAAGCCGATCATCTACGCAGTCAACGTTGCAGAGAACGATCTCGGAAACTTCGATGCGGCGCCCATGCGCACTGCGCTCGGACTGTCCCCCGAAGCGAAGGTCATCGGCGTGTCGGCCAAAATCGAAGAGGACCTGCGCGATCTCTCACCGGAAGAAGCCTCCGGCTTTCTGAAGGATCTCGGCGTTACGGATTCCGGTCTGGATAGGTTGATTCGCGCAGCATACGAAGCATTGGGATATCAAACGTATTTCACTGCAGGCCCGAAAGAGGTACGCGCCTGGACGATCCTGAAGGGCGCCACTGCCCCGAACGCTGCGGGCGTCATTCACTCAGATTTCGAGAAGGGCTTCATCCGCGCCGAGACCATCGCCTACGAGGACTACGTACGCTTGGGGGGCGAACAGAAAGCCAAAGAAGCGGGAAAGCTCCGTCAGGAAGGCAAGGAATACATAGTCAAAGACGGAGATATTCTCCATTTTAAGTTCAATGTATAGTGTACTCTTGGCTTATGTTAGAGACATTCCCCTGCAGCAACGGCAGCGTTACGTATCATGATATCAACCGCGTGCGCGTACCGTTTGCGGGGTATTACACGCATCCAAAAGGAAGATCCATTCGGCACAGGATCGTTCAGATCATCAGGAAGATGTCCGCAGAACCCGGAAATGTTCGCCACAGTGACGTGGATACTCTCCTCAATAAATTCCAGAAACTGTACTCCATGTCAGACATCCAGCCCCCGAAACTAGTGCACCTTCAATGGGCATCGTATGGATATCGACCCATCGAGGAGACACTGAGTCCTGCAGCACTGGCTTCGGCGAAGAGAAGCATGCAACAGTACAACACTCAGAGCCTGATGGATCGACAGAATGAGCGGGGTCTGCTTCTGAAAGAATACGAAGAACGCTGGGAAGACCTTGAATCACAATTATGTGAGGGCTGATGGCATTCATTGCACGACAGGAGGCATTTGATTGCGAGCATTGCGGTGCATCTGTGGAACCTCTCGTGAACGGATCGTACCGGAATCACTGTCCTGTCTGCCTCACCAGCAAACATGTCGACAGAGACGGTCCGGGTGATCGGCTCAGTGCGTGCGAAGGCCTGATGGAAGTCACCGGCATGGACTACCGCTCAGGAAAAGGATGGATGATCCTGCACCGCTGCAAGGTCTGCGGAAAAACACTTCCGAATATCGTCGCCCCGGATGACGATCTCACCGTGGTGCAGCGACTGATGAGGCCGGAGGATAATCCCATAATTTAAATACAATATTTATTCGTATTTATTCTCTTCAGTTAGGTCTGAATCTTAATTAAGAAATCTATATATTCACGCGCAGAGCGGCGAGGTAGCTGTCGGTCACCGATGACTTCATCGGTATGGCGTCCCTCACATTTCCCTCCGGCACGATGACGATCTGATCATGAGCAGAATCGCCGACCGCGTCCACGGTGATCTCAAATTTTCCGTTCTCGATCTCCCTCCGCAGATCAACGGGCAAGTCTTCAATGTGCATCAGAGACTCCATCCCCTTCTCGGCAATATCTTTTTCAACCTGCTTCCGGAGGGCACTTTTCATAGCAGGCTCGGTCTCCAGACCGAACTTCAGCTGCGCCAGCGCATCGTTGCGGATCATTTCCCGCTCCAGATCTTCCGGCCCTTTCACATTTTCGCGGAGCTTCTCATATGCGGATTCGGAGAGTCTGTATCGCTCACGAATGCGCTGCCTTTCGTTTGCCGGAATGGTATCGAGCCAGGAAGTCACGGGAGGTATGGAAGGTCAACTGCACCCACTCGTTGCTCCGCAATCCAAACACACTTCGCAGCTGCCGTTGCGCTTCATCTTCGTGGATCCGCAGCCGCCGCAGAT
>Ga0194128_10010081_pt1 | contig 11352 bp, 8 predicted proteins | sample TA2KigCa65mmetaG_FD_148650 | JGI IMG/M metagenome (GOLD analysis project Ga0194128, IMG submission 148650) | Freshwater microbial communities from Lake Tanganyika, Tanzania - TA2015037 Kigoma Deep Cast 65m | ecosystem: Environmental > Aquatic > Freshwater > Lake | place: Tanzania: Lake...
CTCCGGTCGGCGTCAGCCCGCCGGCGCGCGGCCCCGGCGCGCCGGCCAGGCTGATGGTCATCACGGTGCGAGGCGGCTCTTCGGCCACGAGCTGCCAGTCGAACGGGCCGAAGAGGAGCAGCGCCACGGCGCCGGCGTGCGCCGCCAGCGACCAGACCAGCATCGCGCCGAACTTCTCCGGGCGGCCGCGCCGCGCGGCGAGCACGTCGGTGACCTCGGTCAGCTGCACGTCACTGCTCACCGGGCAATCGCGAGATGATGCCGACGTTCTGGATGTCCGCCTCCTTCAGTCGGTCGAAGACCTCCATCAGCTCCTGCAGGTTCACCTCTCCGTCGCCGCGGAGGTAGACGAGCTTGTCCGTGCGGTTGAGCATGATCTGCCTGACGCGCTCGGCCAGGAAGTCGAGCCGGACCGGCTCCTTGTCGATGAAGACGCGCCGGTCGTCCCGGTACGAGGCCGGGAGGTCGATGAACACCCGGTCGCTCGCGATTTCCTGCGAGCGGCTGGCCACCGGAAGGTTCACCTCGACGCCGCGCTGGAGCATCGGGGCCGCCACCATGAAGATGATGAGCAGCACGAGCATGACGTCGACCATCGGGACGACGTTGATCTCCGACAGCGTCGGGTTCACACGGCGACCGCGCTGGTGGCGGCCGCCGGCATTCGGAGCGGAGGCGATGACTTTCGGCATCTACCGGACCGTTTCAGCTCGTGCGCGAACGCCGGCGGAAGTCTGTCGATGCGGCCACCGTCCTGCTCCCGGAGACATGCGCGCTAGGTGAAGTTGCGCTCGGCAATGTTGAGAAACTCGAGCGCGAAATCGTCCATCGTGGCCGACAGCTCCTTCACGCGGTGCGTGAAATCGTTGTAGAACACGAGCGCCGGGATGGCCGCGAAGAGCCCCGCGGCCGTCGCCACGAGCGCTTCGCTGATGCCTGGCGCGACCACGGCCAGATTGGTCGAGCCGGTGGCGCCGATCCGCTGGAACGCAATCATGATTCCCACCACCGTGCCGAAGAGCCCGATGAACGGCGTGACGCTCGCCGTCGTGGCCAGAAACGTCATCCGCCGCTCGAGCTTGGCGATCTCGTTGGTTGCCGCCCGGATGAGCGCCCGATCGACGCCGTCGAGGCTCTTGAGGGTAGGACGTCCCGCCGCGGCCGGTGGCTGGGACGGATTGGATGAGGACGGCGAATTCGCCGGTCCGCCCGCGCGGAACTGCGCCGTGAGCTCCGCGTAGCCCGCCTGGAAGACGCCGACCAGCGGCGTGGCCGCCAGCGACGGACACGCCGCCTGCACCTCCGAGAACTTCGTGCTGCGGCGGAAGACGTCGAGAAAGCGCGACGTGTCGCGCGCCGAGGCGCGGAACGACCAGAGCTTCTGCAGAATGATCGCCCACGACGCGACGGAGAAGACCACGAGGATCGCCAGCACGGCCTGATTGATCGGCGTCGTCTCGGCGATCAGCCGAATCAGATCGCCGCTCCCCGCGAAGGGCATGCCGACGTCCTGTGCCTGGAGCGCGAGGACGAAGGTGGCGCGCGTGTCCAAACAAGACCTCCGGAACACAATGATACGATGGAAGTTGCACGCGCATGCTGCGTTTCCTTCGCATCCGCAACGTGGCGGTCATCGAAGCCGTCGACGTCGAGTTCGCGGATGGCTTCAACGTGCTGACCGGCGAGACGGGAGCGGGCAAGTCGATCGTCGTCGAGGCCGTGGGGCTGCTGCTCGGCGCGCGCGCGTCGGCGGATCTCGTGCGCACGGGAGAAGCGCACGCCGCCATCGAGGCGATCTTCGACGATCGGGGCGCCGACGTCGTCGTGCGCCGCGAGATCACCAGCCAGGGCCGCAGCCGGTCGTTCATCAACGGCGCGCTGGCGACCGCCGGCGCGCTGCGCGACCTGGCGACGCGGCTCGTCGAGCTGCACGGCCAGCACGAGCATCAGGCGCTGCTCGATCCGTCGACGCATCTGCCCGTCCTCGACGAGCACGCGCGGCTCACCGACCGCGCCGCGGCGGTGGCCGAGGCGTGGGGCCGCGTGCGCGGCCTGCGCGAGCAGCTCGAGCGGTCGCGGATGGACGAACGCGAGAAGGCCGCGCGGCTCGATCTGATCGCGTTCCAGCTCGGCGAGATCGAGAAGGCCGCGCCGGCACCCGGCGAAGACGAGGCGCTGGCCGTGAGCCGCCAGGTGCTGGCGAGCGCCGAGCGCGTCGAGCGCCTCTGCGAGGAGAGCTACGCGGCGCTTTACGAGAGCGACGGCGCCGTGCTCGCGGGGCTCGCGGGCGTCTGGAAGCGGGTCGGGGAGCTGGCGGCGATCGACCCGTCGTTTGCGCCTTACGTCGAGGCGCGCGAGGGGATCAAGGGGCAGCTCGAGGACCTGGCATTCGTCCTCCGCCGCTACGCGGACGGCGTGGATGTCTCGCCCGCGCGGCTCCAGGAAGTCGAGGACCGCCTCGCATGGCTCGAACGCCTCAAGCGGAAGTACGGACCGACCCTCGCCGACGTGATCGCGCGCGGGAGGGCGCTCGCCGAGGAGCGCGGTCTGCTGACGGGGGCGGGGGAGCAGGCCGACGAGCTCCAGCAGAGGCTGACGGAGGCGACGAACCGCTACCTCGCGGCCGCGCGCGACCTGTCGCACCGGCGCCGCGAGGCCGCCGTGACCTTTGCCCGGGCCGTGGAGGCGCTCGTCGCCGAGCTGGCCATGCCGCGCACGCGCTTCGAGGTCCGCTTCAACGCCGCCGAGCTCGGACCCGAGGAGTGGAGCGAGCAGGGGATCGACCGCGCCGAATTCTACGTGTCGCCCAATCCGGGCGAGCAGCTCCGGCCGCTCGCGCGCATCGTCTCGGGCGGCGAACTGTCGCGGGTGATGCTGGCGCTCAAGACGATGGCGGCCGGGGATGAACCCGGCAAGACGCTCGTCTTCGACGAGGTCGACGCCGGCATCGGAGGGCGGGTGGCGGAGGTGGTGGGAACCCGCCTGCGGAGGCTCGGCGATCGCTTCCAGGTGCTGTGCATCACCCACCTGCCGCAGATCGCCGCGCGCGGCGCCGCGCACTTTCGAATCGATAAGATGGTGCGCGGGGGTCGAACGGTGACGGCCGTCGAGCGGCTCGCCGAGGCGGGCCGCGTCGAAGAGGTGGCGCGGATGATCGGGGGCACGGTGATCACGGAGCAGGCGCGCGCCACGGCGCGCGAGATGCTGCACGCCGGAGCCACGCCAGGGGGCGAGGCGAAAGGCGAAGGCGAAAGGCGAAAGTCGCGACGCGGCTGAGGACGATGGCCAGGAAATATCTCATCGAGACGTTCGGCTGTCAGATGAACGTCCACGACTCGGAGCGGATGGCCGGCCTGCTCGACCAGGCCGGATACGAGCCGACCGACGACGCCGGCGACGCCGACCTGGTCGTCATCAACACGTGCAGCGTCCGCGATCATGCCGAGGAAAAGCTGTACACGCGGCTCGGGGAGCTCCGCGTGCTCGAGGAGGAGACCGGCCGGCGGCCGCTCGTGGCGGTCACCGGATGCGTCGCCCAACAGGAGGGCGCGCGGCTCCTGCGGAAGACGAACGGCCACGTGATCGACGTCGTCCTGGGGACGCAGCGGCTGAAGATGCTCCCGGTGCTCGTGGACCAGGCGGCGCACGCGCCGTTCGCGGCGGTCGACGTCGCGCCGTGGGACCACGTGAGCTTTCCGCTGGGGGTCGCGCGGCGCGGCGACCCGGTGAAGGCCTACGTCACCATCATCGAGGGCTGCAACGACTACTGTGCGTTCTGCGTCGTGCCCTACACGCGGGGCCACGAGCGGATGCGGGCGAAGGCCGACATCCTCGCCGAGGTGCGGCAGGCGGCCGACTCGGGACGGCGGGAGGTTCAGCTGCTGGGGCAGATCGTGAACCACTATCAGGCGCCGGACGATCCGTCCTGCGACTTCGCGCAGCTGCTGGCGGAGGTCCACGAGGTGCCGGGCGTGGCGCGCATCCGGTTTGCGAGCCCGCATCCGCGGCACACCGGGGCGCGGCTCATCGAGGCGGTGCGCGATCTGCCGAAGGTGTGCAAGCACATGCACCTGCCGGTGCAGTCCGGGTCGACGCGGGTGCTCGAGGCGATGCGGCGGCGGCATACACGCGAGGCGTATCTCGATCTGGTGGCGCGAATCCGCGCGGCCATTCCGGGCGTCGCGCTATCGACCGATATGATCGTTGGCTTTCCGGGGGAGACCGCGGCGGACTTCGAGCAGACGCTGTCGCTCGTGGAGGCGGTGGAGTACCACAGCATCTTCTCCTTCAAGTATTCGGTGCGGCCGAATACGCTCGCGTCGAAGCGGCTGCCGGACGACGTCGGGGACGAGGAGAAGACGGCGCGCATCGTGGCGCTGCAGGGACGGCAGCGGGAGATCCAGACGCGGCTCCACGCGCGGGCGGTCGGGACGACCGTCGACGTGCTGGTCGACGCCGTGAGCCGGCGCCGCGCGGGCGAGATGTCGGGGCGGACGAGCGGGAACACCGTGGTGAACTTTCCGGTGCCGGGTGCCGACGAATCCTCAGACGGATCCCGGCTCCCGGATCCCGGCTCCCGCTGGATGGGCCGTACGGTTCCGGTTACGATTCGGCGCGGCGGTCCGAACAGCCTGTGGGGCGAGGTCGCAGGTCTGACACTTGCGTAAGTCGGCCGGCCGACATGGCCCGGGGCCGGCTGCGCGCGCGGCGGGGCCGCGGGCCGCAGGCAGCGGGGGACGGCGATGCAGATAGAGATGACGATCAAGGGGCTGATGGTGGATCCGATCACCAACATGCCGATTGTGATCCTCAAGGACAAGGCCGGCGAACGGGTGCTGCCGATCTGGGTCGGCATCTTCGAGGCCAACGCCATCGCGCTGCAGATGGAGAACATCACGACGCCGCGGCCGATGACGCACGACCTGCTGCGCAACATCATCACCGACCTCGACGGGCAGGTGGAGCGCGTGGTCGTGTCGGACCTGAAGGACAATACGTTCTACGCCATCATCCACCTGACCGTGAAAGGGGAGCGCGTGATCGTCGATGCGCGCCCGAGCGATGCCATCGCGCTCGCGCTGCGGACGCGATCGCCCATCCTCGTCGAGGAGACGGTCATCGACAACGCCAAGACGATCGACTTCGCCTCCGAGCGCGCCGACAGCGACCGGCTGCAGAAGTGGCTGGAGAGCCTGGATCCCGACGACCTCGGGAAATACAAGATGTAGGCTGTTGTCGGCCGGCCGACATCGCACTCCCCCGCAGCGCGCCTTCATCTCCCGACTCCGTCCGGAACGTCCCCAATCCACAGGTCGCCGCGGTCCAGGCTCTGGTCGCCACGGTTGGCCTCGTGAACGACCTGTGCTGGCATTTGACTGATTTCTCCACAATCCCTAGAATGGCGCCGTCGCTCGGCCACAAGATATCCGCTCAGGACCATGATCGTCGCAATCGCCAATCAGAAGGGTGGGGTGGGGAAGACCACCACCGCCGTCAACCTGGCCGCCGCCCTGGCGATTCGCGGTCGGAGGACGCTGCTCGTCGACCTCGACCCGCAGGCCAACAGCAGCATCTCCTTCCTCGACCACAACGCGATCACCCGCAGCACGTATGACGCGATCGCGGATCCGGCGTGCGCCTTGGCCGACGTCATCCAGCCGACGCCGCTCGAGAACCTGTTCATCGCCCCGGCGCGCATCGGCCTCGCCAAGCTCGAGGCGCGGCTGGTGGGCGAGCTCGACGCCCACTTCAAGCTGAAGGACAAGCTCGGCCAGCTCAACGGCCAGTACGCGCACATCGTCATCGACTGCCCGCCGGCGCTCGGGCTGCTCACGGTCAACGCGCTGGTGGCGGCGACGCACCTGCTCATCCCGATCCAGTCGTCGTACTTCGCGCTCGAGGGGACCGACGACCTGCTCGAGACGATCGAGAAGGTGCGGCAGCGGCCCAACCCGGCGCTCCGGATTCTCGGCGTCGTCATCACGATGCACGACAAGCGGACGGCGCTCGCCCGCGACATCCGGGAGCAGATCCAGAAGGTATTCGGCGGCAACGTGTTCCGCACCGTGATCGCCAAGAGCGTGCGGCTCGAGGAGAGCCCGGCGTACAAGGAGTCGATCTTTACGTTCGCGCCGGACTCGGCCGGCGCCACCGACTACTACAGCCTGTGCGAGGAGGTCATCGAACGTGTCGAAGCGCGGACTGCCTAACACGCTCCGGATGCGCCATGACGAGCACTACGTCGAGACGCTGGCCGCCTCCGCCGGCGCGCCCGTCGGCCGCATGGTGCCGATCGAGCTGCTCGACCCGAATCCCGACCAGCCGCGCCAGGTCATGGGCGATCTCTCGGAGCTGATGGCCTCGATCGCCGAAAAGGGGATCATCGAGCCGCTCATCGTCCGGCCCCGCGGCAGCCGCTTTCAGATCATCGCGGGCGAGCGCCGGTACCACGCCGCCGTCCAGGTCGGCCTGCGCGAGCTGCCGGTGATCGAGCGGCGCGCCGATGACGCGGAAGTCATGGAGCTGGCGCTCATCGAGAACCTCCAGCGGAAGGACCTGACCCCGTTCGAGGAAGCCGAGGCGCTGCAGCAGCTCGCGCAGAAGTGCCGCTACACGCACGAGGACATGGCGCGGAAGCTCGGCAAGTCGCGGACGTCGATCACCGAGGCGCTGGCGCTCAACGGGATGCCGGACGAGGTGCGCAACCTGTGCCGGCTGGCGGACATCACCTCGAAGTCGACGCTGCTGCAGATCGTCCGCCAGGCGACGCCGCAGCAGATGCTGGCGCTCGTCGAGCGAATGGTCGGCCAGGGCGCGGTCACGCGGAGGGACGTCCGGGCGGAGACGTCGACGAGCCGGGCGCTGCGCCCCAAGCCGTACGTGTTTGCCTTCCGGGCGCCGAGCAAGGCGTTCCGCCTCCGTCTCAGCTTCGCGAAGAGCCGCGTGGAGCGGGCGGAGATCATCGAGGCGCTCGAGAACATCCTTCGGGACCTGCGAGGCTCGCGTTGAGGCGATCGGTCGGGCGCGGTGTGACGGCCCCGCCCGGCAGCCTCCGCCGCCTTAGTTAACATAACGTGTCTTATACGACCCTTGGCGAATACGCCCGAAATGCCCCCGTGTCGACCGGCGCTCCCCGCCGGATCGCCGCCCGCGCCCTGACGCGCGGCGCCTACGCCGTCCAGCTGCGCGAGGGAAACCGGGCGTCGGGCCGCTCGATCTCGATCGGCCCATGGCGCGGGTGCAGTTCCAGCTCCGCGCCGTGGCGGGTCACCGAGACGAGGAACGCGATCCGATCGTGCGGCGCCGCGCCGAGGCACGCAAAGGGGATTCGGACCTCGAGCACCCGATCGATCGCCGCGGCCAGGCCGCCGCAGGCCGCCGGCTCCCAGCCGTCGCCCGCGGCCGATCGCCGCTCGAGGTGGACGTCGGCGCCCCCGTCGGTCGGGCGCATCACCACCCGGACGCCCGCCGGCTTCAGGAACCGGACGCGGACGTCGACCCCGCGGTCGAGCAGGCTCCGCATCGGGCCGGGGCCGTCGAGGCGCACGAAGAGCGACTGGAGATCGAAGCCGAACTCGACGAGGGTCACGATCGCGGAGCGCTCGCCGGCCTGCTGCATCGCGCCGCCCGGGCGGCCGGCCTCGACACAGCCGGCGCCAATCCACTCGAAGTAGTGGGTCACTCCCCCGTCGATGTCCGGCTCGATGAATCCCGTGGGCGGCTCGATCAGGACGGCCGGCGGCGCGGTGGTGATGTTGGTGACGAACAGCTCCTCGGGCACGGGACGGTTGAGCGACAGGTACGCGTTCCGGAGGTGCCGCCGGAACAGGTCGTCGAACTCCGGGTCGTGGTCGGAGGAATGGTCGTCGCCGTACCACCAGAACCAGTCGCTGCCTTCGGCGATCAGGATCTCCTCGCGCGCGCGCGCGCGCGCGTCCGCCGGCGCGGGGGCGGCGGCCGTGTCGAGCAGCACCCGCGCCTCGGCGAGCTGGCTCCACGCGCGGTGGTCGTCGGGATGGCCGATCCAGATGTAGAAGTCGGCGTTGATCCACGAACCGGCCGCAATCGACTCGAGCGAGTGGCGCGGGGCGGCGCACGCCTCGGCCATCGTGACGGTCCGGACTTCAGGATGCGCGCCCAGCCGGGCGTAGAGCGCCCGGAGGAACGGACGCCCCTGGCCCTCGTAGTGCTCCCAGGCGTTCTCGCCGTCGAGGATGACGAAGACCGTCGCCTCGTCGCCACCGGTCTGGGCGGCATACTGGCGCCCCGCCGTCACGAGCCGGTACACGAAATCGTCGGCCGCACCCTCGGCCGACCACGACGCGTAGGTGAAGCCGATCAGGTCCGACAGCACGTGGTCGCGAAACCCGCAGGCCACGGGGCCGACCGCGTAGGGCCTGTACAGGCGGTCGGGCTGATCCAGGTGTCCGTCGCCGCTTCGCGTGAACGTGAGGCCGAGCGAGCGCGCGAGAATCTCCTCGTCGGTGGCCATCCACCGAAACCCGGCGCCGGCGACCAGCGGGACCATCGCGTCGGAGACCGACCCTTCCGACGGCCAGAGGCCCTGCGGCCGGTGCCCGAACAGGCGCTGGTGCAGCGCGGCGGCGCGCGCCAGCTGCTCGGCCGCGTCCTCGGGATGGCGGAACGGCCGGCGCGGCGTGCGCGCGTGCGGGTGCGTCTGCAGGTGCACGTCCGTGTCGCAGAGCAGCGGCAGGATCGGGTGGTAGAAGGGCGAGGTCGAGAGCTCGACCTGGCCGCGGGCGGCGGCCGCCGCGTACTCGGGTATGACCCGGCGCAGCAGTTCCAGCTCCACGGTCCGGAGGGTGGCTTTGTCGTCCTCGCTGAACCCGCGCCCCTTGTCGACGAGCGCGCGCACGCGCGGGTCGTCGTCGTGGTACCACGGGTCGATCCAGACGAGCTTGTGCCAGACCTGCAGGTCGCGCAGGTCGTCGGCCGTGAAGTGCCCCGCCTGCGCCCGCGCGCTGACGCCGCTGTTGCCGCGCAGGTCGAGCAGCTGCCGGTAGCGCGGATACGGGTCGATCATCCGCGGCCGGTGCGCGTGGAAGAACTCCTCGACGCAGAACGCCCGCTCCTCGTCGGTCAGCTGGGCGGCGGGCTTGAGCCCCAGCTCCAGATCGCGGTCGCGCGCCTCGTCGCGCGCGAACGCCTCGAGCTGCGCGAGCAGCGACGGCACCAGGTTGAAGGTGACCTTGACCTCGGGGAACTCGCGCAGCACCGCCACCATGCCCCAGTAGTCCTTCAGGGCATGGAGCCGCACCCACGGCAGGACGTGCTCCCCCGTGACCAGGTCCTGGTAGAACGGTTGGTGCATGTGCCACAGGAGCGCGACGCGGGTCATAATGAGCGGTGCGGGGGTGCGACGGTGCCGGGGTGCGCGCGTGCGTCCGAGGGTGCGACGGTGCGACGTGCGGGCTGAACCGCCGCACGCTCGCACCCTCGGACGCACCGTCGCACCCGCGCACCGCCGCACCGCCGCACGGAGTTGATGCGCATCATCGATCGCTACGTGATTCGTGAAGTCCTGTGGCCCTTCGTCATCGGGCTGCTCGTCTTCACGTTCATGCTAATCATCCCGTATCTCATCGAGTACGCCGAGAGCTTTATCTCGAAGGGCGTGCCGGTGCCGGTCGTCCTGCGCGTGATGGGGACGCTGCTGCCGTCGGCCCTCGCACTGACGATCCCGATGTCGCTGCTGCTCGGCCTGCTCGTCGCCTTCGGGCGCCTCTCGGCCGACCGCGAGTTCGTCGCGCTGCAGGCGTGCGGGGTGAGCCTCTTCCGCCTGATGCGCCCCGTCGGGCTGCTGTCGGTCCTCGCCTGGGCGGCCACCTCCTACGTGCTGCTCGTGGCGGTCCCCGACGCCAACCAGCGATTTCGCGAGATCACGTTCGGCATCGTGGCCGAGCGCGCCGAGGGCGAGGTGCGCCCGCGCGTGTTCTTCGAGGACTTTCCCGACGTCGTGCTCTACGTCCGGGAACTGGGGCCCGGCGGCGCCGGCTGGAGCGAGATCTTCATGGCGGACAGCCGGAGGGGCCAGACGCCGGCGGTCTACCTCGCCCGCCAGGGCCGGGTCGTCATCGATCGCGAGCAGCGGTCCGTGGAGATGGTGCTGCAGGAGGCGGTTCGCCACACGGCCGACGAGGAGGGCAGGTACGAAGTCGTCCATTTCGATCGGCTGCTCCTCAGCCTGAACCCGGAGACCGTCTTTCCCCGGCAGGGGCCGCCGCTCGGCGCGCGCGAGATGTCGATCCCGCAGCTGCAGGCGCGGGCCGCCGAGCTCGAGGGGCAGGGAATCTACCCGCACACGGAGCTCTTCGAGATTCAGAAGAAGTTCTCGATTCCGTTCGCCTGCCTGGTCTTCGGCCTCATCGGCCTGGCGCTCGGCGTCAGCAACCGGCGCGACGGCAAGCTGGCGAGCTTCGTCATCGGCCTGGGGGTCATCTTCATCTACTACGTCGTGCTGTGGCTCGGGCAGTCGCTCGTGCGCGGCCACCTCATCCCGCCGTGGCTCGCGGCCTGGGGGCCGAACATCGTGCTGGGCGTGCTGGGCCTGCTGCTCTTCCGCTGGCGCGATCGCGGGTTCGACCGGCCGCTGCGGGTGCCGGCGCTGCCCACGTTCCGCGCGGCCGGAATCCCCCCGCTGCGGCTGCCGATGCTGGGCATCCTCGACCGCTACGTCGCGACGACCTACGCGCGCGTCGCGCTGCTGTCGGCGCTGGCCATGGCCGGCATCTTCTACATCGCGGCGTTTCTGGATCTGTCGGACAAGGTCTTCCGCGGCCAGGCGACGTGGGGCATGCTCGGGGCGTATTTCTGGTATGCCACGCCGCAGTGGATCTACTACATCCTGCCGCTCGCCGTGCTGCTCGGCGCGCTCGTGACGGTGGGCCTGCTCACGAAGAACAGCGAGCTCGTGGTGATGAAGGCGTGCGGCATCAGCCTGTACCGGGTGGCGGTGCCGATGGTCGCCGGCGCGCTCGTCGCCGGCGGCATCCTGTTCCTGCTCGAGGAGAGCGTGCTCGGGCCCGCGAACCGCCGCGCCGAGGCGCTCCGGCACGTCATCCGCGGGGGGTCGCCGCAGACCTTTGACGTGCTGCACCGGCAGTGGGTCACGGGCAGCCAGGGCGAGATCTACCACTTCGACTACTACGACCCGCGTGCGAGACAGCTCATGGGGCTGTCGGTCTACGAGTTCGGCGAGCGGATGCAGGCGCTCAGCCGGCGCGTCTACGCGGAGCGCGCGACGTACGCGGGGACCGGACCGGAGGACCGGAACGATCGCTGGAGGGCCGAGCGCGGCTGGACGCGCGAGCTCGAGGCCAACGGCGAAACGCG
>Ga0194128_10010087_pt1 | contig 11348 bp, 11 predicted proteins | sample TA2KigCa65mmetaG_FD_148650 | JGI IMG/M metagenome (GOLD analysis project Ga0194128, IMG submission 148650) | Freshwater microbial communities from Lake Tanganyika, Tanzania - TA2015037 Kigoma Deep Cast 65m | ecosystem: Environmental > Aquatic > Freshwater > Lake | place: Tanzania: Lake...
CGACTTTTTCAAGAAGGTCAACGACTCGTACGGCCACCCGCAGGGCGACGCGCTCCTCAAGCAACTGGGCGGCGTCATCAAACAGGTCACCCGCCCCACCGACGTGGTGTGCCGCTATGGCGGCGATGAGTTTACCGTCACCATGCTCAACACCAACCGCATCAGCGCGGTGGTCATCGCCGAGCGCATCCGCTCGACCTGTGAAGACTACGAGTTCGTGCTCGGCAACCAGGTGGTGCACGTGACGCTGAGCGGCGGCGTGGCGTCGTTCCCGGAGGACGCCGAGACGAAAAAAGAATTGATCGACAAGGCCGACCACGCGATGTACGAGGCGAAGCACAAGGGACGCAACCGAATTTGCTTCAGCGCGTAACTCGTCGGGTGGTGCAGCTCGACCCCGGGGTGGCCGAGCGCATCGCGGCCGGGGAGGTCGTGGAGCGCCCCGCCTCGGTGGTCAAGGAGCTGGTGGAGAACGCGCTGGATGCCGGCGCCACCCAGGTGTTCGTGGAAATCAAGGACGGCGGCCAGACCTTTCTGCGGGTCACCGACAACGGCTGCGGGATGAGCCAGGAAGACGCGGTGCTCGCCCTGTTGCGTTTCGCGACCAGCAAGATCCGCGAGTGGGAGGACCTGGAGCGCCTCGACACGCTGGGCTTCCGCGGCGAGGCGCTGCCCAGCATCGTGGCGGTGAGCCGCACGGAAATCGTGACCCGCGAAGTGGAGGCGCCGCACGGCACGCGGATTGTGGTGCACGGCGCGGAGGCGCCGCGCATCGAAGCGGCCGGATGTCCGGAAGGCACCACGATCACGGTCACGGATTTATTCTTCAACACCCCGGCCCGGCGGAAATTCCTGAAGTCGGCCACCGCGGAGGCCGCGCGCATCATCGATATCCTGGGGCGGCTGGCGCTGGCCCGCACTGACGTGCACTTCCGCCTGACGGTGCGCAATCGCGAGGATCAGCAGAGCCGCGAGGTGTTCAACTTTCCGGTGCAGTACGCGCTGGCCGACCGGGTGGCAAAATTGTGGAACACCGACGCCGGGTTCGTCACCGTGCAGGCCGAGAGCGAGGGTGCGCGCGTGGTGGGCGTGGTGGCGCCGCCGCCCATTTTCGCGGCCAGCCGGGTGCGGCAGGCATTTTACGTCAACGGGCGGATGATCAACCCCGCGACGTTGTCGGTCGCGCTGGCGCAGGGATTTGATCCGCTGCTGCCGGATCGAAAATTCCCCATCGGCGTGTTGTTCGTGGACGTGCCGCCGGATCTGGTGGACGTGAATATCCACCCGACCAAGGCGGAGGTTCGCTTCCTCCACCCGCGCGAGGTGTTCCGCGTGGTGCGCGACGCGGTGGCCGACGGATTGCGCGGGCACGGGGCCGGGCCCCTGGACGCGGCGGAGGCGGTGGCCCGGCACGCGTTCGCGGAGCCGCGCCAGGTTTCTGGGGAGCACCGTCCGCGGTTGTATCCCTCCGCGGGCCACGCACCGAGCGCTTCGGAGCGCCCGACGGTCACGGCGGCGCGAGTCGAGGCGGCGATGGACGCGATGCAGCCGCTGCTCCCGGAAATGTCCTCGGTGCCCACGCCGATCGCCCGCGTGACGCGGCCCTCGAAAGCGCGCTGGCAGGTGCTGGCCCAGCTGGATCGCACGTATATTGTGTGCCTGCGCGGCGACGAATTATGGCTGGTCGATCAGCACACGGCGCACGAGCGAATTCATTACGAGGCGCTGTCGTACATTACCGACGGCGGAACGCCGCCCAGCCAGCCCCTGATGTTTCCGTTATTGCTGGATCTGGCGCCGGACGAGGCGCAGGCGCTGCAGGACTCGCTCGAGACGTTTGCCGCGCTGGGCTATGAAATCGAGCCGTTCGGCGGGTCAACCTTCGTGGTGCGCGCACTACCCGTCGGAATCGAACGGCTGTCGCGGCCGGAAACCATCCGACAGATCGTCGCGGAAGTATTGCACGACGGCGCGCCCCGCGAGGCGCACCGCCTGCGCGATCTCCTGCGCGCGACGACGGCGTGCCGCGCGTCGGTGATGGCCGGCGACGTGCTCACCCGCGAGGAGATGGAAATTCTGCTGGAGCGCCTGGAGACAGTGGAGCACGCGGCGTACTGCCCGCACGGACGACCGGTGTCGGTCAGGCTGGGCGCGGACGAACTGGCGCGGCTGTTTGGGCGGAAGTAGGCGCGCGCGGCCCTGCAAAGGAACCGTCCGCGGACAGCGAGAAGCACCCGACTCACCTCTCTTACAGAAGCGGGGGGCCCAGGGGACGCCGAAGACGACTCCCCCTGGATGAGATCGCCAGGAGGGGCACGCGGAGGAACCGGATGCAAGTCAATCTCCAGGACGCTTTTCTCGCCCAGGTCAAAAAAGAAGCCGCAATGGTGGTCATCTACCTGGTCAACGGCTTCCAGCTCAAGGGCATTGTGAAAGGCTTTGACAACTTTACCATCTTCATCGAGAACAACGAGGGCAAGATCCAGATGATCTACAAGCACTCAGTGACGACCATCAGCCCGCTCAAGGCCGTGGGGTTTGCGTTCCTGGGTGAAGCGTTCAAGGAAGCCCTCCAGCCCGCCTCAAAGAGCGCCAATTCGTAGTTGTCCGGACTGACCGCGTTCTGGAAGATGCACGGCCTGGGCAACGACTTTATCGTCGCCGACGCCGAGGGTGGGGATTTTACGGCGCAGGCCCGCGCGTTGTGCGACCGCCATCGGGGAATAGGGGGCGACGGGCTCATTTTGCTGCTCCCCCCGACCCGCGCCGAGGCCGACTTGTGCATGCGCATGTTCAACCCCGACGGCTCCGAAGCAGAAATGTGCGGCAACGGGATCCGCTGCCTGGCCGGCTTCGCCCGCGCCCGCTTTCCGCAGCGCACCACGCTGCGCATCGAGACCGGGGCCGGGCTGCTCACCGCCCGCCTGATCGACGACGAGGACGCGCACGGCATCGGGTTCGTGGAAATCGACATGGGACCGCCCCGCCACACGCGCGGCGAAATCCCCATGGACGGCCCGCCCGCCGAGTCCGCCATCGACGTCCCCCTGCCCCACGAAGGCCACGTCTACACCGCCACCTGCGTGTCCATGGGAAATCCCCACTGCGTGCTTTTCCTGGACGCGCAGCGCGGCACTCCGCTCGACGGTCTTGACCTCGCCGAAGTCGGGCTGGACGTCCTCGGTCCGCAGCTCGAGCGCCACCCCGCCTTCCCCCGCGGCGCGAACGTGGAAGTGGCCACCCTGGTGGACCGCGACGAGATTCACGCGCGCGTCTGGGAGCGCGGGGCCGGCCTGACGCTGGCCTGCGGGACCGGCGCCTGCGCCACCATGGTGGCGGCCGCGCTGACCGCCCGGGTGGGCCGCAAGGCGCGCGTCGTCCTGCCCGGCGGGCCCCTGGAGATCGCCTGGGAGAAAAGCGGCTCCGTCTTCATGACCGGCCCCTATCAGCGCGTCTTTCACGGTACCCTGGCCGGACAGCCGCAATGACCCTTCCCCCCCGTCCGGCTATCCGGGCGGAGTTGACAAACCCCGCCCGATCCGAGAAAATCACACCCAGGGAATCAGGCATCTTGCTCAGGAGGCTCGGCAATTGAAAAAGGGGGCTCCGCCCCGACCAGGCCAGGATCCCACGCTGGAAACCGCGCTGGGCGTCGTCGCCTGTGTCGTACTGGGAATCTTTTTCGTCGTGGCCCGTCCGCCTGAGTCGGCGGACGGGAAGCCGCTTGCCGGTTGGCAGGCGATTCACACCCACTTTCCGCCCAGCGCTCCGGGAAAGAAGCCGCCCGCCAAGAAAGGCCCCACCGGGCAGAACGTCTCGGTGACCGCCACCACCTCCGCCACGCCGGGCACGCCCGAGCCCAGCGCGACTGAGAGCGCGGCGCCGTCGCCCACGGCGCCGCCGGTCCGCAAGGGCGTCTACCAGGTCAAGGTGCCCTGGGCCGGCAAGAACCTCGGCAAGGCTGCCCCGCACGTGCGCGGCCTGTTTGACTCGACCGCCCAGGTGGCCGAGGCCGGCAACGCGCTCATCGGCCTGCGCCAGATGCGGCAGGTGAACGAGCAGACCCAGGTGCTGGAGAACAACCTGGAAGCGCTCAAGGCGCTGCGCTTCAAAAATCCGCGCTGGAAGGGCGTCTCCAAGAAGGTCGTCGCCACCGTGGCCGCCATGAACAAAGCGGGTCTGACCATCTTCGAGGGCCTCGACAATGACGATGACGAAGTCGGTGAGCAAATGGAACGCAAGGCCCGCGCCGCGCTGAAGAAGTCCATGCAAACGCTGCAAGCGCTGATCAACAGCATGCAGGCCATGCGCCGCAAGGGCCTCGCCGCTAAGGGATGATCCGCTTCAGGTAGCGCTCCGCTTCCTCACGGTCGCGCACCCGGCCGTCCACCTGGGCGTCCAGCAGGCGCTCCAACAGTTTGCCGACCCGCGGCCCCGGGGGAACTCCCAGCAGCGCCGCCGCCTCGTCCCCGCGCACCAGCGGCACGCACTGGCGGCGGCCGTCGCCGAAGTACCAGTCGAGCATCCAGCCCACCCGGCGACGCAGCGCCTCACGCACCTGCGGCGTGTTCGACGGACCGCCGGACGCCGCGCTGTCGGCCAGGGAGAGCACCAGCGTCTCCACACCCGCGTCACCGGCGTCGCGGAAATAATGGCGGACGTGTCGGGCCTTGAGCCTGCCCACCTCGGGGAGATCCAGCGGGCGCAAGTGCCAGCGGACGCTCTTGTGCAGCAGGCGTATCGCCAGACGAGACAACCGCAGCCGCTCGCCCACCGCGTCCGCGAGCGGCGTGCCGGCCTTGTCGTGGCCGCGATAAGAGATCCTTCCCGTGTCGGCGTCCACCGACTGCGTGACCCGCTTGCCCACGTCGTGGAGCAGCGCGCAGAGCCGCAGCATGGCGCGCCGTGTGACGCCGCCGGGCAGCATCCGCCCCAGATGCCCCTCCAGCGCATCGGAAAAATCAGTCACCGAAATCGCCTCGTCGTACGCCTGCTCGTCCACCTTGCGGAGGGCCAGCAGCGAGTGGTGGTAGGCGTCGAGGTGATGAAATCCGCGCTGCTCGAGCCCGCGCAGCGCCTCCACCTCGGGAAACACCGCGGCCAGCACGCCGCTGTCGCGCAGCGCGTCAAGCAGCAACGGAATGCGATCGGTCTCCAGGAGCTTGAACCACTCGTCGCGGACCCGCTCGCCGGACACCGCGGATAAGCGTGGCGCCCGCGCCGGCAGCGCGTCCAGGGTCTCCTCCGACAAACGAAAGTCCAGCACCGCGGCGAAGCGGAACGCGCGCAGCACGCGCAGCGGATCCGCGTCGAGCACCGCCGGAGACGGGCAGCGCAGCAGACGCCGCCCGAGATCCGCGCGGCCTCCGGTCGGATCCACCAGCGCGCCGTCGCGGCCCAGCGCCATCGCGTTCACGGTGAAGTCGCGCGCGCGGAGATCGTCCTCCAGCGAGCCGCCCTGATAATCCGCGAAGTCGAACCCCTCCCCGCCCACCACCGCGCGCGAGATGCCGCGCTCCGCGTCCAGGGGAACCAGCGAGCCGCCGCAGCGATCGGCCACCTCCCGGGCCAGCGCCATCGCGCCGCGCGGCACCACGAAGTCCCAGTCGGCGTGCGCGCCGCACTCCAGCAAAAGATCCCGCACGCAGCCACCCACCAGGTGCGCGTCGGGCGCGAGCGCCGCCACCGCGGACAGCACCGGGTGCGCCCAGACTTCAATCACTCTTGAAGATCTTGTCGGCCGCCAGGCGAATGTCGGTAGCCGCCGCCACGCGCCATGCGACCGGGCGGCCCAGGTGATTGCGAATTTGCTCGGCGGTTTCGCTGTCGGTGGGATCGGCTACCGCCACGTGCACGGTGTCGTCCTCAACGGCGCAGGGGATGGCTTCCCATTGCAGCACCTGCTTCACACTGAAGAGCTGACCGTGTTCGCGACGCGGCACGTTCTCCTCGACGTCGGTGAAGGGAATGCCCAGGTACTCGCCGAGGATGCGCGCCATCGCCTTGCGGGGCAAAGCCTCGCGCCGCAGCACCCGCTCCAGCTTCTGATCGTCGCTGAGGTCCTCCCGGGCCAGGGCTTCCGGCACGAACCCCTCGCGCGCCAGCCGCTCCAGGAACGTGGGCGGCGGCCGGGTCCCCGCCCGCTTCACCGCGCCCAGCAGCGTCTCGCGGTTGTGGCGGGACAAAGAGGTGCCCGGACGCAGGCGGTTGAGCAGGCGGACGTTCGCCTTGCGGCGCTCGGTGACGATCTCGCCATCCCACTCGGGCTGAAAAAACTGCAGCACGATGCGCTGGCCCAGGTCGGTCACCGCGTGGTAGGTCTGCACGCGGTACACGGTCTCGTCGAAGCGAAGCAGGCGTCCGTCCAGCGAGGCCAGCGGCTCGCGCGACTCGCGGTAGCCGTCCAGCGAGCACTCGGCCACCTGCTGCACCTGGCCGTTGCCGAGCGTACACACGATGCAAGTGTATTCCTCGGGATCGTAGAGCAACGCGTGGGCCTTGCTGGTAAGCGCCAGTTTGAGGCCGTCCAGGACGCGCGGCGTGAGCGCCAGGGCGGCGACGTCCACTTCTGCTTCAGGCTCGACGGGGATTTCGAGCGGCGGCGGCGCGGCAACGACCACGGGGGGTTCGACAGGCGCCGCGACAGGCGCCTGCGCCCCGGCTTCGGGTCGCCGTCCTTTGAGAAAATCCCACAGACCCATGGTAAAATTCCACCCTTACGCCGCTGTGCGGCGGCCCCGAACCATTCCACGAAAAACCGAGAACTCCCTGGACGGTTGCCTAGCGATTGAGCAGCGGGCGGCCCTTCTTGGCCTTCATCGGCGGCGGCAGGACCTTGCCGGTCTCGGGATTGAGCGTGCGGTGATCGAGCTCGTGGCCACTGCGGTGGCTGGACACGCGGAGCAGCGCGGGCTGCCCCTCGGAAGCGGCAAAGTAGACCACGTGGTAGGTCGCGTCCTGCGCGGTCAACAACCCGGCCTTGACCGCCAGGCGGATGGCACCCGCGGGATCCTGGCAGCGGGACAGGTCGAGCGGCTTGATATCGCGCGCCAGCGCCTCGAGGCGATCAAACTCCTTGAGGTCCGGACCGCCGCCCGGCTCCAGCCGCACCGACACGTACGCGCGGGGCCAGTCGGCTCCGTTTCGCTCGCACCAGAAACCCAGGTGCCACGCGGATTCCATCGTCTCGGCCAGGGTTCCGTCCTCGCGCAACGGGAACGCGGCTACCTGATCGAGGGTGACGTTTGCTGAAGCGGGTCCCAAGAAACTCGGCGGCGACGGCGATCGCGCCGCTCATGGTCACGCGGCCATCGGCTTCCCGGGGCGTCGCGCCAAGCGAGGCGATGGGCATCGGGCGGGCCGAGACCAGATCCATCGAAATCGGCCCGTTGTTCACGGTAAGCGCGACCGCCTGTGGCTGCGGAGTGGAGCCGCGCCGCAGCGCCCCGACCAGGCCTTCAAAAAGACCCCGAATTTTTTGCCAACTCATTTTCCCATGTCCTTCCCACCTTGCGGCCGGCCGTGTCTACTTTCGCCGGTCGCAGTCAAGCCTATGAAACCTCAGAGAAATCGTCTCCCTGGAACGCCGCGAGCCGCAGTCCGGAATCCAGCGCGGTGTCCACGTTGTGATACACGCCGATCAGGTCACTCATGCCGGTGACCCGCATGCGGCAGCAGCATCGGATCATCGCAGATAAGCGCAACCCCGCCGCCGTGCACGCGGAATTTCAGCTCCAGCGCCTGGAGCCGGTCGAGAATTTCGAGCGGAAACGTGGAGGAATTGATGCAGGAAATATAAAGCCGCACACCCTGCCGCGCGAGCGGCTCGAGCAGCAGTCGGCGGAGTTGCTCGCTGGCCGTCCCCTCGGCCTGATCCAGTTCGAGAAGGAAGTGCCCCGGCGCGATCTCACTGATCGCCGATCCGCGCACCGTATCGTCCATGAGGCTTCCTGCGGGGTACCATCCGTCCGTGAATGGCATTTCGTTCCTCCTTGACGCGCACTTCCCTGGCGCGCTCACATGCCCATTCTAGGGCCTCGGATTGCGAAATACAAGCAATCATGCCGAAAATAGATAGCACGGACGAGTCGGGGCGGCGTTTGGCCGGTGGAATTTACGACCATGGTCCCAGGGTGAGCGCCGGGCGGACTAGTCCAGCCGGGCCCTTGAACAAACATCAAGGCCGTCGTGAAGGAAGTTCAATGACAGGGCCGCCGCGACAGGGAAACCGGAGGATCCCGTGGAAAGGTCAGCGCGGCTCCACATGAGGTTGATCCAGAGATTGATCCATTGATCCATTAATCCGGTAGGGAGGGTTCATGAAAGACAAAGATCCAGAACGCCACTACATGGAGCAGATCGAGCGGATCATCGAGCAGTTCGGAACCATCCAGCGCAACTTCGTGCTTGACAAGAGCGGCATCCGCGCCATCGTGAAATTCATTGAGGAGTTTGCCGGCGGTCCCCCCACGTTCTCCCTGGATGACCCGGTCATCCTGAAAGGCAAGCAGGCGGCGTTCAAGGTCATCGAAGAACTTGGCCGCCAGCTCGAGGACCTGGAGCGCATCAAGCCGCCGGACATCTGGGCGCGGTTTCACGAGTCCCTCATCTCGTCGATCAAGCTGCAGCTCCAGGGCTACAAGGAGATGACCCGGGTCTTCGAAGACAGCGACATCAACCACCTCAGCCACGGTCAGGAGCTGGTGAACAAGGGAATGGCCATCCTGGAGGGCGGCGCCAGAGCTTGAGCGCCTTTCCAAACACGCGTTAACAGGCCGCGCGGCAGGCCGTTAGGAGAATGGTGGCGCCGGCTGCGCCGGCCCGTATCTACGCAGTGCAAGAGTTCGTCCCCACCGACATCGAATTTCCGCCCATGCATCCCTTGCAGAGCGGCTCAATGGTGCGACTTGACATTACCAGCATGGCGGTGGGCGGCGACGGCGTGTCGCGCATCGACGGCGACGGCCTGGTGGTCTTCGTGGAAGGCGGCGCGCCGGGCGACAGTGCCGACGTCGAGCTGACCGAGGTCCACCGCCACTACGCGCGGGGCCGCGTCCGCAAGGTGCACGTGGCGTCCGCCGACCGCGTGGACCCGCCGTGTCCCATCTACGATCGGTGCGGCGGATGTCATTTGCAGCACCTCTCCGACGAGGCGCAGCTGCGGCTGAAGAGCCACATCGTGCGGGAAGCGCTGCGGCTGGGACACCTCACCGACGTGCCGGTCCGCCCCTGTCTGCCGACGCGTGCGTGGGAGTATCGCAGCAAGATGCAGCTCGTGGCCGGGTTCAAGCAGGGTCCGCTGCTCGGCCTCTACGAGCGTCACTCGCACCGCGTGGTGCCCCTCGAGCATTGCCTGATCGCGCATCCCCTGGCCAACCGCGTCATGGCCGCCGCTTCCGAGGCGGTGGCGCGCCTGGGCTGGGAGGTCTATGACGAGCGGACCGGCGGCGGCCTGCTGCGCCACGTTATCGCCCGCGTCAGCGAGGCGCATGACGAGGCGCTGGTGGTGGTGGTCGCCACCCGCGAAGCGCTTCCCCGCGAAGACGAGTTCGTGGCCATGCTGCGCGCGCGCGTCCCCGAGGTGGTCGGGGTGATGGTCAACGAGAACACCCGGCGCACGAACGTGATCCTGGGCCCGCGCACGCGCCACGTGTGGGGGCGCGACCACATCGTCGAGGTCGTCACTGTGCCCCCTGGACCCGTAGGGGTACAATTTCGTATCGGGCCGTCGTCGTTCTTCCAGATCAACCGGGTCGGTCTGGAGGAGATCGGCCGCCTCGTCCGCCACTACCTGGAGCCCCGCCCGGAGGACGTCGTCGTGGACGGCTACTGCGGCGTCGGCGCCATCTCCCTCTTGCTGGCCTCCTCGGTGGGCCGGGTCATCGGAATCGAGGAAGTCGACGAGGCGGTCCGCGCGGCCCGCGAAAACGTCCGCCTCAACGACGTCCACAACGCCCAGTTCGTCACCGACCGGGTGGAGCGCGAGCTTGTGCGGATCGTCGCCCGCGGCGAGAAGGTGGACGCGGTGGTGCTCGATCCGCCGCGCAAGGGATGCGACATCGCCGTGCTGGAGACCATCGCGAAGCTGCGCGTGCCACGGGTGGTGTACGTTTCGTGCAACCCGGCCACGCTGGCCCGGGATCTGGCCCTGCTGGCGGGAATGGGCTATGGCGCGGACGAAATTCAGCCCCTCGACATGTTCCCCCAGACCAGTCACGTGGAGTGCGTGACGCGCGTGAGGATCTCTACATGAGCCTGGAGAAGATTCAGCAGAAGGCCAGACAGATTTCCGAGGGATACGGCCACCACTTCCTCGGCACCGAGCACATGTTTCTGGCCATGCTCCTGGAGGAGCCGGTCCTGGCCGACGCACTCAACGAGTGGGACGTGTCCAGCGGCGCGCTGGTGGAGAGCGTGCTGGCCATCGCCGAGCGCGGCGAGGGCCCTCCTCCGTGGAACGGATTTCCGGTCTCCCCGAGGCTCACGCGCTGCTTGAAAGCCGCCGATCGGGAAGCGCAGGCGCAAGGTCACAAATCGGCCCAGCCGCTCAACCTGCTCTCCGCGATTTTGCTGGACGCCCGCGCCATCCCGAGCCGCGTGCTGCGCGAGTTCGGGGTGGAATTGGGCGCGCTGCGCAACGATCTGGCGAAGCGCGCGGCCCGTCCCAAGGCACCCCCCAGCGCCGGCAAGGAAGTGGTCAAGGGCAGCCAACGCGCCATGGAAGGCAACGAGGGGCCGCTCGACATCAACGACATTCTGGGCGCCGGCGTGGGCTCGGAAAAATCGTCATCCGGCAAACCCGCTGAAAAGAAATCAGCCCCCCCTGATAAGGACAAAAAGGAGAAAGATCCGCTCGCCGCCTACGGGCAGAATCTGACCCAGATGGCGCGCGAGGGAAAACTGGCGCCGGTAATCGGCCGCCAGGACGAGATCCGCCGCTGCTTGCAGATTCTCACCCGCAAGGGAAAAAACAATCCGGTGCTCATCGGCGAGGCCGGCGTGGGCAAGACCTCGGTGGCGGTGGGCATCGCGCAGCGCATTGCCGAGGGCCGCGTGCCGGAGATCGTGGCCGATCGGGAAATCTGGGAAATCAGCATGACCCGCCTGATCGCAGGCGCCGCCTATCGCGGCGAGTTCCAGGAGCGCCTGCAGAAAATCATGGACGAAGTGGTGGCACGGCCCAACGTCATTCTCTTTATTGACGAATTGCACATGCTGGTGGGCGCCGGCGACAGCAAGGGAGGCATGGACGCCGGCAACATCCTCAAACCCGCTCTGGCGCGCGGAGATTTTCCGCTGATCGGCGCCACCACCACCGACGAGTATCGCAAGAATATCGAGGCGGATCC
>Ga0194128_10010090_pt1 | contig 11343 bp, 8 predicted proteins | sample TA2KigCa65mmetaG_FD_148650 | JGI IMG/M metagenome (GOLD analysis project Ga0194128, IMG submission 148650) | Freshwater microbial communities from Lake Tanganyika, Tanzania - TA2015037 Kigoma Deep Cast 65m | ecosystem: Environmental > Aquatic > Freshwater > Lake | place: Tanzania: Lake...
CAACACCGTGCGTCCCCACCAGGCCTTAGGCTACCTCACCCCGCAACAGTTCCTGGTCCAGTGGCGCACCCAACGAAAGGAGGCCCACTGTCACTGATCTACTGGACGAGTACAGGCCCTTGACGGCGCAATTCGGATGCGATACAACCCACGTGGCCACGCGGGCGCATCGCTACCCGCCTGGCGGAAGGAGAGCATATGCCCAACAAGCTCCCTTTGGGGAAGGTCCAGACCGTCCTCGGCCCTATCGAGCCGGAGAAACTCGGCGCCACCCTCACCCACGAACACCTGCTGATAGACCTACGGAACGTCGTGCCGACTCCACCCACTGGAGCGTGGCAGCGTGGCCTGTATGAAGCCAAGCTCACCTCGGACAACATAGCCTGGTTCAGACACCACGGCATGTTCAACGTTGACAACTATCTCTTGGAAGACCTGGATACCGCCGTCAACGAGGCGCTGCTGTACAAGCGGTCCGGCGGGCAGGCGCTGGTGGACGCCACGAACCAGGACATCGGCCGCGACCCGCTCGGGCTGGCTGCCATCGCTCAGCAAACGGGCCTGAATATCATCATGGGGGCGTCCCACTATGTGAATGTGGCGCACCCCCCTGAGATGGCCAAGTGGACGGAGGACGACATCGTCGAGCAGATCGTCGGGGACATCTCCATCGGTGTGGATGGCACCGACATCAAGTCGGGCGTCATCGGTGAGGTCGGCTGCTCATGGCCGCTCACACCCAACGAGCGCAAGGTGGTGCGGGCCGCGGGCCGAGCGCAGCGTATCACCGGCGCGCCCATCCTCATCCACCCGGGCCGCGACGAGACGGCGCCGCTGGAAATCATCGAGGTGTTGAGCGAGGTCGGGGCCGACCTCTCCCACACCATCATGGGCCATCTCGACCGCACCGTGTTCGAGCGGGCCACCCTCAAGTCCATCGCCGAGGCGGGCTGCTTCCTCGAGTGGGACCTGTTCGGGCGGGAGCAGTCCTACTACTGGGCCAACCAGAAGATCGACATGCCCCACGATGCCCAGAGGATGGACGACATCGCCTGGATCAGCGGCCAGGGCTACGCCGACCGCATCCTGGTCGCCCACGACATCTGCACCAAAGACCGGCTGTTGAAGTACGGCGGCCACGGCTACCACTACTTCCTGTCCCACATCGTCCCCAGGATGAAGAAGCGCGGTTACACCCAGGAGGCCATCGACAAGATGCTGGTGGCAAACCCCGCTAAAGCACTCACCTTCCATCAGCCGAAGCGCCGCTAGTTGACATCAGGTTGACAGCCGCACGAGACCTGACAGAAATCAGGAGGGGTGGCCCTAATCCAGGGCCACCCCTCCTACTTAGCTGCCGCTTTAGCGCCTTTAGTCTAGGGCATTGGAAGATGGCGATGAAAGGCTGGTACGCCCGGAGGGATTCGAACCCCCGACCATCGGTTCCGAAGACCGATGCTCTATCCGCTGAGCTACGGGCGCACGGCGGCCGTGCCTGGGGTTCAGGGTTTAGGGTCTTAGTGACGAGACCCCAGACGCCAACCCCTTGACGCTGGATGGCTTAGGCCGCGGGGTTGTGGATACACATTGGGGTGAGCGGAGGGATTCGAACCCTCGGTATCCAGGGCCACAGCCTGGCGCCTTAACCACTGGGCTACGCTCACCGTGGCGCACAGGGCATTCTAGCACACCGCGCTGGCGGTGCGCCGCACCCGCATACGGGCTTCCTACCCCTTCGCCAGGGCGCTGGCGAGGTGGACGAAGGTCATGGCGGGGGTGCCGGTGGCGCCCTTCGGGTTCCAACCCTTGGTCTTATCCGTCCCGGCGGTGCCCGCGATGTCCAGGTGGACCCACTCGGCGTCGCCCACGAACTCGCCGATGATCATTGCGCCGGTGATGGAGCCGCCGGCCCTGCCGCCGATGTTCTTGATGTCTGCCACGTCGCTCTCGTACTGCCGCTTGAAGTCCGGGTGCATCGGCAGTTGCCAGATCCGCTCCCCTGCCCGCTTGCCAGCCGCGACCACCGCGTCCACCAGCTTCTGGTCGTTGCCGAACGCGCCGGTGTAGTGGTTGCCGAGGGCGACGACCATCGCGCCAGTCAGTGTCGCCGCATCCACGATGCGCTTGAGTCCGATGCTCGCGGCATAGGAGGCGGCGTCGGCCAGGACGAGCCTGCCTTCGGCGTCGGTGTTGTCCACCTCGATGGTCTTGCCGTTCATGGCTTTCACGACGTCGCCAGGACGTTGGGCCGAGCCCCCTGGCATATTCTCCGTTGCGGGGACGATGCCGACCACGTTGATACGCGGCTTGAAGTGGGCGATGGCCTTCATCGCGGCGATGACAGCGGCGCCGCCAGACATGTCGCCTTTCATCTCGCCCATCTTCTCGGAAGGCTTGAGGGAGATGCCGCCGCTGTCGAAGGTGATGCCCTTGCCGAGCAGGCCGAGGTTATTGTCCTTGTCATCCGGGTCGCCGTCGTAGCGCAGCATGATGAACCGGGGCGGCTCGGCGCTGCCCTGGGCGACGCCAAGCAGCGCGCCCATGCCCATCTCCTTCATCCTCGACCTGTCGAACACTTCCAGTTGCAGACCGGACTCGCGGGCCACATCCAGCGCCACCTCGGCCATGCGTGTGGGCGTCATCGTGTTGGCGGGTTCGTTGGCCATGTCACGGGCCAGGTTCGTGGCCTCGGCCAGCACTTTGCCCTCCGATATGCCTGCCTCGAGCTCTTTTGCCTTGCGGGCGTCGGCCTCGACGATGCTGACCTCTTCGATGTCCCGTCCGTTCTCGTTCGGTTTCTTGTACTTGTCGAACCGGTACAGGCCGAGCACCAGACCCTCGGCGATGGCGCGACCGCACTCGCGGGCGTCTAGGCCGCCGATGTCCGCGCCGTGGGCGATGGTCGCGAAGCGGCGCACGCCCTTGCCGCGCAGGTAGCGTGCCGACTCCGCCGCCACCGAGCGCACGCCGTCCAGATTGAAGTCGCCGCTCTTACCAAGGCCTGCGACCACGACCCGCTCCGGCGTCATCTTGCCCAGGGTATGGATGAGCGCTTGTTCGCCCGCCTTGCCGCGGATTTCACCGTCTTCGATGAGTTTGGAAACAGCGCCGCCCAAGGCACGGTCCACCGCGCCCGTCGCGCCTCCTGGTTTCTTGACTCCATCGAATAGATTGACCACTACGGCGGCGGCCGCCTGTTGCGTGATGTCGCCCGCTATTACTTTTATCTCCATGCTGCCTCCCATGCGCTCCCGAAGCTGCGGCGAGCGCCCCATTATATTCGACCGCCCGGCGGACTTGCCACGCCACGCGCTCTGTTATAATCGCGGTCGGTCTTACCCTCGCGGAATGCACACCGAGGCGGTGAAACAGCGGTTCCGCCTTACTTGAGGAAAGGGGTATCCACATGGCTGGACTGAAGAAGGGCCGCAAGGAACAACAGCTCTTCGAGAAGGCCCGTAAATACCTGCCAGGCGCCAATCTTGGCAACCTCGGCGGCGACGCGGTCATCGCCAGGGGGAAGGGCAGCCACATCTGGGACGTGAGCGGCAACGAGTACGTGGACTACCTGCTCGGCTCCGGCCCCATGATTCTCGGCCATGCCCACCCCGAGGTGGTCAAGGCCGTCCAGGAGCAACTCGAGGACGGCACGACGTTCTTCGCCAACAACGAGCATGCCATCCTGCTGGCCGAGGAAATTTCCAAGGCCATGCCCTGTGCAGAGAAGGTGCGCTTCAGCAGTACAGGCACCGAGGCCACGCTGTACGCGATGCGCGCGGCGAGGGCCTTCCGGCGCCGCGACAAGATCCTCAAGTTCGAGGGTGGCTTCCATGGCATGAACGACTACTCGCTTATGAGTATCTGGCCGAGTGAGCTCAAGCCCTTCCCGAAGGCCGTCCCAGGCTCGGCGGGCATCCCCAAGGCCGTGCAAGAGACGATGCTCATCGCTCCGTTCAACGACCTGGAGACTGCCACCGCCATCATCGAGAAGCACCACGACGAGCTGGCAGGCGTCATCGTCGAGCCGTTCCAGCGCCTGCTTGCGCCGAAGCCGGGGTTCCTCGCAGGGCTGCGCGAGGCGACGAAGCGGTACGAGATACCCCTCATCTTCGACGAGGTGGTGACCTCATTCCGGTTCGCCTACGGCGGCGCGCAGGAGTACTACGGCGTCGTGCCGGACATCGCCGCGCTGGGCAAGGCCGCCGCGGGGGGCTTCCCGCTCACCGCGGTCGCGGGCCGCGAGGAGATCATGGCCCACTTCGACAACAACGCTGTCCAACCCGCCGACTACATGCCACAGATCGGCACGCTGAGCGGCAACCCCATCGCCGCCACAGCGGGCCTGGCCACGCTCAAAGTCCTCAAGCGCCCCGGCACCTACGAGAAGATGTTCGCCATCGGCGGCCAGGTCAGGCGCGGCCTTCAGCAGATGCTGGACGAGGCCGAGATACCGGCAACGGTCGCGGGAGAGGATGTCCTCTTCGACGTGTACTTCACCGACCAAGAGATCGCGGACTACCGCTCGACCTTGAAGGCGGACGCCAAGATGCCGGGCAAGTTCAACCAACTCATCCGCGAGCGCGGCATTTTCAAGGGCGCCAGCAAATTCTACCTCTCCGCCGTCCACACGCAGGAGGACGTTGACCGTACCCTGGACGCCTTCAAGTCCGCCATCGAAGTCCTTGGCGACTAAGCGGCGGGTCCTCGGGCCAGAGTCCTATGTCCCACCACCTCAGGGGGTGACACCATGAGCGCGGGAACAGGCGCGGTCAAACTCATCAGCGACGGAACGTTTCTTCTCGACGGCGGCGCCGTCTTCGGCCAGGTGCCGAAGGTGCAGTGGGAGCTGCATAGCAAGCCAGACCGGCGCAACCGCATCCGGCTCGGCCTGAACTGCCTGCTCATCCAGGCCGGGGGCCACAACATCCTCGTTGACACCGGCGCGGGTTCTAAGCGGCTCGACAAGTTCAAGGATTCCCTTGGCCTCAATGGCAACAAGCTGCTCAAGGGGCTGAAGGACCACGGCCTCGGTGCGCGCGACATAGACATCGTGGTGCTGACCCACCTGCATTTCGACCACAGCGGCGGCTGCACCAAGCTCGACCGCAGCGGCGAAGTCCTGCCCACCTTCCCCAAGGCCAAGCACCTCATCCAGAAGTCTTGCTGGGACGAGGCCGCCAAGCCCAACGAGCGGGCCAAACCCGCCTTCGACCCCGACGACTTCATGCCTCTCCAGGAGAGGGGCCTGGTGACGCTGCTGGACGGCGATACCCAAGTTGCGCCGGGGGTGAAGGTGAAGATGACCGGCGGCCACTGCTCCGGCCACCAGGTCGTGCTAGTGGAGCACGGGAGCGAGCGCATCGCCTTCGCTGGCGACCTCATCCCCACGCCGCACCACCTTCCCCTGCCCTGCATCTCCGCCTACGACCAAACGCCCAACGCCACTATGGACAGCAAGCGGGAACTCCTGGAGATGGCGACGAAGGGCGGATGGCTGGTGGTGTTCGGCCACGCGGCGGAGCAGCGGGCTGGCTATGTCGAGTACCGCAACGGCCGTGTCCAAGTCCAGCCGGTGGAGATGTAGAGCTAACCCACCTCGGCCCGGACCTCTTCTCCCCGACGTTCCACCAGCCGCGCTGCCGTGAGGCGGTTCGACAGTGGCACGCCGCTGTCGCAGACCACCCGCACGTAATTGTCGGTCAGGCCCGACCACAGGCCGTGCTCGCCACGCTCCCGCTCCTCCCACAGCACGGGCCGCGTCTGGCCGAGCAGCCCGTCCCGGAAATCGGCGGCCTGCTGCTGTGCCAGCGCCATCAGCGCTGCCACCCGCATGGCCTTCGCGTCTGCGTCCACGTGGCCGTCGAAGTGGACCGCGCTGGTGCCGGGCCGCGCCGAGAACGGGAAGACGTGCAGGTCGGCGAACCCCACCTCGCGGCACAGGGCCAGCGTCTCCTCGAACAGCCCGTCCGTCTCACCGGGGAAGCCGCAGATAACATCCGCAGTGATGGAGGCATACGGCAGTCCGGCGCGTACTCGCGACACCGCATCCGCATACTGCCTCGCCGTGTAGCGGCGGCGCATGCGCTTGAGCACCGCGTCACTGCCGCTCTGCAGCGGCACGTGGAAGTGGGGGCACAGCCTGGGGTCGGACCATAGGGCAAGCAACTCGCCATTCATCTCCTGTGGTTGGAGCGACGACACCCGTAGCCGCGCGATGTCCGTCTCGGAGAGGATGCGGCGCACCAGACCGGCCAGGTTGATGCTGGGGAGGTCGAAGCCATAGGTGCCGAGCTGCGTGCCGGTCAACACGGTCTCTTTGTATCCATCGGAGACGTATCGGCGAATCTGTGCCAGCACATGCTCCGGCGGCACACTGCGCTCTCTTCCCCGCACCTTCGGCACGATGCAGTAGGCGCAGACCTGGTCGCACCCCTCCTGTATCTTAACCATGGCCCGCGTCCGCAATGCTCGGGGGCTGAGGGCGACCTCTTCGGCTCCAACGGCGCATGGGACAGGCGACTCGCCGCACCGATCGGCGATGCGGCGTGCCAGGGTCGGCTTGTCGGCGTTGCCGACGACCAAGTCCACCTCGACGAGGCGGCGCAGGTCGTCGGGAGCGCGCTGTGCGTAGCAGCCCGTGGCGACGATGGTAGCGTTCGGGTTGCGCCGCCGCGCCGCGCGCAGGGCGTGGCGGGCCTTGCGGTCGGCGATGTGGGTCACGGTACACGAGTTCACCACGTACACGTCAGCTGCCTCACCGTCGGGGACGAGCGTGTACCCCAATGCCTTCAGCTCGCGGGCCAGGGCGGCCGAATCCGCCTGGTTCAGCTTGCAGCCGTGGGTTTCGATGGCAACGGTGGCGGCTACGCGCGGGGCAGGTGAGGCCATGCCACGTATCTTACCCCGTAACGAGTGCCGCGTCAGTACGAGGGTGTGGCGGTTGCGATGTTGCTTGGGTACCTAGAACCACGAGGCATGGACGCTGGGAAGATAGCTGATACATTGTGCGCGGTCTTGACTTTGGCGTACTTCGCTGGTTGGCGCCACCTTTGGCTCGCAGAAGCAGCTAATCTGGCTAAGGGGAACCGTCCCCATCTTGCTATAATGCACCGTTCGACTTGAACATTTCTTGAACATCGGCCAATTCGCTCATACATCGCAGACCTTGTTCAAGAAAGGAGTGTTATGAAGAATCGCGTAGCCGTAACCGGCATCGGCATCGTCAGTCCCTTGGGTCTGGACGTCAAGACCTCTTGGGACGGCCTGGCTGCCGGGCGCTCTGGGGTGGACCGTATCACAGCCTTCCCGCTGGATGGCCTGGAGACTACCATCGCGGCGGAGGTGAGGGGGTTCGACCCTGCGGCCTATGTGGGGCCGAAAGAAGCCCGGCGCATGGACCGGTTCGTGCAACTCGCCGCCGCTGCCACATTCGAGGCGGTCACGACCTCCGGCCTGAAGATAGATGCCACCAACAGCGGCCGCGTTTCCGTGATGATTGCCAGCGGCATCGGCGGCATCATCACCCTGGCCGAGCAGATCGGCGTTCTCAAGGAGAAGGGCCCCTCCCGCGTTAGCCCCTTCCTGGTGCCCATGATGCTGCCCGACATGGCATCGGGCCGCGTCTCGATGCTTGTCGGGGCCAAGGGGCCGTGCGTCGCCACCGTCTCGGCCTGCGCCAGCGGCGCCGACGCCATCGGCTATGCCTTTGAGATGCTACAGTGGGGCGACGTGGATGCGGTCATCGCGGGCGGCAGCGAGGCGGCCATCTGCCCCATCGGCGTGGCGGGCTTCAACGCCTGCCAGGCACTCTCCAAGCGCAACGACGAGCCGCAGAAGGCCTCACGGCCCTTCGACGCGCAGCGCGACGGCTTCGTGCTCGGCGAGGGCGCCGGCATCCTCATCATGGAGACGATGGAACACGCTGTGGCCCGCAACGCCAACGTGCTCGCCGAGGTGGTCGGCTACGGCGCCACCGCGGACGCCCACCATATCACCCAGCCCGCTCCCGAGGGCGAGGGCGGTGCCAGAGCCATGAAGCACGCCCTCCAGGTCGCCGGCCTCCAGCCCGAGGAGATTGACTACATCAACGCGCACGGCACCTCCACGCCCATGAACGACAAGTTCGAGACGATGGCCATGAAGACCGTCTTCGGCGAGGAGGCCTACAAGATCCCCATCAGCTCTACCAAATCCATGACCGGCCACCTCCTCGGCGCGTCCGGCGCGCTGGAGGCGGCTGTATGTGTGCTAGCCATCCGGCATGGCATCATCCCACCCACCATCAACCTGGAGAACCCCGACCCCGATTGCGACCTCGACTACACGCCCAACCTGGCCAAACGCGGCCAGGTGCGCACGGCCATGAGCAACTCCTTCGGCTTCGGCGGCCACAACGCGTCGCTTATCTTCCAGGCCCCGCAGAACTGAAGCTGGGCCGCGTCGCGTGACCCAGAGGCGGATGGATACGGCAGCCAGGCCCTGGCGGGCAAGGCCCGCGCCGCCCCCGGGTTTCGCCGACTCCCTCGGCCTCTCGCCTTTTTACGCGCACCTTCTGTACAACCGCGGCGTCCGCAGCCTGGACGACGTGGAGACCTACCTGGCTGGCGACCGCCGCCACCTCCACGATCCCATGCTGCTGCCCGACATGACCGCCGCCGTAGGCCGCCTCGCCTTGGCGCTGGAGCGGCGCGAGGCCATCGCGGTGTACGGCGACTTCGATACCGACGGCGTCACGGGGACGGCCCTGCTGTGCCAGGCGCTGCGCGAGCTGGGGGCCGCTCCCCTGCCCTACATCCCCGACCGCACCGACGAGGGCCACGGCCTGAACGCGCCTGCCGTGCGCGGCCTCCGGGAGCGCGGCGCGACCGTGCTCGTCACCGTGGACTGCGGCACTGCGTCCGGAGATGAGATCGCCCTCGCCTCGTCTCTGGGCATGGATACCATCGTCACCGACCACCACAGCCCGCCAGCAGGATTGCCGTCGCCCGTCGCCTTGGTCAACCCGCACCGTGAAGACGCGACGTACCCATACGACGGACTGACCGGCGCGGGCCTCGCCTTCAAGCTGGCCGGGGCGCTATTCGCCCGGCTGGGCCGCCCGTGGCCGGGCCATCTGCTGGAGTTGGCCGCCCTCGGCACCGTGGCCGACGTCGCCCAGCTTACCGGAGAGAACCGCCACATCGTCAAGCTCGGCCTGGAGCGGCTCCGTCAGACCAGAAACACAGGTATCAGGGCGCTCGCCGCTGCTGCCAAAGCCCGGCTCGATACCCTCGACACGGAGGCGCTTTCCTTCAACATCGTCCCCCGGCTCAACGCGGCCGGGCGGCTTGGCGATGCCAGCGTGAGCCTCAGGCTGCTGACCACGGCCGACCCTGGCGAGGCCGCCGCCATCGCCGCCACCCTCGACCAGATGAACGCTCGCCGCCAGCAGCTCACCGAGGACAGTATGGCCCAGGCCAGGCGGCAAGTCGAGGAGCAAAACCAAGCGGGGATGCCCGTCATCTTCGTTAGCAGGCCCGACTGGCTGCCCGGCCTCCTCGGCCTCATCGCGGGCAGGCTGGCCGAGCAGCACCACCGGCCTGCCGTGGCCATGCTCATGGAGAGCAACACTTGCCGCGCCAGCGTCCGCAGCATCCCCGGCCTCGACATCATCGCCGCTCTCAACGACACCGGTGCGCCGTTCGTGCGCCTCGGCGGCCACCCCAAGGCGGCGGGTTTCACCATCGCCACCGCCGACTTGGAGCCGTTCCAGCATTCGCTCGCCGCCATCGTCCGCGGGCGCCTCGACGGCCAGGCGGGCGGGCCTTTCCTCGACTATGACTGCGAAGTCGCCCTGGGGCTGGTGGACCACAACACCGTCGCCTTCGTCCAGTCGCTCGCCCCCTTCGGCGCAGGCAACCCTGAACCCCTGTTCGTCAGCCGTGGCGCCCGCGTGGTGGACGCGCGGCTCGTCGGCGCCGACGGCAAGCATCTCAAGATGCGCGTCAGCCAGGGAGGCGGCATCCTGGACGCCATCGCCTTCCGCCAGGGGCCGCGTTACGCCTTCTTGCCCAGACAGGTGGACCTGCTCTACACCGTCGGCCTTGACGACTGGAGCGGCCAGCCACGACTGCAGCTCCAAGTGGTGGACTTCCGCCAACCGGGGTAAGACGTCCCCGCTATGCCCGCTGGCCGCGCTCCCGGCGTCGGCGCTCGGCGCGAGAGCCGTGCGGCTTGGCGGCCTCAACGACGGCCGTCTCCTCCGCAGTCCGCGGCACCCACCGCGCCTTCCAGGCAAGCAGCGGCACCGTGATGGCCAGGACGAGCAGCGCGATGTAGTGCGCCTCTTGCATCCCCAGCGCCCATATCTTGTCCTCACGGGCGAAGGTCACCGCGAAGCGGCCCAGCGCGTAGAGCGCCAGGTACAGAGCGAACAACATGCCGGCCGGCTGGAGTCTGCCCCGAAGGTTCCAGACGACGGCCAGCGCAATCATGTTCCACAGTATCTCGTAGGCGATGACGGGCTGCACGGACACGCCGATGCCGTTAGCGCAGTTCGCGGCAAGGCTCTGCGGGTGCGTCCACGTGAACCCAATGAACCAGTCGGTGGCCTTGGCGCAGTGCTCGCCGTTGGCGATGTCGCCGAGCCGCCCGATGGTCTGCGCCACCAGCATGGCCGGCGCCGTCAGGTCGGCGATGAGGCCGATGGGATGCTTGGCGATACGCGCGTAGATGACGCCGCCGATGAAGCCGCCCAGGATGCCGCCCCACACGCCGACGCCGCCGCTCCAGATGGCGAACATCTGGCCCACGTTGCCGGAGTACAGGCCCCAGTGGTCTATGACGTGGACGACCCGCGCGCCGATGAAGCCGCCGATGATGGCCCACAGCGCGATGGAGTAGATGGTGTCCGAGGACACGCCCTTCATCGGCCCCCACCGGCCCACGAGGTACACCGCCGCGGCCACGCCCAGGAAGCTGAACAGGCCGTGCCAGGCGATGACCCAGTCTATGCCAGCCTTTGCCGATACTAAGTTCGGGCCGATGCCGATCTCAATCATCCGTTGTCCCCTACCCTCAACTCTGTTCCCTTACCCCATCACAGTCCGGCGGATTCTACGAACGTGCGCATCCGGTGTCAAGGACGCGCACGGGCTCCGGAGGCCCTCGGACCGTGTGGTAGAATTGAAGGATACCATGTACGACGCAGTTGATGGTTTCCTTGGCCACATGAAGGTTGAGCGTGGCGTCTCCCCCCATACCCTGTCCGCGTACCGCAACGACCTCAGGCAGCTCGCCGGCTTCCTCACCAAGCCCTCCAAGGGACGCAGCCGCCGGTCCGACTGGGGCCAGGTGGACGAGCAG
>Ga0194128_10010110_pt1 | contig 11328 bp, 13 predicted proteins | sample TA2KigCa65mmetaG_FD_148650 | JGI IMG/M metagenome (GOLD analysis project Ga0194128, IMG submission 148650) | Freshwater microbial communities from Lake Tanganyika, Tanzania - TA2015037 Kigoma Deep Cast 65m | ecosystem: Environmental > Aquatic > Freshwater > Lake | place: Tanzania: Lake...
GACTGGAGTCGTTCGGGGCTAACGAACGAGTTCCGCTCGTTCAGATCGACGGCGTCACCTCGGCTGTTTCGGTCAATCCGTGAGTTCGCCGAGCAGGAGATCGTGATGCCGTTGGGTGGACAGTTTCAGCATCAGCGTTACCGATTGAGGCGGCAGCCGTTCGCTGGTCTGTTTCTTGAACAAGTAGAGCTTGCCGAGCGCGGACTTGTGCCGTGGACGGACTTTGTCGCAATGGGACCAACGCAGAGCGGTAAGACGACACTCATTTTGGTTGTGATGATGTACGTTCTCTTTGAGTTAAAGGAGAATGTTATTTTCGGCATTCCAACCGGCGACATGGCGAGCAAGAAATGGCGGAAGGACATCAAGCCGCTGATTGCCTCGTCTCAGTATGCGGACCTGATGCCGGTTGCTGGTCCTGGCTCGCAAGGCGGCGACGTGTCGGCAGTTTACTTCAAAAATGGCACGTCGCTGTTGTTTATGACCAGCGGCGGCGGTCGTGAGCAGCGGTCGAGCGATACAGCACGCTGGCTGATCGTGACAGAGGCGGATTCGTTTTCAGAAGTAGATTCGGCTGGCGGTGAAGGTCGAAAAATCGATCAGTTGATTGCGAGAACGCATTCATTCGGGCATCGTCGGCGAGTGTTCGCGGAATGCACGGTGACGACGGACTCGGCGTTCGTGTGGGACACCTACAAAAAGAAATCGAGCGAGTCGGTGATTGTGTCGCAGTGCCGAGGTTGCGGTGAGTGGGTGCGAATGGAGCGGCATCACTTGGTTGGTTGGCAAGAAGGCCAAACGCAAATTGAGTCGGGTCGTTTGGCTCGTTGGACGTGTGAGAAGTGCGGCATCCTGCTTGATGAAGCAGATCGTCAAGAGGCCGTGAGCCGCTCTAAGCTGATTCACAAGGGGCAGACGATCAACGGCGACGGCGAGATCAGCGGGCCGATACCAGAGACTAGAACGCTGGGATTCCGTTGGAACGCCTGGGATAACCGGCTCTCGTGGACGACGCCATTTATCGCCGAGACGGAATTTGCGGCGAGTAAAGCGAAGGATCAGGATGCGGCCGGAATCATGCTCGGCCAGTTCTATTGGGCTTTGCCTCGTGAGTCTGACGCGGTCGATGAGTATCCGTTGGAATTGGACGATGTGAAGGAGCGCAGGGAGCAGCAATGGATTCGCGGTCTCCTTCCGCCTGACACCGAGTTGGCGACGATCGGCCTGGATATCGGCAGTTCCAATCTGCACTGGACGTTGATAGCTGCGAGGCCGAGCGGATGGCACCACGTCGCAGATTATGGCCAAGTCAAGGTGCAAAAGACCGGCGACGCTGCAAAATCAATCGCCAATGCGGTTCACGAATTCAGCAGCAGGGTTGTAGAGGGATGGCCAGTCAGCGGTTCGGAGCGGGTGATTATTCCGGAGCAGGTTTTTGTAGATTCAGGCTGGGGCGATTACGCCGACCTGATTTGCATCGCTTGCCAAGAACTCGGTAACAGGTTTCGTGCGATCAAGGGCTATGGCTTCGGCCAGAGTAGAGGACTAACGGATACGAAATATCTTCCACCTGAGGATGAAACGAAAAAGGCGAGCAATCTTGGAACTGGTTGGCATTTGGTGGTTCTTTCCAAGAAGGGATTCGAGCTAGTCCACTTGGATTCAAACTACTGGAAAACGAAATGCCATCAAGGACTGCACGCCGAAAAGTCCGCGAACGACGCAATGACGATTTGCGTTGATGGCAGCAGCGACCGCATAGCGTTTGATCGGCAACTGTTGTCCGAAAAGCCGGTCAAAACGATGGAACTGACTGCAGACGGATGGAAGGCAAGAAACGTCTGGGTTCGTCAGTCGAAGGTCAATCACTGGTTCGATTCAACGTGCTACGGCCTGGCTGCTGCCGACTTCGTGCGGACGGTTCGGGCGGCACGAGCGGCGAATAGTCAAGGTGTGCAAGTGGAGTCGCGGGAGTTCGCGATGCCGGATGGCACACCGTTTTTTGTGGGAGCGAGGGCGTAAATCAAACGAGACAAGAAAAAAAGTGATGTGACCGGACAAGACTGGATTTGACTAGACTGGACGAGACGCGACGAGACAAGATGCGACGAGACTTGACGAGACGAGAAACTTTTCTGACTTCTTTCAAAACGACGAGGGGAAATTATGAAGGCGAGAACTTTTGGATTTCGGCTTGAGGCACTATCGGACCTGATGTTCGGCAAGATGGTGCATGACGAGAAACGCGGCGATGAGACTCACGAGCAGCGTGAGCAGCGGATTTGGAAACAGAAGATCAATCACAAAGACGGTCAATGCGTGGTGCCGCCGTTTGCGATGAAAAACGCGCTGACGGAAGCGGCGAAACGGTTGCAGATGAAGGTGCCGGGGCAGGGCAAGAGCACGTTCACGAAGTTGTTCAAGCAAGGCGTGCTGGTTGTCGATCCGATTATGCTAACAAAGGACGGCAAGGCGACGCTGAAGGTTGATGATGTGGAGCCTCAGCCGTTGTGCGTTCCGAGTGACGGCGTGAGCGGCAGCGGCAAGAGAGTGACACGCATTTTCCCAACCATCAAGCATTGGGTTGGCGAAGGTTCGATGATGCTGCTCGACCCGAAAATCACGACCGAAGTGCTCAAACAGCACTTGGAAGAGGTCGGGATGTTCATCGGATTCGGGTCAATGCGAGTGGCTAACGGCGGGATCAATGGGCGGTTCAAGGTGTTGGAGTTGGAAGAAGTCGCGTGACCTGACATGACGAGATAGGCCTTGATCAGACTGGATCAGATTTGACAAGACAAGACCAGATAAGACGAGACGAACCTTGAACTGAAAAGACAAGACGCGATTTCAAAACCAAAAGCGAGGGAAACATGGAAGCGAAAACCGAAGCATTCCGCGCCGGCATGTGTCTGCACACAAGCAAGGCGATTGACAAGTTGAAGGATGGCAAACCGGGCGACATGATCAGCCGCGAAGCGATGGCGGCGGTTATTGGGCGTTCCTGCGAACTTAGTGAGAAAGGATACGCAAACGTCATGTCGGCGATTCGGCATGTCGAGCGTGTTCACGGCGTTGTCTGGCGTTGGGGTCGAACAGAGCAAGCGTTTGTCTGTCTCTCGGCTGCTCAGGCGGTTGATGACGTGCAACAGACGCTGAAGCGTTCGGGGAAGATGGCTCGACGCGCTTTGACTACGGCCAGCACGATCAAGCCCGAAGAATTGGATGACGAGCATCGTTCGCGTTACCGCGCGGCGTGCGTTCAAGCGGAACTGATTAGGCTGTCGGTGACGGCCGAGACACATAAACGGCTGTTGAACACGGCAGAAGTGAAGACGCCCGATGTCAAGAAATTGATGGCGGCGATTGCGTGACAAGATGAGACGAGACGAGTCAGCAACCGAAAAGACCCTACCGGATAGGACATGAAAGGAATTGATAGGACATGACGCGAAACTACATGGTGTGACTAGGCTGGACGTGACTTGACTTGATCTTTCACAGGGTCGAGCGGTTCATCCGCTCCGGCTCATTCGATACGAGCAGAAAGCGGGACTGATCCCCTGCCGAGAAAGCTCGAACCTTTCGTAGCCCGTTCGAGGGGCCGCGCGGATGAAACCGCTCGGCCTTTTTTTGTTTCTACAAACTCGAAAGGGAACGAATGGCGAAGACGAAAGAGATTGAGTTGCCGAGCGATAAACCGGCGGAGAAGGCGAAAACCGCTTCGGCGATGATCGAAGTTCCGGTCAACGTGACGAATGGTTTCGCGCCGCAAGCGTTTAACTTCCGCATCAGTCGCGACGAGGCTTGCAAAATGCGTGCGTTGCGTGAGTCGTTGCACACATCGGGCGCGACCTACTTCGACGGCAAGATCAACCGGCACATTGATCGGCCGCATGACGTGTTTCGGTGGCTGCTGGCTCAGTTGGAGGTTGCGTGATGAATCTGGAACCACAACTCATCATTAAACTTCGGAGCGATCTTCTTAAGTTAATAGAAGCGTTACCATATGCCATGCCTCAAAAGCTTCCTCGCATGAGTGGAGTGTATTTTGTTTTCGATCGCGACGAGCTTGTCTACATCGGAAAAGCGTTGGATTTGTATAAGAGGTGGTGTTCCCACCGATTTAAGTCAGAGGTAAGTAGCGGATTATTTCGATTGAAGTGGAAGCAATGTGACACGTCTGAGTTCTGTTCTGCCGAGCACGAGGAAGCATTCTTCATCGTATCGCTTCGTCCGAAATTCAATGAATTGGTGAGAACTAGAGTCTTTCCTTGTTGAGTTAGATAACCTAAACAAAGCAGCAATCACGATTGCGAATTGTGTGATTACTGTATGAAGACCTAATGAAGTTCCGCGTCGCCCGCTAATCATTCCCGCTATGGCGGGATTTACTTCGTCCGATGTCGATGCGGTCAAGGCGGCGTACATCGCGAACTGCGATTACGACGACGGTGCCGGCGATGTCACCAAGGCTCGCGCGTTCAAGAATGCGTGCCGAAAACTGCTGATGATGCAGCCGCAGCTTGCGATACACACAGCGGCCGGCGGTCAGCATCAGGTGATGATCGACACGAAGCTGATTCCCGACGAACTGGAGCGTGTCCAAGATTGGCTCTCAATCTTCGACACCGCTTTGACGGCTGTTTCGCCGAGTTCGACGCAGTTGGTTCTTGACGAGTTCAGGAGCTAACCATGCGACGCGAACGCTTCTCGCTCTTTGAAAATTGGGGTGACATTCGAGCGGATTACGACGCGGCGAAAACGAGCAAGTTTCGCCGCAAAAAGTCGGGAATCCCCGGTCAAGGTGCGGGTGCCGACTGGCATTACCGCAACATCAACGACCTTTTGCGAATGATTGAATGGGCGCGGGATTTCGACCGCAACTCGCCGATCATCGCTCAGGCGTTAGATCGCGTTTGCGACAACGTGCAACCGGACTTGTTTGACCTGGAGCCGATGACCGGTGACACCAAACTTGATTCGGACATTAAAGCGAAGTTCATCGATTGGGCAGACGACGCGGACCAATGCGACGCTCAAGGCCGGCGAACGCTGTCGGAGATCATCTGGCAGTCATTGCGGCACACGATCCTCGACGGCGATTGTGCTCACCTGCTCAACGAAGCGGGTTTCATCGAACCTATCGAAGCCCATCGGATGCGCGGACCGAGTTCCGCAGTCGCGAAGCTATCGACCTCAGCACCGCTGGGCATTGCCACCGACCGATTTGGTAAACCGACAAACTACTACTTCACCAAGTCGGACTTCGGTTTCGGTGGAATGGTTCGCATAGAAGACATCGTTTCAATCACCGCCAGAGACGATCAGGATCGTCGGCAGGTTTTGCATTTGATGCCGCAACGTCGCTTCTCCCAAAATCGAGGCGTGACATTTCTTGCTCCAGTTTTCGACATGCTGGGTTTTCACGACGATTTGCAGTTTTCTGCTCTGGTAGCGGCACAGGTGCAATCCTGTTTTGCGATTCTCGAAAAGGTTGAACCGGACAAAACGCCGGGGCTGCCGAGCGACCCGCTCTCGCCAGTCGGGTCTCGCACGACTGAAACGCAAACCGATGGCAGCGAGCGAACTTTGGAATCCATTGTTCCCGGAATGCGAATCCGAAGCAAAAACACGCTGACAGGTTTCAGTCCGACAGTCCCCGGCGTGCAGTTTTTCGAGCATGTCAAACTCGTGTTGACGTTCGTGAGCATCAATCTCGGCCTGCCGTTGCACACGCTGCTACTCGACCCAAGTCAGAGCAACTTCAGTTCGTGGCGAGGTTCAGAGGAAGCGGCTCGCAAAGGATTCAAGGTTTGGCAGCGATGGTTGATCAATACCTGCTACGAGGAAATCTACCGCTGGAAATTGCGACAGTTCCTGATTGAAGAACCTCGGATGGCGGCGGCGGCGGATCGTCGCAAAATCAACATCTTCAAGCATACCTGGAAGCCGACAGGTTATCCGTACATTGAGCCAAACAAAGATGCACAAGCCGCATCGTTGCGAATGGCAACCGGCCAAGCATCACCGAGCGACATTCACGGCGAATGCGGCGGACGTGGTTCGTGGTCAGAACATAACGAACGAGTGATGCGTGAGCGTGGAGATCAAATCCTTGCAGCACTCGACAACGTGGAACGGATCAAGGCGAAATTTTCGGAAGCGGACGTGAGTTGGCGTGATTTCCCGATTGCGACGGCTCAAGGCACAACTGTGTCGCAGGCGTTCTCGGAGTCTGAATCGACCAGTGAAACGGTCAACGATCAAACAACGAAACAATCAGCAGGCTCAAAAGCATGAGCGAAACCACCGACAATATGATTCAGTCGCCAACGGCGTGGGATATTTTCGCGTTGTGCGATATGTCGTTGCCGCGTTTCATGCAATCGGCACTGACACCAGAGCGAAGCGAGATCAAAACGCTGGCACCGTCTCAAAAGTTCGACGGAGTGCGTATGGCAGTCGTCCCGATCATGGGTGTTCTGACCCGTGATGGGTGGGAATATGGAACCTCAAGTGCGGGCGTCGGACCTGCGGTGCTCGCACTGGCGAAAAGTGGTCAGGTTGATGGCATCATGCTGGCGATTGATTCGCCAGGCGGTTCAACGAGCGGCGTCTTTGAATCGATTGACCTGATTCGTGAGGCCGGCGAAATAGTGCCAGTGCATTCATATATCGGCGGACTCGGTGCCAGCGGCGGTTATGCGTTCGCGTCTGCGGCGTCTCGTGTTTCCGCTGGCAATTATAGTTTCGCTGGCAGCATCGGCACCTATTCAGTCGTTCGCGATTTCTCACAATTATTCGCGGCTGCTGGCATCAAAACGCACGTTGTCAGTGCGGGCGACTTCAAAGGCATGTTGACGCCTGGCACTGAGGTGACAGACGCACAACTGACAGAAATTCGTCGCATTGTCACACAGGTCAACGATCTGTTTTTGAATAGCGTTTCTCAAGGACGCGGTCTCTCTGCCGAAGCTGTCAAAGCAGTGGCAGACGGTCGCGTCCACATGGCGACAGACGCCAAAGCGTTGGGTCTGATCGACTCTGTGGAATCATTTGAAGCCTCGATGGCTGTGTTAGCCACGGCGGCGATGAAGAAGAGTCCCAAAATGAAAGGCACTCGGAACATGGAAGAGACGAAACAAGCGGGACCGGTCGCCGCAACTTTGACCGAACTGAAAGCCACTTTGCCAAACTCATCAGCCGAGTTTCGCGAAGGACAAATCGAAGCGGGAGCGACTTTGGCTCAGGCGAAACAAGCCTGGGAAGTGGCCGAACGTGACGCTGAAATCGCCAAACTCAAAGCAGAAAACGCGGCACTGTCCGAGCAAAAAGTGCAAGCGGAAAAACAGTGCGTGACAGCACAGCAAAAAAAGCCGGGCGTCAGCGGCCTGGGAACTGCGGGAACCGAAACCAATGCCAGCGGCGATGCCGTTTCCGATTGGAATGCCGCCATCAAAGCGGAAATCGATTCCGGTCGTGACAAAGTGACTGCGACTCGCAACGTCATTCGAGATCAGCCGGCGTTGCATCAAAACTATTTGGACGCAATCAACGCCAGTCGAACGTCTCGACCATTTCAGCCGGCCTGATTTTCAATTCGTTCGTCGTTGCGGAAGCGGCCGCTGAAACATCGACGAGACTCATTTGATTCACTGACGAGGGGACTTGAAAGGTGTCCCCAAATGTCTCAATACGTTGACGGAAACACAAAATCGTTCACCGCTGGTGCTGCAATCGCGGTCAATGTGCGAGTGAAGTTAGCAAGTGGCAAGCTGGCTGCGGCTGGTGTTGCCGACAAAGAACTCGGCACGTTGCTGGATGCGTCCTTCGCTGACGGCGACGTGCGATCCGTTCGCTTGCGAAACTCCTCCGGCACCACCAAATACATCGCCGCCAGTGCGATTGCCGTAGGTGCTGACGTTTACACCGCCGCCTCCGGCAAAGTGAACGACACCGCAGCCAGCACCAGCTATTTGCTCGGCACAGCGTTGGAAGCTGCCACTGCCGATGGCGATGTGATTGAAGTTCTGCCGCACACGCTGGTGGGTGCTGCCACCGCGTAATCGAACCCTCGTCGCTGCCGGGGGATTCGGCCGATGAACCCGGCGGCTCTTTTCTCTTCAATCTGTCAGACGAGGGGACTTGAAAGGTGTCCCCATGCCTGCTCCCTCTGGAAGCCTCGCAACTCTGCGACCCGAACTCGGCTCGCTGATGGAATTCGATCTGGAGCGCAATCGCGCCGGCTTCATCGCTTACCGCGTGTTGCCGATTATGAACGTCGCCAAGCAGTCTGGAACGTTCGGACGCATTCCGACAGAACAACTCGGAAAGCTGGCCGATGTTACCAGAACGTCGAAGGGCGGTTACAACCGCATCAACTGGACCTTTGATGACGACACGTTCGCAACGAAGGAATACGGACTGGAAGGTGTTGTCGATCAACGCAACGCCAACCTTTACCGCGACTACTTTGACGCGGAACTCGCCACGTCTCGTTTGGTGCTGCACAACGTGCTCGCAAAGGCCGAGATTCGCGTTGCCTCTGCGATCTTTAACGCGACGACCTTTACGGGCGCAGCGTTGACGACTGCGGTTGGTACGGAGTGGTCTACTGTTGCCACGGCGACGCCAATCACGAACGTGATGGCTGCTTCTCAAAATGTTCGCGACAACTGCGGGCAGTACGCGAACACGCTCATCATCAACCGTAAGGTTTTTCGCAATCTGCAGCAGTGCGACCAAATCATCGACGCGATTCAAGCGGCTGGTGCTGGTCAATCGGCAAAACCCGGTGACATTACGGCGGCGATGATGGCGCGTTGTTTCGACTTGGAGCAAGTCATCGTCGCGGATTCGTCCTACGACACCGCCTTGGAAGGTCAATCGACCTCTTTTGGCGACATTTGGGACGATGAGTATGCGATGGTTTGCAAGCTGAACACGGAAGGCGATTCCATCGAAGCTCCTGGCCTCGGACGTTCGTTCCATTGGAGCGAAGATGGCAGCACTCCCGGCGGCACGATTGAAACTTATTCCTCGGTCGAAGTTCGCGGTGAGATTGTCCGCGTTCGTCACGAGGTTCAAGAGAAGATCGTATACACCGAGTGCGGGCATCTTCTCAGCAACATCACGGCTTAACCATGCCGCTCTTTGACACGCTCTTCGACGATCACGCTTCTCCCGTCCTGACCGATTTTTTCGGAAATTCGGTCATGGATTGGGAAGCGGGATCAGGGCGTGTTACTGCGGTTCGGTTGCCGAGCGGCCGCACATACACGGCTGCTCCTTGGGATGAGTTTGAGAGCGAAGTAAAGACAGACACAGGCATCTCCAACGTCACGAAGGCGAGGCTGTGGATACCAGTCAACGAACAGCCGCGACAACGCGAACAATGGCGGATCATAAAAAGCGATGGCACGCAAATGGAGTTCACGGTTATCAGTTTCGGACAGGTCAGCGGTGGCCTGATGTGCGTGATGCTTGAGCGAGTAGATGTCACAAAGTTTAACGGCGTGATGAATGGGCAACGCTAATGGCGATTCCAGCAGCTACGAGCATCAACGCGATTGCAGCCGAGCAACTGCGGGCGATGTTCGCGGCATCCTCGACGTTTCAGTCCGAAACGGGCGGTGCGGGATCGGCAGCGGATCATGTGTATTTCGAGTCGATTCCCGACCCGATGGCCGGTGGCGTTTATCCGTTTCCGGTGATCGCGATTGGGTTCACTGAGGACTATCGGCAACGGTTGATTGCCGGTGGAGGACAAAACCAGCTTCGACCGAGCGGGACTCTCACCTATTCGCTCATGCGCAAAACGCCGGCAGCCTACATCGACAACAACGCGGCGGCTGTGATGGATTTTTGGAATTTTGCCGGAGGTGTTCTGGACGATGTCGCTGAAATGGCGGCAGACGATGACAACCTGTCAATCGTGGAGATCAGCAACATCGATACGTTCGAGGCAGATGCCAAGTATTGGGACACGCTCGGCAAGTTTTGGATCGCTAATGGATTGGTGTTTTGGGGTGACGTATTCGCAGGACGAACGTGATGTTTCTGAATCTGAATTTGGAACTTGATCGCGTGCAGCTTGATCCGCTTGAGCGGAAGTTCAAGTCGTCGGTGCGCACATTGATGCGTGAGGTCGCCAAGTTCTGGCACGCCGAAATCTTTCCGAGTCACTTCACGCCGGGAAACGAATCGCGGTATCGGTTTCAGCCACGCACGCCGCGATATATCGCACGAAAGCGGAAGTACGGTGTCGCTCAAGGGCGGTTTGTCGCGAACGTATTCACCGGCGACACAAAGCGGTGGATGACGACGCTGGCGAAATTCCGCGTTGAACAAGGCACCAACATCGCACGCGTGAACATGCCGACTCCGACCTATTTTCGCAAGCCGTACAACCCTAAAGGCAACCAGCCTGACAAGGTTGACGAGGTCACGCAGTTCAGCGGCAGCGACCGCGTTCGCATTCAGGAGTTCGCACGTCGGCGGTTCAATGAAATTTTTAAAAAGCATTTGAGTGCGGCGGAGAAAGCCGCGTGAGCGTTCCAGCGTGACAGGGGCGGGGAGTTGCAACGAACCGCCTCTGTTTTTCCAAATCATTACTAACGCTGGGTCGGAAGCGACCCAATGGCAATCAGCACACTCCACAGAATTGATCGCATCACCGGGCCGATTGCGTTGAACGAAATCAGTTCGACCAAATGGGGAACCGGCATCAAAAGCATGATCGAAACGCCGGCCGGTCACACCTCGCCAATGTTTCGATCTAACCAATCTCAGGAACCGACTGTTGAATTCACCTGCCACGAAATCGGCACGCTGCTGGACACGCTCACGACTGCGTCAGGAATAGCGATCAGCAGCACTCCGCTCGTCACATATTTCAAGAAAGCCAGCACGACTGGAAACGTGGCACGAGCAACCGCACAGCACAGCACGATCACCGTCAACTTGGGCTGTCTTTACTGGAACAGCATCAATTTGCAGCACAACAGTCGAGCAGAAGCGACCTGCACGATTCAAACGGCATACGATGGCACGAATGATCCATTGGTGTATGCGACCGGCGTCGCATTGTCCGGCAACATCACAGGGTCAGAGTATTTCACGCTCGGACCTGTGAGCGTGAACGGTTCATCGATTGCCGGCGTCGTCAGTGCCAAAATCGACGCCAATATCGATTTGGAGGTGATGAGTTCTGACGGTGAAGTCTGGCCGACGTTTGTCGGCGTCAGGAGCGTTGCACCAACAGTCACGATCACCACAAAAACGAACGTATGGGGAACGCATGGGCTGCAAGGTTTGGCTCTAAAT
>Ga0194128_10010118_pt1 | contig 11322 bp, 19 predicted proteins | sample TA2KigCa65mmetaG_FD_148650 | JGI IMG/M metagenome (GOLD analysis project Ga0194128, IMG submission 148650) | Freshwater microbial communities from Lake Tanganyika, Tanzania - TA2015037 Kigoma Deep Cast 65m | ecosystem: Environmental > Aquatic > Freshwater > Lake | place: Tanzania: Lake...
AACAACTTGTTTCCAGACCCAGATGGTAGTCACCATGCTACCTGACCAACCTAGAGGGGTGGACGCTTCGGCGTCTGCCCCTCTTTTATTCGCCATCATCATAGGGGTGGTGCGCAGGCTTTTCCAGCAGACGGTTAAAACGTTTGTGTGGTGGTTGAAGCTTCTGGTAATTCACGGGTGGCCCAAGGCAGCAGGTACTGTCTTGGTGAGCTGAACGTGTCGTTGGCATAGCCGTACACTTATGGTGTCGGTGGGTGCTCTAGCCTCTTGTTTAGGGGGAAAGACAAAACTAACGATAATGGAGGGACCATCTTGGTCAAACTCTATTACCTCGTAGGACTCGTAGCGAATCCGGAAACTGGTGGCTCATTGAAGCTCGAAGGTTACGTTTCGCTGTGCAGTCGCTGTCGCAGGAACCTTGCTCGTCGTCGGACGATCGTTTGGATAAATGACCGTTGTCATTTAATCGACGAAAACCCCGGCACTGAGTGCGGTAATTGCGAAGGCGATATCGTCCAGCAGCGTTTAGCAGCTCACGTAGCTAGCTAATTGCCGGTGAGGTAACATGCAAGCTCAGTGATGAGCTTCCGGGGCGAACTGACGATGCCTGGCAACAGAACCAATGTCACAAGCGGATGCCGACAACGCTGATAAGAAGAAGAGGGGCACTGAGGGGTAGACGCTTCGGCGTCTGCCCCTCTTTTATTTGCCACCATCATAGAGAAAGGGGGTGAATAAATGTCCACTTGGGCCGAAAAGGTGATTGAGCTTAACTCTCTCATCCGAGTAGCGAACAAATGCACAGATCGCGAAAAGCGAGATGCCATGCGTTCCGAAGTGCGAGCTTTGACTGATGAAGTCGACGCTGCATTTCGCAAGGAAATAGAGGAAAACAGGTAACAACTTGTTTCCGGACAAAGATGATAGCCACTATGCTATCTGACCAACCTAGAGGGGTGGACGCTTCGGCGTCTGCCCCTCTTTTATTTGCCATCATCATAGGGGTGGTGCGCAGGCTTTCCCAGCAAACGGTAAAATCGTTTGTGTGGTGGTTGAAGTCTTAAGGCAATTCGCGGCTAAGTCGCACCAGGCGGAGGTAATCTGTACTCCGACGATACTGGTGTTGAACCTGTACGCGACGTTGATACGCTAATGCTATAGGGCATAGTGGTATTTTACCGTCTTTGAAACGGTAAGCAAAACTACACACTCACAACCTGGAGGATTTCTTGAACTTCGTAGATAATGGAGAAGTTTACGACACCTACATGGGCGTTGTGGCACGTGTTCTTGTGGCCTTGAGAGATCAGGGTTACGATTACGCGTCGTGCCTTTTCTGCGTAAGAGGGGCATTGATTTCTCACTACCAGTCCGAAGTGGACAAGGTGTATTGGGATTTCGACGACGGAAGGGTGTGGCTTGATGACGTGGAAGAATATGCCACTTTATCAGCTGAAGAAGAAACAGACAACAATGAGCGTCTCTTGGCTTTGTTACAAGAACAAGAGGATGCTCTCCTGTCGGTCTTGCATCGTCTTCGGGGCCACATACTCGGGAGTGTCGATTCTTCGAACGGTACAAAACGTTTGAAAGTTATTGACACTATTCCTGAACTAAACAAGCAATAATCGTTTAGCCGGGCGATGTGAAACACAAATGCGAGCTCAGTGATGAGCTTACGGGGCGAACTGACGATGCCTGGCAACAGAACCAATGTCACAAGCGGATGCCGACAACGCTGTTAAGAAGAAGAGGGGCACTGAGGGGTAGACGCTTCGGCGTCTGCCCCTCTTTTATTGTGGCATTCACAAGAGTGCCCACGTCAACTTACAGGAGGCAAACGTGACAGCAAGGAAAATCAAGCGCAGGCTTGACATGATCACACACGCTGTGGTCAGGACCGACCATTGGGGGGATCTCAAGATTGAGATTTACTCCGATAACATCAACCTCACTAAAGGCAAGAGGCTGTGGCAGCAATGCCGTCAGAATGTGACTTCTCGAAGTCATTCTTGGGTGGGGCAATCGGAAGACGGCGTTCTCATCGACGCTTTCTCCCATGATGGGTCGGAAAACTGCAATGGTGGGTTCGGAGGAAATATCTTCGAACTGACCATGGTGGACGGATCACACAGGGTTCTTTGTGGACCTTGGAGTGGTCGGCCATCAGTTCACATGTACAACGGAGCACCCGAGTACATGGAATTGACAGTGAAATACGGTCCATTTGGTGCAGGCATTCGAGGAGTCATAGAGGACCAAGGGTTCTCCAGGGAGTTCGTCGAAGCAGTCATCAAAAAGTTCAAGCTTGGTGTCCATCTAGTTCATTCTGTCGTGTCCATTGACACTTTAGGAGAAAACGTGATAGAGGTGGACTTGCAAGTAGTAGATAATTCAGTTAACTAACTGAGTTGTCTCGACAATGATGGTAGTCACCATGCTACCTGACCAACCTAGAGGGGTAGATGCTTCGGCGTCTGCCCCTCTTTTATTCGCCATCATCATAGGGGTGGTGCGCAGGCTTTTACAGCAGACGGTAGAAACGTTTGTGTGGTAGTTGAAGCTTCTGGTAATGCACGGGTGGCCCAAGGCAGCAGGTACTGTCTTGGTGAGCTGAACGTGTCGTTGGCATAGCCGTACACTTATGGTGTCGGTGGGTGCTCTAGCCTCTTGTTTAGGGGGAAAGACAAAACTGGTATCGGAAAGGGAGGTTGAGCCTTGGCCCTGGCCAACTCAATCATCTTTGTCCGGTTCATCGCCGTGCGCATGCAGACGAACAAGAAGAGCGGGAAACCGTTCGCTTCCGTCAGCGTTGCGTTCGTTGATGACTTGGCCGAACGCTTTCCATCGAGTGACGACAGTCTGGTGTCTTGGACACTAGACGGTCCGATTTCGGTGTCCGAGAAGGCGTTCACTGATGCAGTGGTTGCTCGACTCCGCAAGGATAAGAGCCCGCTCATGGTGAAGTTTGTGCATCGCGCTACTCGTGTAGACGCGACAGGCAAACAGGTCGAGGACCCGCGTAAAGTCGTCGAAGGCGACGGGAATCTCCTCTTGGGCATCAAGCTCAAGCGGGAGCCCGTGGCCAAGGCGCCTAAGCGTGGGTACCACAGGCACTCAATCGACCTGCGAGGGTCGCTTGAGGCCGTTCGCGTTGAGCCCAAGGCTCAGCCGAACGACATCAACCTTTAGTCTCTGACTAAGTGTTGATCTGCCTGGCGTGAGTCATAGGGGCTCACGACACGTTTAGCTATGACGGTAGCTAGATGGTCCGGGTTAGTTGTTCAGTTAGGCGTAAGCTGATACTGATTCGACGACGGTTAACGTATAGACGTGATGGGGGATACCTACCTTGTCACTGTACGTTAATCAACCTGGGCACCGATAGACCAAGCACAACGGATTGCTTGGAAATGAACGGGGCCTTCCCGTTAACTACTTGCCCAAAGTAGTATGCTGTCGTAAAAGACCGGGCGAACACTCTGAGACTGTGTGTTCGGCTTGGCACGAAAACTTACGAGTTAGTGCTAGCATATTACTTACTGCCACGCTGCAGGGCCGAGTGCTCACGCAGAGTAGTTAACAGTAGCGCAATGCGCCAGTGGACCTACCCCTAGTCCGGGGAAATAGTGATGCAGGCTTGACTATACATCAAGTAAAGAGCCCGCCACCCCGCCAACCTGACAAGTCGGCCATGGGAGCGAAAGATCTTAATCTGCATACGTCGGGTGTGTTCAACGACTGTAAAGAAGAGACATACTGAGGGGTAGATGCTTCGGCGTCTGCCCCTCTTTTATTCGCGCTCATCATTGGGGTGAGATGCTGGAGGCCAGCTGCCAATTAAGTGCTGGAGAAGGGAGTCGAGATGACCAACATCCCGACCACCTTTGTCAGGTTCATCGCTGCGCGCATGCAGGTGAACAAGAAGACGGGCAACCGCTTCTTGGCACTGAGTGTCGCAGGTGGAGACTTGGCCGACCGCTTCCCGGAGCAGGAGTACCTGTTGAGCTACACGCTCGACGGCGAAAAGGCGATGGACAAGCTGAACGCTGCGCTAGCCAAGCACGGCGTAAAGCTTGTGTTCGAGACGAAAGTCAAGAACAAGCCGAAGGACAAGGATCCGCGGTGGGTCTTCAAGGCAGACGGAGTTCTGTACTTGGGCATCAAGCTCAAGCCAGAGCCCGTAGCCAAGAGGGCTGCCAGTGGCACTGACAAGGACACAGTAGACCTGAAAGGGTCTCTCTGTGCGGTGCAGGTCCGGCCAAAAGCCGAACCGAACACCATCGCGCTCTAGGCCAGAGTTGCGGTCCGAACCCATCCGCCCACTCATCTACAGGGAGGTGATAGCCATGAAAATGGCAAAAGGGCCGTAACCTAGGGGTTACAAACGTGGCTTAGTGGTGAGCCCACCCGGGAGGGGAATCACCTATGAAAGAGGGGTAGCTTGATCAGCTGCCCTTCTTTTATTCTGACGATGCCTAATTTACCAAATTATATTATCTTTTTTATTATTCTAAATCCGAGTTTCGCCCCCGTCGGGGGCTCAGAGTCCTGTATTCGGATTGTAAACGAGCAGTACTCTAACGGAATCATTAGTGCTCACAGGGAGTCATGTAATGGCAGAGAGAATTCGGGTACGTGTGAATTCGGTGTACGAGCGGGTGCGCAAGGACGGCAAGAAGTTCTGGTCACTCACTGTCGCCGATGACATGCAAGATGGTTTCAAGCGTCTTCCGGGTGGGCAGAACACGATGGTGTCCTTCTCGCTCGACCAAGCCGACTGGAAACTCGTCTTGGACGCTGCGAAAGCGCAGAAGACCCCGTTCGTTCAGAAAGTCGATAAGAACAAGAACAAGTTCTGGTCGGCGAAGAACGATTCGGGACTCGTCGTCGTCTTGGAGATTCAGTTGCGTGCGCCGATGCAGTTGCGCCCGCTGGCTGATGCAAGGCGCGGCGATGCATTCAACGAATCCCTCTCGATTGCTGGAGTGGTCAGGAAAGTCCTGGCACGCGAAGGTGGTCGACCAAACGGCGTGGAGTTGGAGTAATCTGACACACGCGGTGGTATGCGGCTGGGTACAACAGTGAGCACTGTACCCGGCCGCGTACTACAAAATATTATTGGTTTACCTTTTGATTCCGAAAAATAGTTCTTAATTATTGTACAGGGCTGAGCATCCCTGGGTTACCCCAACTTTCGTGCATTCCCCTATGATGCACGGGAGATTAGACGGTAGCGCCGGTGCACCGGATAAAAAACTGCTCTGATTTGGTGGCTGTATTGTATCGAAAGATCTTTGCAGTTATTGCGGGGTTGGCTGCCCTCCAAAAAAAAGCCACATTCTCATATCAAGTGATAAACAACACGTTAAAAGGTTTCAGTTGGTAATCGCTGTGAAGAATTATATCTCGAAGAATAGTAGAGATGGGAGTGGTTCTCTCCAAAGTCCAACGCCAGGCACCTAGACAGTCTCATTATGTTTGGGGGTGGGGTAAGCAGCCGCATAAAGTTGCAAATGGCAACACTGCTTCAAGTTCGTTATCGCTAAACATTCAATATAAGGGGGTTCATTTATGAAGTGGTTGCTATTCAAGTTGCATTTGGTTATGTACTCTGTTTCTGGGGTTCTAGCAGAACAGGCGTACAATGTGATACGCGTTCTGGACAAGCTCGATTCGCACTACTGCGATAAGCAGTGGGGGAAGCGAATGAGGCAGTAATCAATTCTCTTCTCACGGTGGCGCATCTGTGTGGTCCTTGTATGGAACATTTACGCTACCGTGAGAGGAAACAATCAAAAAATATTCAACGTATCCTTAGAAGGGGGGGTTCGTTCATGAAGTTACATCGCCTTGGGTATCTCGTCGGTTATTTCTTGGTGCTCATTGCAGTTTTTATCTATCTCTACGGGGTCAATACCTAACTCGTTAGCGAATGAAGTAATAATCAGTATCCAGCATCATCTACTTAGGAGGTAGACATGGAATCATTGGATCCGGTAATACGGGGTGAGAACTCCGTGGAGTTACGTACGTCGAAAGATGGTAAGGATTACCTGAAGTTGGATTGGCAGTGTGTTTGGAGTGTGAAATCGGACATGACTGAAGGCTTGGGCAAGAGCCAGATGCGTACGATGTTGTTTTTCAAGCACAAGTTCGCCGATACTTATATGGTGCTAGTTACGTGGTTGACCCTCGATTTGTGTTCGAAGGGTGTGAAACATGTGACGCGTGCTGCTCGCAGGAAGTATCGGGTCAATCTGAATTCGAGGAAAGTCACCAAACCAGTCGGGTACAAGGCAATCCGTCTAGATCCACAGGAAAGGTTGTGGGAGGGATACAGGGTGCCATGTACGGTGGGTGTCGGTGGTGAAGAGACACCGTGGTCAAGGGAGCAGTTGGAAAAGGAGCTCTTGATCATGACGAACTATGCCAGCATGATGTGGCATTCGATGAGCAAGCGCGGCACAAAACGCGTGGAATTGTAATGTTCTTAGTGGACGGAGAGAGTGCTAACGGGGCATTTCTCTCCGTCCACGCAGGACATTTCAAAAAATAGCAACTGAACCTTGAAATACGGCAGGGATATTCAATCAACAACTCATACAAAGGACATGACTGTGAAAAATATTCAACCAACGAATGCGTTTGGTCCTGCGACTCCATGTATCGTCTGTGAAAAGGCGCTTGCTTACGTGGAGTTGGGTGTGGACAAAGTGAAGTATCCGGATTGTATCGCGAATGGCACCAATTTCGATGTCGTTGCGGGTTATGGTTCGGATTTCGACGGGCATTGTTACGAGGCAATCATTTGTGACGAGTGCCTGGACAAAGCAATACAGAAATCGCAAGTAATGATCAAACCAAAATGGATCAAGGAGGAAATGTGATTGCAACAAAGGTAGAAGTAAATGGGGATGCGGTGGTGGTGCACAATTTCTGTGTCCATTGCAAGACAGAAGGTATGTATCAGATCACTCTTGACCAATGGATTGCTTGGCAGGAAGAAGGTCGGTACATTCAGGATGTTTTTCCCGACAAGACACCGGATGAACGTGAGTTCATGATCAACGGTACTCATGCCAAATGTTTCGAAGAGATGTTTGGACCTTCAGAGCTGGCGAAGTTGGCTTGGTTCGATCGTATGGAAGGCAAACTCCAACACGACTAGATGTTTCCCTGCACAACCGTAATCACATAGCAGGGTTGCGCTTGCCTGGCGAAGACCGGCAGGTTAGACGGAGAATGGTGTATTGTCCGTGATTATCGCGTACGAGGTAATCGAAACATATTGTGAACTGGGTTGGCCCGCCCCAAAGGATGTCGGAATGTGTTGATATCTTCGGAGCAACACATAGGGCGCCGTGAAAAAAAAATAGTAAATCAACCTTAGAGGAGGAACAATGAACGAAATATCCAACGAAAAAGAGTTGAAGATCGAAAGGACTTCATCTCGAAGCGAACACCACGACAGCTACGGGTTCATCGTCTATCGTCCGAACGGATACAGTCTTCCGAAAGGAATGATCAGTTCGTTCTGCGCGATCAAGACCGAAGTAACGACACCGTACGAGAAATGGGACATCCGAATCGAGTTCTCGGTTCAATCACCGACCGGCGATGCAAGCGACTTCTACCACTACACGATGCAGTGTGATGAATGGGGTCAAGCAAAAGCGATCGTCGACCAGTGGTTCAGCACGATAACGACGATGGTGGAAACGAACAATTACATCCAGAACAAAATGGACAAAATGGTCATCTATCCAAAGCAATACCTCTACACCTAGAAAGTGAGAACGCAATGTCATCATGGAAGTTAACCAAAGCAGTAATGGGTGCCCAACTCATCTGGATGCTCATCGCCTTTTCGGTGATGTTCATCGTCAGTTTGTTTGTGACCAGAGACAAGGTTCCAAGCAAGAAGACCAAAGATGGGTTCAAGACCCAAGAAATGCAAGACATCTTCGACCACTACTCGAACAAGGCCTAACCAAAATGAACGAAACAAACCCAGAAGTAGACCACTACGAGCAGTTCCGAAAGACACTTGGTCTCAGGTGGCTGGTGGACGAAGACGAATACGGTACACCCGGCTATGAAACCGGTATCGAACTGGTGCGGAACGGATTCCCACAAGAACTCCTCATCGGCAAGATACAACGAGTCCAGGTATACAGCAAATTAAAGACGGACGTAATACACGTGACAGAAGACGGGAGAATAAAAGACCCGAGTACAGACAAGTACTTCAGGTGGATGGTGGTACTGGAAGTATACGCCGGTCACGGAGAAACGAAAGCTATTCACATGAATGTGGTAGACAAACAACATGGAATAGAAATCGTCAAGTATTACTACAACCTGATCCTGATGGGGGAAAAAGACCTTGGTTTCATCGAGGACCCCAACGGACAACAGGCTTGGTTCGACAAGGAACCATTCTAATATGCAATCAGCCGGTCACATCCCCCTCCCTCAAACAATGATCGGCCACGGAGCCCCAGAGTCCCGTGCCACACCAGTGCACAGTCAGAGAAACCGCCAGCAGAAGCGCGCAACTGACAGTGCATAACTCTGGTCATTCTTGACCGTTTATGAGGCGGTCAAGCCAACAAAGAAAAACAACATCAGCTATGAATTCAAGCGATGTAACGAAGCATTATCTATCCTAAAAAATATTCAAGGAGACCTTAATGTTTGAAGCAATCATCGAATGGATACTTAGTTGGTTTATCGGGCCAACAGGAGGAAATGATGGCTATTAACAATGAAGAAGAAAACAAGGAAACAGTCAGCAAGAAGGCTGGAAAACTCACCAAGAAACTGGTGAAATTGACGGGCAAAGGAATCTCTGCAGCAAAGCAGGTCCCTGGCAAGACCGTCAAGGTCACCAAGAATGGTGTGGAGTCCTTCAAGCAGGGCTACAATTCATAAAAAATTCATGCAAAACCAAGGAGATCGCAAGTCTCCGCATGAATCAAAGCAAAACAAAAACCAACAACAAAGAAAAAGAGGCAACTACAATGTCATTGGACTACACACAGTTCGGGACAGGTCTCTCAGGTTTCTCGGCATTCGAGAACCCAGAGGTACTCGAACTCGTACGCAACACGATCAACCTGCGGGTGGGCAAGCAAACGCCATTCAAGGGTTCCATCGACGGTACCAAGGTCAACGCATTCGCAACGCTGAAGGCGGCCAAACTGAGCCGTCTCACGCTGCTGCGTCAAACCCGCAAGCAACCGTCAACCAATGCATCACCGGACTACTACATCGTAACTGGTATGTTCTCCAGCATCGACATGGAAATCTCCGTCGAAGATGGTGGCAAACTCGTCCCGCTGTACTCCGTGTGGCGCAACATCGCCAACGCGCAAGCAGGCACCAAGTACTCCGACCAGGAGTTCCTGGCACACCTGTCGCGCATGGGCATGAACTACACGCTGGGTGGATTCCAGTTGTACTTCCAGCAGATGGGTGCCGATCCCGACAAGATCGAGCACACCTTCAACCTGTTCCGTGACCTCGGTGGTTACGACGACGTGTCAGCGATGCAGAAAGCAACGCGTGACGCCAGTCGCCCACAGCGCATGGAACGAGCATTGAAGACCGACAATCCGATCAAAGTCAACTTCTTTGAGCTCAGCTCACAGGATCGCGACAAGATCGAGATCAACAAGTACATCAAGAACGGTCCGAAGCAGGGTTTCATCAATCTCGTAGATGCGATGACCAACCAGCTCAACCGTGTTTCAGGCATGCGTCAAGCAGCCTTCGTGCTGGAAAAGGAAGTCGAGAAGAACGACAACCTCACCGACAAGAAGGTCAAAGACATCAACGCTGAAATCACCAAACTGCGCAACGCTTCATCGCAATACGTGCAAGTTTGGTCAGGTTCACAGCGTATCGCACGCATCAACGAAACCACCAAGCAGCCAGAGTTCACCGACCTCTACGCGCCAACCAACGCGCCGTGCGGTCGATTCGACCTCGAAGTGGACGGTCAGACGATCAATGTCGACCTGTGGCGCAACAGCGTCCGTGACGGTCAAAACACCGACAACGCAACGCAAGTTCCCACACTCAAGACATTGGACGCAAACTCAGACCCACTAGGCTGAAAACCCAACCAATCCATCGTCGGCCCCGCGATGTAAAACAAAGGGGCCACACCAAACATTTTTGTAACCCATACAAAGATGAGAGGGACCAACACACACAAAAATGAAAATAATTGTCAACAGTCAAATCTCAACCAGATAGAAGGTAAAAAGAACATGACCAGAACAATGACATTCATCAGCAACACCGACCTCGACCAGGCACACACACACCTGTTCGAAGTCAAACCAGGGTTCATAAAGAAATTCTTTGCCAACACAGCCAACAGCCCAATCTGTGGCCATGTCATCATCGGATTCTACCCTGAAAAGAACCAAATCATCGCCTACCCATGCAACGAAGCAGGCCTGATCGAAGACAAAGAATGGTTCTTTTGCCAGCCAGCAGAAAGCCAACAAGACCAGATAATCGAAGCGTTCTACCAACTGGTCTGCCAAATCAAAGGAATACAACCAGAAAAAGAAGAGGTAGCGTAATGAAAACGTACTACGAGTTCATCATCGGTGGACTAGCAGTGTATTCGCTCATGGCGGCCTGGCAAATCCACAAAATGAACACCCGCACCAAAGAACTACAAAAACGCACAAGCAGACAACAACACCCAACTGCACTGCGCCAAAACCGGGGCGTTCAATGATACGAGAATGGACAGACAAAGTAATGGAATGCACGATACACAACACTGCGATGAGAGAAAGACAACTGACACTCACCGAAGAACGCGAAGTTCGTGATTGTGACCTGATCATTGACGACACGCGCAAACACTGGGTTTGTGACGCGTGCCGCATTGTTTGGGTTTCCATCATTGAGGACAACGGCATGAACGTACTTGTCATTCCAAAATCACACTAAGAACACTACAGACTCCCTCTGTACAGTGGGATGCATCATACACACACACATATGATGCATCTCACTGGATTCTTACATAGTATTACAACATTATAAAAAATTTGTTGTTAGGCCGGAACGGCCCAACTTATTTGTCTTTTTGCGCGATTTCAAAAATACACTTTAAAATAATATTATAGATATTAATATTTTTTATTAGTGTATCGAAAAGTACGCAAAAAATATCATATAAGACTTGCAAAGGATTATAAAGATGTTCTATACTAGAACCAATCCAGGCGACAATAAACAATTAACACAAAGGAGTAATACATATGCCTAGGCAACATCAAAGCGGTAAAA
>Ga0194128_10010123_pt1 | contig 11314 bp, 6 predicted proteins | sample TA2KigCa65mmetaG_FD_148650 | JGI IMG/M metagenome (GOLD analysis project Ga0194128, IMG submission 148650) | Freshwater microbial communities from Lake Tanganyika, Tanzania - TA2015037 Kigoma Deep Cast 65m | ecosystem: Environmental > Aquatic > Freshwater > Lake | place: Tanzania: Lake...
ACTATGAAGACAGCAGGTTTTTCCCGTTTCGTAGCCCTCAACGAGCAGTCGGCCCCGCATCTTTTCCGGAAGGTTTTGAATGAAGATCTTCCGTTCGATTCCTCGGGGATCGTAGAGAAAACCCATGTGCGTTCTCGTCTCATCGCTCACGAGGATGCATCAGTCGAGGATCTGGCGCGCAATGTCATTATCGTCCTATCGGACCGTGTGCGTTTCAACCTTGCCGATGCTGGAGGTCTGGTCCTTGCCAGCTGCAGTCCGGGAGACATTCAGAGAACCGCAGAATCCATTGCGCACAAGCTCGGTATTGGTGGCGAAATCAGGGGAGTGGATGTCGCATGTTCGGGATTTACCGCTGGTACGGAATTGGCGCGTGACATCTCTCTCTCCTCCGATAAGTCTGTGGTGCTCGCGACGTCGGAAATCACGAGCCGCATGATCAACTGGGAGAAGCCGAGTGGCAGTGTGTTTTTAACGGATGATGCGCGGGCAAGGGGGAAGGCAGCGAAGATTTTCGGAGACGGCACCGCTGCGGTTCTGGTCAAGTCGGGATCGCAGTCCAGAGACTTCGATATTCTCGATGCATTTGCCGTCGATATGGAAGACCCGGATAACCTGCTGACGCTCTCCCCGGTCGACGGTGCAATGAATATCGACGGCTCCTTCCGTGAAGGAAAAAGCCCCTGCATCAACATGGTGGGTAGAGCAGGAGCAAAGCTGATGAAGCTTGCACCGGCAGCAATGACCGATGCAATTCGGATGAGCATGCAGCGTGCGCTCAGGTACGGCACGCTCGCTCCATCTGAAGCATTGCGACACGTTGTCCATCACCAGGCGAACGGTGGCATGGTGCGGGACATGGAAGACCGTCTGAAAACCATGCACCATAAGGATGTCTGTGTCTGGGATGCGATTGCCGATCAGGGAAATATTTCCGCCGCATCCATCCCTGCCGCACTATCGCACATTCAGGACAGGATTCTTCCCAGAGAAATTATTGCGATGCCTTCGGTCGGTGCGGGAAGTCCTTCTTTTCGCGACGGCTGGCTGACGAAGGGCTGTGTGCTGGCGAGAAAAACCGAGACACGTATGGGGCAGTGATATTAGCGGGATAAGGAGTATACTCACTGTCCACCGTATATTCTCCTTATGGATCCCGTCGTTGAAATCAAAGCGCGACTCCCGATTGAAGATCTCGTCGGTCAGTACTGCCAACTCAAGAAGAAGGGCAGGGGATTCGTCTGCGTCTGTCCGTTCCACAATGATACACACCCCAGTATGCAGGTCTCGCCGGACAAGGGCATCGCGTACTGCTTCGCCTGCTCGAGTGGCGGGGACGTGTTCAGTTTTTACCAGAAGATCGAGGGTGTAGATTTTCGGCAGGCCGTGAAGGATCTCGCGGAGCGTACGGGAGTCAAAATCGAAGGAATGGCATTGCCCAGACCTGAGCAGAAGGAACATAAAGAGCGATTGCGGGATTGTCTGGAGTCCGCACTGAGGTTTTACAGGGCATCGTTGTCATCGCATCCCGAATCGGTGTCGTATCTCCAGAAGCGCGGCATTCCGGAAGAACAGATCGAGGCCTTCGAGCTTGGCTTTGCACCGAATTCCTTCTCGGATACCTACCAGCATCTTCTGAAGGAGGGGTTCAGCAGAGGGGAGATTGTCGATGCGAGTCTCGGCATCCAGAAGGAATTATCCGAAGGCAAGATCTACGATCGCTTCCGTAACCGCATCATGTTTCCGATTCGCGATGCCCATGGTGACCTCGTCGGATTCGGCGGCCGGACCATCGGTGACGATGATGCAAAGTACATCAACTCCGGCGAAACCGAGCTGTACAGCAAGTCCGCAGTGCTCTTTGGATTGCACCTTGCGAAGGAGGCGGTGCGCGAGACAAAGAGAATTATTCTCGTTGAAGGATATTTCGATGTGCTGGCCTGTCACCGTGTCGGCGTGAAGAACGCCGTTGCTGTCAGCGGAACGGCATTGACGGAGAGCCATGTGAAAATGCTCAAGCGTATCGCGGAGTCGGTCGTTCTCTGTCTGGATCAGGACCGTGCAGGCAAGGATGCTGCAGAGCGCGCATTCTATCTCTGCGCACCGGAGGGACTCTCCATCCGCGCTGTTGAAATTGCCGGTAAAGATCCGGATGAAGCGGCGGCTGCGAACCCCGCCACCCTTGCATCCGCACTGCAGTCGGGTGGTGTTCCGTATCTGGATTTGATTGTCAGTCGTTTGTCTGCATCGGACAGATCAACGGCTGACGGTAAGCGCGAGGTTGCGGCGGTACTCTTCCCCCTGATCAAAGCACTTCCTTCTGCAGTCGAACGGGAGCACTACATCGGAAAAGCTGCCGCGCTTCTCTCCACGACCCCCGTAGCGGTCGAAGAGGACATGCAGAGGATCCATGCTGCTCCAAAGCTTCAGCAGGAACTTCCTCAGGAGGGACGTGATCTGCAGAGCGGGTTTGCTCCGGCAGAAGTCGCGCTAGGCATGCTGTGTCTCTTTCCGACGCTGCGTATTCTCATCAGTGAGCTGATCGAACCTGAGGGGCTGTTTCTCCGCGAGCTGTACCATGCCATACGGAAGCTCGACGGTACGGAGGAAGTCTCCGTGGAGTCCCTGCGGATGCCGCCGGAATGTGTGGAGCGCGCAGCTGTGTTGCTTCTGTTCTGTGAGCACCATGGATTTGCCGAGTGGAGCGAGACGCTTGCTGCACGCGAAATCCGCAAGAACTGTGCGCATGCCAATCGCGAATTTCTCCGCAAAAAGCAGCGTGAAATCGCAGAAAAGCTCGGTCGTGCCCGCAGCGAAGGCAAGACGGCCGAGGAGGAGAAACTTTCCACCGAATACCAGGAAGTTCTGAAACTGGCGAAAATGGCTGTCCGGTAGGTGACTTTTCCCTTGGCGACCCCGTAGATTTCCCTATACTGCCTCGCATGGCGTCCCATCCGCGGAAATTCATAGCTCAGCCGACCGACGATGACCTCAAGCATTTGCCTGAGTCGGTCAAGCATTTGATCAAGAAGGGCAGAGAGCAGCGGTACGTCACGCATCAGGAAATCATGGCGGTTGTTCCGAATGCCGAGGAAAACGTGGAATTGCTCGATGAGGTCTACACGCTGCTTGTGGAACTCGGTATCCAGGTCATCGATGTGAAGGATGCGCTCATCTGGGAGAAGAAGCACAAGGCAGGCCTGGCAATGCCGGAGCCAACGCAGGATCTTACGGAAATTGCCGCTGCTGAGGAAGATGACGATGACACCGACATGGATCTGGACGACGATGACGAGTCCGATGCGCAGGTGGAAAAGATTGACGATGAAAATGATCTCATGGAGGTCGTTGCGACTGCGGGTATCGCCATGAGCAAGGACAAGGATCAGTCCGAGGCAGATAAGGGTCGCCGGAAGCGCGAGCGTGAAGTAGACCTTCTCGAAATCAGCAATGACTCTGTCCGTATGTACCTCAGTGAGATCGGACGTGTGCCCCTCATTGATGCGAAGAAGGAGGTCGAGCTCGCACGGCGCATCCGCAAAGGCGATGCCGGCGCCAAGCAGCAGCTTGCCGAGGCGAACCTTCGTCTCGTTGTTTCCATTGCCAAGAAGTACATCGGTCGTGGCCTTTCTTTCCTCGATCTCATCCAGGAAGGAAACATTGGTCTCTTCCGCGCTGTGGAGAAATTCGATCCGGAGCGTGGTTTCAAGTTCTCCACCTATGCCACGTGGTGGATTCGTCAGGCGATCACCCGTGCGATCGCCGACCAGGCACGCACCATCCGTATTCCGGTCCATATGGTCGAGACCATCAATAAACTGACGCACACGCAGCGCCGTCTGGTGCAGGAGCTTGGGCGTGAGCCGACCGTTGAGGAGCTTTCCGTGGAGATGGAGATGGACATCAAGAAAGTACGTCACATTCAGAAAATCAGTCAGGATATTATTTCACTGGAGTCACCTGTCGGTTCCGAAGAGGACAGCAAATTAGGGGACTTCATCGAAGACGAAGAGGCGATCAACCCCTTCGAGGCGACAAACAGGCAACTTCGCAAGGAAAATGTCCACGCCATGCTGGAATTCCTTACGCCGAGGGAGCGCAAGATCATCGAAATGCGTTTCGGTCTCAAGGACGGTATCGGTCACACCTTGGAGGAGGTCGGCAAAGAATTTGGAGTGACACGTGAACGCATCCGTCAGATCGAAGCTAAGGTGCTGCAGAAGATGCGCGATCACCCGCGATCCATGACCATTCGTGAGCACGGTGGTTCTCCCAAGCGCGTCGGGTTTGCTCCTGCCGGAAAGTATCCGTCAGATGCTTCGAGATCCGGAGCATCATATGTCGATTTCATGCGTATGCTTGAGGAGGATATCGAAGAGGAGGATCTGGACATTCAGAAACCTGCTGCATAAAAAAACGCCCCGCGCGAGCAGGGCGTTGTGTGTCTTGGGTTAAGCCTTCTTGCAGCAAGTTGTCAGTTTGTACACAGCGGAGAGGCCGACGAGGATGTAGACGACCCACTCGACCTGCGGCCATGCACCGAGGAGCATGTTGACGAGGTTGAGGTTCATGTTGAGGAAACCTCCGAGACCGACGAGGCCCCAGTTCAGGGCTCCGATGAGCACGAGCCAGTGAGCGAGCATGCCTGTGGTGGAACAACCGGAACAGTTCATGGAAGAAAAGGGGAAAGGGGTACGGATGCCTTGGGCATTTCTCTGAGTGTACCACCCGGAGTGCCTCAACTGTTCTTGCATGAATATCACTTTTGAATTCTCTTATACTTTAAGCATCCCGCTCGACAGCGGTATTTGCTACTATCCCACTATGCCGAAAGCCGCGATTCCCGATAAACCAACCGTCAGCAGAGGCAAACGTGCAGACGTGCAGCCCGATGCTTTCGATGCGGCGTACCGTACGCTCAATGTTGAGCAGAAGTTTGCGGTGGATACGATCGAGGGTCCCGTCATGGTGGTTGCAGGCCCTGGCACGGGCAAGACACAGGTTCTCGCGACGCGCGTTGCCCATATTCTGAAGAAGACGCATGCAAGACCAGCGAATATTCTCTGTCTTACGTTTTCCAATGCGGGAGCAACGGCGATGCGCGAACGTCTTCGCCAGCTCATCGGAGGGGATGCGTATGGCGTGACGGTGAATACTGTCCATGGTTTTTGCGATGGCATCATCCGACGAAACGCATCGGCGTTCTCCGAGTGGTCTTCGAGGAAGCCACTCAGCGATCTGGAACGGTACAAGAAGCTCCAGAAGATCATCGATAGCATCAGTGGGAGCGCACTGATCAATGCGAAGAATCCCTACGATCGAATTCCCGCGATTATCCAGCGTATCAGCGACTGCAAGCGTGAAGGAAAATCCCTGCAGGATTTGCATGCCGTTGCACTCGAGTATACGTCCCGTATGGAGGGCAAGAGCAAGGCAGGCACGAAGGCAGATGCGAAGAACAGACTTGCAGCGCGAAAATTCAGAGAATTCGTCGACGTATTCTCCAGGTATCAGGATGCCCTTCTCGAAAGCGATACGTACGACTACGACGATATGATCCTGACGGTGCTCGACACCTTTGAACGGGAAGAATGGCTTCTGTTAGGGCTTCAGGAGCGGTACCAGTACATTCTTGTTGATGAGGCACAGGATCTCAATGGTGCGCAGTGGAGGATCATCGAGCGTCTGACGACCTACGATGCCGTTCCACATGACCCGAATTTCTTCCTCGTCGGTGATGATGATCAGTCTATTTATCGTTTTCAGGGCGCGAACCTTGAACATATGCTGAGGTTCCGTGATCGATTCCCTGCAGCGCCCGTCATCGTTCTCACCGAGAATTACCGTTCGACACAGCCGATACTGGATGCCGCCGGCAGGCTGATCAGGCAGAATGAAGAGCGGCTCATTCACCGTATCCCGGGACTCACAAAAGACCTGAAGGCACACACTCGGGAGAAGGGGATAGCACCTGCACTTCTCAGGCCCCCGTCAGATACTGCAGAGTTATGGTTGATCGCGGACCTCTGTGAGGAACGGATTGCTGATGGCATATCCCCGGAGGAGATTGCCGTCCTCGTCCAGACCAATGGTGAACTTCGTCCCATCTACGATGTTCTCCGTGCGCGAAATATTCCCGTCATTATGCAAGGAAAAGCGGATCTGCTCTTCCATCCTCTCGTCCGCCAGGCACTCACGATTCTCCGGAGTCTCGTGACGGCGAGTGAGCACACATTCCTCCATGCACTCGCTTGCGCGTGCTTCGGGTGTCATCCTGCAGATATTGCACGCACGATCGCCGCAGCACGCGAACAGAAGAAGAGTGCGAGGGAATTTTTGTTGGGCATTGAATCCCTTTCCTTACCGCTGAGTGATCAAGGCACTTTGCTGAAGGCGCGGGATACGCTTCTCGATCTTCACCAGAAGGTGGAGTCGCGCAGCGTTCTCGAAACTGTGGAACATGCTCTCCGTGCATCCGGTTTGATCCCGCTTGCGGCCGTTGCTGACCCTCTGGATCTTGCAGCGGTTGAAGCGTTCTTCCACTACGTAAAGCAGCACTGCCTCGAGCAACCCGGCCTTACGCTGCATGCATTCCTTCGCGATCTTGAATGGTATGCGGACGAACATTTTGCACAGCTGCGCCTCACGTATGCAGTGCCGCATCTTGTGACATCCGGTGTGCAGCTCCTCACGGCACATCAGAGTAAGGGCCTTGAGTATCACACCGTCATACTCTCACAGTTCCGTGAGAAGCACTGGGATGAGAGGATTACAAAGAGCGGTCTTTCCCTTCCCGAAGACCTGCTGTTTGGCTGGGAGCCGGAGCAGAAGCGTTTTGAGAAGCATCAGGATGAACGGCGCGTTGCCTACGTTGCCATGACACGCGCGAAGCGCGAGTTGCTCATGCTCTGTCCGAAGGAATTCGTCGTCGGGGAGAGAGCCCGGCCCGTCGCACCATCGGCGTTCTTTGCCGAGGCCGGCCCGTTGCCGGAATCCGAGGCCACTCTCCGTGATTTGGAACGTGCTTCGATTCTCGTGCTTCAGCCTGAACGTTCTCTCGATGCTGAAATGAAAGCGTACCTTACCGACCGTCTGAAGACGTTTGCTCTTTCGCCGAGTTCCCTTGCGACATTTCTCGAGGATCCCGTCCTTTTCATGCGCATTCATCTTCTGCACCTCCCTGAAGAGCGCAAAGAGAAGGATCTCCTGACCATGGCCTACGGAAGTGCCGTACACTGGGCTCTGCGCGAATGGGCTGTTGCCGTTCGCAGGCAGTCACCCGTCAGTGTCGAGAAATTTCTGCAGGACTTTGAATCGCATCTGACCGAGAGAAACGTTCTCACGAAGAAGCAGTATGCCGATCTCATCGGAATCGCGAAGGATGCACTGCCTGCATATTTTTCTGAGTGTCTGGAGGGAAGAACGCCGGTCATTCACACCGTCGAACAGGATTACCGCGCGGTCCTTGCCGATCCGTCCGATCCCCGGGGTCCCGGGATTCCTCTGAAAGGAAAAATTGACCGCATCGATCTCGCTTCAAAGGATTCCGGCAGCGCCATCGTCATCGACTTTAAGACCGGAGCGCCTAAATCTCCTTCCGAGATACGCGGTGGACTGGAACAGGGCTGCGTTTCACGTGAGAGCAGGAAGGGCGATAATTTTCGTCAATTGGTCTTCTACGCGTTGCTTCTGGAACAGGCGGAACCCCTGTTACGGCCGGAGAACTTCATACTTGAATTCACTGGAGAACGTGAAGCAGATCCCATTTCTCGACCGTTTACTCTCAACGAGGAAGAGAAGGAAAGTCTGCGCACGCTCATTCGGCAAGTTTGGAGGAAGATCATTGCACTCGACTTCACCCCGCTCTAGTATCGTGCGCCGTTATGACGGAGCGACCTCCTTCAGTGAGTCTTGATGGCAGACAGCGATTGGTTCAGGGGAGTTTTCTCCACCTTTCCTCCGAACTCGATGGGATTTCTCAATTTCGCGTGGCAGAAGATAATTCTCTTCGCTGCGCGAAGCATATTTGTGATTCACAGGCGGAAAGGGATAAGAAATATATTGTCGGCCTGAAAACAAAACTTACGACCATTGCCGATGATGTTCCGAGTATGTCGACGCAGAGAGGCGATGTTTATTGGTCTGAATCAGATCGCCTGCTCGACGAAGAGCTTCTTCGAGAATCACATACAGATGACCTGTTGCGGTGGCGATCGGAATATCGAGCGAACCGCGACAGCATAGCGAATATTGTTCCTGATCACTGTGAGATTACGACCCCTGAAGAAGAGGTATGCAGACAAGCGCAGGATCTCTTGTGCACGCACTTAAGTGATCTCTCACACGATGATGAATATCAGAGGGCCGAACTGATTCTGGATCAGATTCAAAAACGCCGAATGGCGCTCCTTGCCCAGTTCGCCATGAGTCCTCTGCAAAGTGTCAGGGCAGTGACCATGCTCACATGCTTTGGCATCGTAGCTCTACTCAATGCAATCATGGTTTCGGTGGAGTTGGGGCATTTCGCCTTCGAATATGCCATCAATACTCCTGATATCCTCAAGCAAAAAAGAAGACTGAATGTCATTCAAGCGCGATGCAGAACGTTACTTGCGGAGGTGCAGGCAATGCGAAACGGCACGGAATTTATGGAGAAATTGCCAATGTATACTCACTACACTCAGGATTAAGGAATTATCAGATGTTTCCGCAGGAGTCGCACGGCTTTTCCCCTGTGACTCACAGTGTTTTTTTCATCAATACTCATCGCGGAGTAGACGAGGTCAAACCCCTCGGGGCGAAAGCATGCGGAGATCGGAAGTCCAGGGAGGTAGGAGGCCTCCAGACCTTTCGTGATCGTTCCGTCACAGACTCCTTCGAAGATGTGTTCCCGTTGACGATCATCGATGAATGCGATGGTGCAGATGAATTTCGCCTTGCGGTTTTCCTCCCGTTCCATGCGCTGGAGGAAATACGCTATCCATTCTTCATCGGTTGCTCCTGCACCTGCACCCCAGCGTCGCGTATGGATGCCAAGCTCGTTCTTCAGAGCGTCGACGACGATTCCTGAATCATCGGCGATCGTCGGAAGTCCTGCGGCGCGGTGGAAATGGCGCGCTTTGAGAAGCGCATTCTCCGCAAACGTACTTCCAGTTTCCTCCGGATCATCGATCTCCGCAGCAATGTCATCGGGTAGGATGAAATCCAACGGGATACCGCTCAGTGCCTCACGGATTTCCACAGCCTTGCCGGGGTTTCTGCTTCCGATGAGAAGCTGCATGAATGCACTATACCAAGCTCAATTTCCGACGCTACTCTCCGTGTACACCTTTCTCGGCTTCGCACCGTCAGCGGGACCGACCAGGCCTTTGTCCTCCATGATGTCGAGTAGTCTGGCAGCGCGTGCATAGCCGACTTTCAGCTGCCGCTGGAGCAAGCTGGCCGATGCCTTCCCTGTCTCCTGTACCACGCGCACCGCTTCGAAGAACATGTCGTCTCCTCCGTTATCGTCACTGTCGAGGTTAATCCGCTCGGTCGTTGCCGTTGCAACCCCATTCTCCTCGCGCTCATCGTCACCCATATCAATCTGTTCGGTGATCTTACCGCCTCCGGCGATCTTCACGGCATTGATCACGCGTTCGATTTCTTTCGTCGAGATGAAAATTCCCTGAATACGAACGGCGCTCGGTGTCGTTGCAGTCTTATACAACATGTCGCCGCGACCGAGGAGGTCTTCGGAGCCGATTTCGTCGAGAATCGTCCGAGAGTCAACCGCGCTGACGGTACGGAAGGAGATACGCGTTGGAATGTTCGCTTTGATGAGACCGGTGATGATGTCGACGCTCGGTCGCTGTGTCGCGATGATCAGGTGCATGCCAGTTGCGCGTGCCATTTGTGAGATGCGGGCTATCATCGTTTCCGTGTCTCTCCGGTACTGACGCATCATCAAGTCGGCAAGTTCGTCGATCACAATGATCACACGCGGGAGTACATTCTCCTCTTCCGTCTGTTTTTCGTTGTACTCGTCGATGTTCTTTGACCCCGTTTCAGAGAATCGATGAAGACGTCTGCCCATTTCTGCCACAGCCCAGCGCAAGGCCTGCAGGGCGCGTTCGGCCTCAGTGATCACGGGAGTGAGCAGATGGGGAATACCGTCGTAGGGAGTCAGCTCGACGCGCTTCGGATCGATCATGATGAACTTCAGTTCGTGAGGAGCATTCTGGTACAGAAGCGAGGTGAGGAATACGTTCATACAGACGGATTTTCCGCTGCCTGTGGCGCCGGCGATGAGCAGGTGCGGCATATCATTCAGGTGTGCGATCATGGCGTCACCGGAAACGTCGCGGCCCAGCGGCAGCGTGAGCGGAGATCCGCTGTCCGTGAATTCGGGGCTCTCCAGAATTTCCCGAAGGTGCACTGTCGTGCGCTCTGCGTTCGGCATTTCGACGCCCACGAGAGATTTGCCCGGAATGGGCGCCTGTATGCGAAGACTCGGTGCAGCCAGCGCAAGTGCCAGGTCGTCTTTCAGGCTACCGATTCTGCTCAGCTTAACGCCCTCAGAGGGTTTCAATGTGAATTGGGTGACGGTAGGACCCGGGTGGGCATCACGCATCGTGACGTCCACGTCGAATTCACGCAGCTTTTCCTCGATCAGTTTTGCCTGTCGCTTCAGATCCTCGTCATTGACCTTCAGCTCACTATGCGAGGAATCCAGCAAATCGAAGGACGGAAATGTCCATTCCTCGAACCGTGTGTCCTTCATCTGCAGGATGTCCTTCACCTTGTTGCCGAGAACCGCTTTCGTGCGCTTCTTGATCGTCTGCTTGGCGAAAATCGGACGGACAATGTTGAGTTCGGGCGCTTCTCTGTCCTGTTCGACCAGGTCGTCTGCGTCTTCTTCCTCCCAGACGTCTTCGTCATCTTCCTCGACCACTTCAGTGACTGCCTGTGCGTTCCTCACCCGGCGCTTCTTCCTGGGTGTCAGGAGGGAAACGGCAGATTTGCCAATCCCGAGAAGATCGGGCTCGAAGGAAATGAAGAGTCCAGAGAGGAGCATTGCGCCGAGAACTGTGTAGCCCACGGCCCGACTGGTGAAGAGGAGGAACGGGACACTCATCATGAACCCGACGGCGCCGGCAAGTTCAGTCTGACGTGGACCGATATCCTCGATGGGTGCGCCGATGTGCATGATGCCGAGGAATGCGAGGAGCGAGAGAAGAAGGCCGACTGAGCGCTTGAGTTCAAATCGCGTTTCGCGCGTAAGCCAGTGCAGAGCGCCTGACGCGACGAGAAACCACGGAAAGATGACGCTCCA
>Ga0194128_10010124_pt1 | contig 11313 bp, 10 predicted proteins | sample TA2KigCa65mmetaG_FD_148650 | JGI IMG/M metagenome (GOLD analysis project Ga0194128, IMG submission 148650) | Freshwater microbial communities from Lake Tanganyika, Tanzania - TA2015037 Kigoma Deep Cast 65m | ecosystem: Environmental > Aquatic > Freshwater > Lake | place: Tanzania: Lake...
GGCGACACGCCCACGGGAACGCTTCACCTCGGTCATTGGGTGGGCAGCGTGCGCCGACGAGTCGAACTGCAGTCGACGCACGAGTGCTACTTCCTGCTCGCGAACATGCATGCGTTCACCGCGCGTGCCGAGCGCTCCGACGAGATCCGCCGCGACACCATCGAGATCGTGCGCGACTATCTCGCCATGGGTATCGACCCGAAGCAGTCGGCGATCTTCCTGCAAAGTGAAGTGCCAGCCATCGCCGAACTCACATTCCTCTTTGCGATGCTCATTCCCTTCAACCGTGTGATGCGAAATCCCACGCTCAAGGATGAGATCAAGGTCAAGAACCTCGGCGACACCTACTCATTCGGCTTCCCGTTGTATGCCGTTGGGCAGACCGCGGACATCCTTGCGTTCCGCCCTGTCGGCGTGCCCGTCGGAGAGGATCAGGTGCCGCACCTTGAGATGACGCGGGAAGTCGCGCGGCGTTTCAATCAGGTCTTCTGCGGCGTTTCCGAACATGCCGAAGATGATGAGCATGTCGCGCTTGGCGGCACCTTCCCGATACCGAAGGCGGATGTCGGTCCGGTGGGAAGGCTGATGGGCATCGATGGCGTTCAGAAGATGAGCAAGAGCCTCGGCAACGCGATCTTCATCGCCGATTCTCCGAAGGAAGTTCAGAAGAAGGTCGGGAAGATTTTTACGGGGCGTCAGAGTGCGAACGATCCAGGCGATGTGACGAATGCGCTGTTCCAGTATGTTGAGGCATTCATCCCGAATCAGGCGCGTGTGGCGGAACTGAAGGATCGATACGCGCGCGGCGACAACATCGGTGATGGACACATCAAGCAGGAAGTCGGCGAGGCGCTGAACGCGCTCCTGGAGCCGATGCGCGAGCGGCGCAAGCAGTTCGAGGGGAACGACGATCTCATCATCGACATTCTCCGCGATGGATGCCGACGCGCGAACCGCGTCACCGAGGAGACGCTCGACCTCGTGAAGCGGGCGGCGCGACTGCACTTCTTCCCACGGCGGTTCGAGGTCGGCTGACGCGCGCCTCGCGGGGGTGGCAGTTGAGCAGCGTCTCGCGCAGATGGTCGCGCGTGACATGCGTGTAGACCTGCGTGGTCGTGACATTTGCGTGGCCGAGCATCTCCTGAACCGAGCGCAGGTCCGCGCCGCCGGCCACGAGATGCGTGGCGAAGGAGTGGCGCAGCGTGTGCGGATGGACATCCTTCAGCCCGGCGAGCGCCGCATGCTTCTTCACGAGTTGCCAGATCGCCACGCGGTCGAGCGGGCGCCCCGAAAAGGAGAGGAGCAGTCGGAAGTCATCCTTGCCGGCTCCCGCATCCGCCAACTTTGGGCGGCACTCCTTCAGATATCGCTCGGTCCACTCGATCGCGGGCACGCCGATCGGCACCACGCGTTGCTTGCGTCCCTTGCCTGTCACGGCGAGCGAGCCGATGGTGGGATGGAAGTCGTTCACCTTGACTGTGCAGACCTCGCTTGCACGCAGCCCGCCGCCATACAGCAGTTCCAAGATCACTTTGTCGCGCAGCCAGAGCGTGCCCTGCTCGGGATTCGGCGACTCCATCAGGCTCTTCATCTGCCGCGGCGTCAGCGTGCCTGGGAGCCGCTTCCACGCGGTTGGGCGTTCGAGCAGGCGCGCCGGGTCGCGCGGGATCACGCCCGTCGCATGCAGCCAACGGAAGAACACGCGCAGCGTCGCAAGGTGCCGCGTGACCGTCGTGGGTTCGTAGGACTTCTCGCGGGACATCCAACGGATGTGATCGGCGAGATCCGACATGCTCGCAAGCGCCGGGTCACTCGTCCCGCGCGCATCGAGCCAACTTGCGAGCAGCGTGAGATCCCTCCCATACGCCTCGAGTGTGAGTGGTGCGAGACCACATTCCACGCGGCAGAACGCGAGGAAGTCGCGTCGTCGTCGATCAGCGGCGGAGAGGCTTGCCATGGATGGTGGCTTGCATCGCAGCAGGCACGCGGTGGTTCTGCAGGATCGTCGGCTGCCCCGACTTCGTGACCGCCGCGAAACGCTGCTCCAGATTCAGTCTGTGAAACATGGCACAGCCATGGAATCCGCCGCAACAGAACGCGAACATCTGCTCGACCTCCCCGAGCGCGAAGCGCGATGTGCAGCGCGGATCGTTGCGGTCAATGTGTGGGCAGTGCCTCGGATCGGCGGCTGGGTCTGGCATGCGTGAAGGGGTGCGGTGACCACCGCACTGTACTGCTGGTCATCGTCCATCTGCCAACGAATCCAACGGTTTTGCCGCATAGCATCCCCCTTGTGAACCCCAGGCGTCCCACCATCGCCGTTTCGCTTGGTGACCCCTCTGGCATCGGAGCGGAAGTCACGGTCAAGGCGCTCCACGACCCAGAGATTCGTGCGCTTGCGAGGTGGTTCATCCATGGATCGAACCACGCCATGCATGTCGCGGCGGAAACGAGCGGTATCCCCATCGACTGGGTGCGCGTTGCCGTGGGGGGCGACCGCGCGCAGTACGAGATCGATTCGGATTACGTCGTGCTCGACCACGGGCAGGTGCTCGGTCTCTTCAATGGGCGCGAACCATCGAAGCCCGGCGGCATCGCGAGCAAGGCATATGTGGAGGCGGCGATCAGCGATGCGATGCGGGCTATCGGTGATCCGCGGCGTGTGGATGCCATTGTCACTGCTCCCATCAGCAAGGAGTCGTGGTCGCTCGCGGGCTACCGGTGGCCAGGTCACACGGAACTCTTCGCGTTTCGTGCGCGCGCTCGGCGTCACTGCATGGCGTTCGCATCCCCGCGGCTGCGTGTGGCGCTTGCGACAACGCATGTGCCGCTCATGAACCTGCGCGACTTGCTCACGATCGGTCGTGTGTTCGACCCAATCGACTTGGGGAATCGTCTCTGCAAGGATCTTGGCATTGCATCGCCGCGGATCGCCGTGTGTGGGCTGAACCCGCATGCGGGCGAGCATGGACTGTTCGGCGACGAGGAGGAGCGCATCATTCAACCCGCCATCGACATGGCGCTCAACACTGGCATTCACGTCACGGGACCATGGTCACCGGATGCCGTGTTCCGCGATGCACTGCTCGGTCGCCACGATCTCGTCGTCGCGCTCTATCACGATCAGGGGCTCATTCCGCTGAAGCTCGTGGCGTTCGATACGGCGGTGAATGTGACGCTTGGAATCCCGATCATCCGAACGAGCCCCGATCACGGGACTGCGTTCGCGATCGCCGGCGAGGGCAAGGCGAACCCGAGTGCGATGAAGGAAGCGCTGCGGCTTGCCGCGCGGCTCGCGGCGAGTGCACGCATGTCCGTTGGTACCGCCTTCGGCAGCACCGCCGACGGCCCTGCGCGAGGTGAGTGGAATCAGGCGGGTCCCTGGACCCCCTGATCCTCGAGGCGCTCGGCTGGCGCTTCGCCGAACACGTCAGGGCGCGATCAGGATGGTGCTGTTCGGTTCGGTGAGCAGTTCGTAGATCATCTCGATGTCGCGCTCGCCCATGCGTACGCAGCCCATCGAAGCCTGCTTTCCGATCGAGTCAGGCTCGACCGTTCCGTGGATGCCGATGCCCTTGAAGCCCTGATTGTGAGCCTCGACGCCGAGCAGTCCGATCCAGCGCTCACCGATCGGATTCTTCGGGTCGTCCGCTGCGAAGTGCTCGCCCGTGCGCGGGTTTTTCCATTCTGGATTGATCAGTTTGCTCTTGGGGCGGACCATGAAGACGCCAGTCGGTGTGGAGTCAAACTCGCCAAGACCGACAGGGAATGCGGCGATCATCACGCGCGTGGGTCCCTCGCCCGCATAGACGCGCATGAGGTAGGAGGACTTGGAAACTTCCGCATGGAATGCCGTCACGGGGATCTTGATGGTCTGGCCAACGCGCAGCGACTTCTCGCTCTTGAGACCGTTGATGCGTTGAATGACGCGCCAGTCCGCCTGCACGCCACTGCGACGAGCGATCTTGGCAAGCGTGTCTCCCGATTGAACGGTGTAACTCTTTGTCACGATGTCGCCGGGTGCGACCGTCGGCGAAAAGAACAGCCTTGCATTCACTTCGCGGATCGCCTGCAAGGCAAGCTGTTCGTCCGCCGCATTCAGTTGGCGACTGTCGATGAGTTGCGTGAGAGCGAGACGCGCGCCCACAGGATCGGACGCAAGCAGTGTGCGCGCTGTCGCAAGGTTGGCTGCGCCCGCGACGGGTGTCGGCATAGTCGCTGGTGGCTGCACGCCACCTATCGCTGGTTGCGTTGGCGCGGGTGCTGGAACCACCGCGGTCGCTGCCGCTGCGGGGAGTGCAGGCTTCGCGGTCGGGGTCGGCTGGGTGGACGGCTGCGTGAGCGCAACCTGCTTCTGGTGCGGCTGCTGCTTCACTTCAGGCATGACCTCGGGATTCGCTGGCGCGACAACGCCCGCAGGAGGAACGGGATTCGCGGCGACCTTGTCCGCCGATGGCGTTTCATCGGTCCTGCTGAAGTAGTAGGTGCCACCAACGACGGCGAGCGAACCGATGAGCCCGAGCGTGATCGGAAGCAGCTTGCTGCGCGCGGCGGCGAAGGGCTGCACATGGGGAGTTCGGGGGACCTGGCTTTCGAGTGTCATGGGTTGGTTTCCTTCCGTGGAGTTGTGAATAGTGTCAGTATCGGCGTCATGCGCCGTTTGACTGTTGAGGATTGGACTGCTGGGGGGGCGCAAGCACCGTGCGCGAAGCGCTCCGCTCGATCGCGCGGCGATCCGTGACAACCGCGTGGACCGAAATGTCACCCGTCTCGGTCGGGATCTCGTCGACGAGCTGGAAGTCGAAGCAGACGCCGATCGTGGTGGTCTTCCGATGCGCTTTGGCGAGGAATCGGTCGTAGAAACCGCCGCCGCGACCAAGCCGTTCACAGCGCAGGTCAAATGCCACCCCTGGGGTGATCACCAGATCAATCGAGTCCTGCGGCACTTCTCTTCCGCTGCGCGGCGCCGGCACGCCAAGCGCGTCCGATGCCATCGTCTCATCATCGATCGACTTGATCTCGACCGCATGCATGGACTTGCCACCATCGGCGACACGGGGAACGCATACGGTCTTGCCAAGGCGGAATGCCTCAAGCGCCACGGACATCACATCGACTTCGCTGCGCAGCGGCATGTAGAGCATCACGCAGACCGCCGACTGAAACGCGGGCGACTTCAGGATGCGAGCGCAGGCCGCGGCGGAACGGGATGCGCGTTCCGCATCCGTCAACGCGTGCAACTGCCCGCGGATGCTTGCGCGGACGGCGTTCTTCCGATCCGAAATGGGGTCTGGTGTATCCGGCGCATCCATGCGTCGGTGCCTCCAAGCGGTCGCTCAACCTGTCCTCCGCACCATGCGTTGGACTCGTGCGTACAGTACCCTCTTTGATCCGCAGTTGCACTCCCTACTGCGGAGATTGTGCGGTTGGTCGCCGTCCCTCGGGCAGTCTGAGGCGGCGCGGATTCATGAGAGGAACCCAGCATGTGTGGAATCGTCGCCTACATCGGACGCAAGCAGGCTCTCCCGATCCTCTTTGAGGGGCTCAAGCGGCTTGAGTACCGCGGATACGACTCGGCCGGCGTCGGCGTGCTCAATGGCGAGGTCCATGTCTGCCGTTCGGTGGGGCGCGTCCGCGTTCTCGAGGAGAAGGTGGAAGCGGCGGGCGGAATGAAGGGCACGATCGGCATCGCGCACACCCGCTGGGCAACGCACGGGGGCGTCACCGAGGCGAACGCCCACCCGCACCGCGACGATCGCACGGCGGGTCACCGCATCGCCATCATCCATAACGGGATCATCGAAAACTACGCATCGCTGAAGAAGTACTTGGAAGAGAAGGGGCACTCCTTCACCAGTGAGACCGACACCGAAGTGCTTGCGCATCTCATTGGCGAGCTCTATCACGGCGATCTCGAGAAGGCCGTGCAGGCTGCACTGCGCGAGGTGACCGGCGCCTACGCCATCGCGGTCATCTGTGCGGAAGAGCCCGACACGCTGGTCGTGGCACGCAAGGGATCGCCACTGCTTGTCGGTGTGGGCAACGGGGAGTTCATCGTGGCAAGCGACTCGAGCGCGATCGTGGCGCACACGACGCAGGCGTTCACGCTGCCCGACTTCACTGTCGCCAAGCTGACGCGCGACAACTTCCGAACCGCCACTATCGACGATGTCCCGATCACCGCAGAGGTGCGCGAACTCGAGTTCGAACTCGCCGAGATTGAGCTTGGCCCCTACGAGCATTACATGCTCAAGGAGATCTTCGAGCAGCCGCGCTCGCTGCGCATGACGATGCAAGGACGCGCGGACAGCCGCACGGGTTCGATCGTCCTCGGCGGCATCGGCGAACATGCGCGCACACTCGCCAACGCGAAGCGCATCGTGATGGTCGGACAAGGCACCGCGCTCCACGCGAGCATGGTGGGCAAGTATCTGATGGAAGATCTGGCGAAGATCGCTTCGGAGCATGACTTTGCCAGCGAGTTTCGCTATCGAAACCCGATCGTCGACTTTGGTACCGCGGTGATCGCGGTGAGCCAGTCGGGCGAAACCGCGGACACGCTCGCGGCGCTTCAGGAGGCGAAGCAGCGCGGCGCGCTCGCACTCGGCGTGGTGAATGTGGTGGGATCATCGATCGCACGCGAGACGGACGCGGGGGTGTATCTGCGTGTGGGACCGGAAGTCGGCGTGGCAAGCACGAAGGCGTTCACGGGTCAAATCATGGCGCTCGCCATGCTGGCACTCTTCATCGGGCGCCGCCGCTACCTCAGTCAGGAATTCGTGAGCAGTTTCATCGCCGAGATGAACGCGATCCCTGATCGCATCACCCGTGTGCTCGAGCGCAGTGACAGCATCCGAGCCGCAACGGCGAAGTATGTGGACCGTGAGAACTGGCTCTTCCTTGGGCGCGGCGCGAACTATCCCGTCGCGCTTGAGGGTGCGCTGAAACTGAAGGAAATCTCGTACATCCACGCAGAGGGCATGCCGGCGGCGGAGATGAAGCACGGTCCCATCGCGCTCATCGACAAGGGCATGCCGGTTGTGTTCATCGCAACGAGAAACTCGCAGTATGAAAAGGTGCTTGCCAATATCTCCGAAGTGCGCAGTCGCGGCGGGCATGTCATTGTCGTTGCCACCGAGGGCGATGAGGAGATCCGCAGCATGGCCGAGGAAGTTTTCTATGTGCCGCAGACCATCGAGGCACTGCAGCCTGTGGTGAACGTGATTCCGCTGCAACTGCTCGCCTACCATGCGGCGGTCTTGCGTGGCAAGGATGTGGACAAGCCGCGCAACCTGGCGAAGAGCGTCACAGTGGAGTGACGCAGGGCTCGTGGTGTTTCGCAACGCCTCGCTCCTCAGCCATCCGATCCCTGACCGCACAAACCAGGAACGCATCATGATCCAGAACATTCGTCACGCCATCGTCGGTGCCGTGCTGCTCGCAACGGGTGCAGCATGTGCGCAACAGGCCCCGCAGACCCCCGAACTCACCGAAAAGTGGAAGGACAAGAGCATGTACTCGATTCAGACGAAGGCGCTCGATGGCGCAGCCATGGATCTCTCGAAGTTCAAGGGCAAGGTGGTTGTGGTCGTGAACGTGGCAAGCCGCTGTGGGTACACACCGCAGTACGCGGGCCTGCAGAAGCTGTATGACGACCTGAAGGGGAAGGGCGTGGTCGTGCTCGGCGTACCGAGCAACGATTTCGGTGGGCAGGAGCCGGGGAGCGCGCAGGAGATCGCATCGTTCTGCAGCAAGAACTACGGTGTGACCTTCCCGATCACGGAGAAGAGCCAAACCGCCGCGGGCAAGGGGCAGTCCGCGCTGTATGAGTTCCTCGGTACCAAGACAGGCAAGTTGCCTGGCTGGAACTTCTGCAAGTATGTGGTCGGGCGTGATGGTCAGCCCGTGCAGTTCTTCGCGAGTTCCGCGAAGCCCGACAGCGCGGAGCTTCGCGCCTGCATCGAGAAGGCGCTCGAAGACAAGGCTCCGGCCGAGAAGTCCGCCGCAGAGCAGACGCCGGCGACCAAGTCATGAACGCAGCGGTTCATCGTGGTGGCAACAGGACGGCGTCGCTTGCGTTGGCCATCCTGTTCCTCTGCGGTGTGGCTTGCGGTGCCACTCGCTCCGCTGCAGCGGATGCGCTCGATGATGTTCTCGCGCTGATCCCGCCCGATGCGGCAAGTTTCGTCGTTGTGCCGAACCTCGCGACGGTGAATGCCGACGCGGAGTCGTGCATCGCAGCGATGGACCGCAAGGAGTCCGTGCTTGTCGGTCGGCCGATCGATCAGCTGCGGAGCGCGCTTGGGATCACCGAAGGTCTTGATGAACGCGGATCGCTCGCGCTGTGGTCCTCGGGGACGCGAAGCGACTTGGGACGGGCGTTTCTGCTGTTGCTGCCTGCGGAGAATCCGCCTGCGTTCATTGCGGCGAATCTTGCTCCTGCGGCGGATGGCAGCGCATCGATGCGCGGCGAGCGGGTCTTCACACGGGCACTGCAGCGGCATGTGCTCGTCGCGCGGACAAAGGCGGACATCGATGGCTATGACGCCAAGGGCGGCATCGGTGCGCTCTGGAGTTCCCGGGTCGGGGCGCGTGCACTGGAATTGTCGCGCCGCGGTGATGCGGTGGCGTGGGCAGGCGCCGATGCGCTCGCCGAGTCGCGGAGTTCTGCCGAGCAGCAGGCGAAGGATGCGGCAGGGCTTGGAGACTTTGCTCAAACATTCGTTGCGCCTGCGAAGATTCAGACGCTGCTCGCCGGCGTCGAGAGTGGCGTATTCGTGCTCGACATCGATGCGCTTGGGCTCTCGCTCCGCAGTGTCGCTGTCTACGCACCGGAGAGTGAACTGCAGCGACTGTCGAAGGGGTCCGCGCCCGTGGCTGGCGGCGGCGGAACGCTTGCTGGACTGCCGCGCAGTCCGTTCTATCTCGCGGCTGCCATCGATGCGCAGGCGCTCGGAGGACCTGGAAAACTGGATGAACTCGCGGCGGCTGTTGGCGCGGATGGCGTTCTGCCGGGCTGGCTCGCCGAGGCCAAGGAGGGAGTGAAGAGCGTTCGCTTCGCCTGCTACCCGTCGAAGCTGGGCGTTCTCGCTGGAGGTCTTCTCAACGACTGCGCGTTGCTGATCGAGACGGAGCAGCCGGCAGCCATCCGCGATCTGTTCCGCACATGGCTGCTCGCGCAGACAGGCAAGTTTGAAGGCGTTCGGCGCGAGCCCGCGTGGGAAGAGGGGCGGACGCTCAAGAATGGCATCGTGGCGGATGCGTTCGAGTTGAAGGAAACGCCTCTTGGTGCGAGCGAGGCAGAGGGCGCGGATCTCAGTGGTGTCGCGATGCGTCAGTTGTCGAGACAGGCTCTCTTTGGCACGCGCGGCATGCACGGACTCGTGAAGGTTGTTCCGACTGGAGTGGTCGTCACATTCAGCCAGCGACCCGATGTTCTCGAGCGTGCCATGAAGGCAGCACAAGGCGGCGATTCGCTCGGTGGCGAGCCAACGCTCGTCGCGATGCGTCCGTGGCTCGTGCCTGGCGCACAGATCGAAGCGTTCATTTCGGTGGGGCAGATCGTGAAAGTGGCGCGTCAACTCGCGGATTCGTTCGGCGGTGGCGATATTCCTTGGCCTGCGATCCCCGCGCGAAGTCCGCCCATTGCAGTCGCGCTGCGTGCGGACGAACGATCGTCGGAAGCGGCGATCATGATTCCGACGCCGACGCTCGCGGCCGCATACGACCAGGCGCTTTCATCGCGCTTGCGGGGCGGAGCGGGCGGGAATGCGGACGCAGACGCAAGCAGCGATCCGAACGAAGCAGCGGGTTCCAAGGAAGCGCCGAACTTGAAGGACGGGAAGGGTGCAAAGGGGAGTGCAGGTGACGGGAACGACTCCTGATCGCACTTGCGTGCGCGAGTGGTGCATCGGACACGGGAGGGCGGTGAAGTGGTCGGTCGGTGGCGACGCGGGCTCATCGCTGTGCGCATTGATGGCGATTGTCAATGTGACCCCCGACTCGTTTTCCGACGGCGGCGATCATGCGACGACCGAGCGCGCGGCAGAGCACGCGCTGCGCTGCGCGGAGCAGGGGGCACGCATCGTGGATGTGGGCGGCGAAAGCACGCGACCAGGCGCTGCGCGGGTTGCGGACGCGGAGCAGATGGCACGCGTACTGCCTGTCATCCGTCGCCTTTCGGCGCAGCTGCCGAGCCAGGTCGTCATCTCGGTCGACACCACTCGCGCGGCCGTCGCGCGCGCGGCAGTCGATGCGGGCGCTGCAATCGTGAACGATGTCAGTGGTGGCACGGATGATCCTCAGATGCTGCCGACTGTCGCCACACTTGGGTGTGGGGTGATCCTGATGCACCGCCTTTGTGAACCCGCGCAGGATTCGTACAGCGACCGATACACCCGCGAGCCCGTGTACGCGGATGTGGTGCAGGATGTGCTGGCCGTTCTTCGGGCGCGATGTGCTGCCGCCGAGAAGGCGGGAATCGATGCCACCGCAGTAGCAGTCGACCCTGGTCTTGGATTCGGCAAGAGCGTCGCACAGAACATCCAACTCATGGAGCGGCTGCACGAGTTCGCTGTGCTTGCCGCGCCGATCGTCGTTTCGGCGAGTCGAAAGTCCTTCATCGGTGCAACCACCGGCGAAGGCGATCCCAAGCGCCGTGATGCGGCGAGCGTGCAAGCCGCCATCGCCATGCAGTCGCGCGGCGCGTCCATTCTGCGCGTTCACGATGTGGCTTTGCACGCCGCGGCGTTGCGTGCTGCGGGTTGCTGCTACCATTGACCATTCGCACCAGCGTTCATCCACGAGCGCATTTCAGGAGACGATCATCATGGCAGGCGCCAACACTCTCGAGTTCACCGACGCAAACTTTCAGAGCGATGTGCTGGAATCCAAGGTTCCTGTGCTCATCGACTTCTGGGCAGAGTGGTGCGGTCCGTGTCGGGCGCTCGGACCGACCATCGATGAGCTTGCCAACGATTATCACGGCAAGGCGAAGATCGGAAAGTTGAATGTGGACAACGCACGCGACACGGCGATGAAGTTTCAGATTCAGTCGATCCCAACGATCGTCATCATGAAGAACGGGCAGGTCCACAAGAAGTTGATCGGACTCGTTTCCAAGAGCGTGCTCGCGGGCGCGATCGACTCGGCGATCTGATCGATCGCTTCTGCTAGACTCCGCGGGGAACATGGAGGCCGCGATCGCGGTTGCCGTGGGTCGACAAGTTTGCTGGGCCTGTAGCTCATTTGGGAGAGCGCTTCCATGGCATGGAAGAGGTAGTCGGTTCGACCCCGATCAGGTCCATTTCAGCG
>Ga0194128_10010126_pt1 | contig 11313 bp, 8 predicted proteins | sample TA2KigCa65mmetaG_FD_148650 | JGI IMG/M metagenome (GOLD analysis project Ga0194128, IMG submission 148650) | Freshwater microbial communities from Lake Tanganyika, Tanzania - TA2015037 Kigoma Deep Cast 65m | ecosystem: Environmental > Aquatic > Freshwater > Lake | place: Tanzania: Lake...
GAACTTCCTCAGCCAGCTGTTGGTGTAAATCCGATTCGTACACCACGAGGTAAATTTCGTCCACATATCCTTGATAATGTTCAATATAATGTTTAAGGAGATTAGTTCCATGTCCTATTACGCTTAGTGCTCGTATCATTATTTTCTATTAATAATCGTAATCCCTGTTGATGATGGCTTTGTAGGAATTATACGAAAATTAAATAGATTAATCAAGTTCCATTCAGGATTTTCCTGTAGTTCTTTTATAAGTATTGATGGTCCGTCAAATTTGTGATAATCTTTCTTGGCATCTTCAGAAACGATAAGATTATTTTCGTAGTTCTCATCGGTGTCGTGAATAACAATAATTCCATTATCTGACAAAAGATTTGAATAGAGGTCAAAGTCTTTTTTTACCCCTTCATAAGTGTGGTTACCATCAATAAATAAGAAATCAACTTTAATGTCATGGAGAACAAAAAAATTATAGTAAGCATTCTCTGAGGTATCCTTAATAAAACGAGGATAAAATGTTTTTCTGTAAAAAGAATCTTCATTTTCAAGGTCGGTTGGTCCACCAATACCATTACAAGCGTCGACAACATAGGTTGCACCTATGTCACCCCAATTGTAATTGTCATTTCCATCAAAAATTCCTTGTTTATGAAGGTCAATTCGTGCTTGCGTCATGATTCTAGGGATGTAACCACCACCCGAACCAATACATACACAATTCTTCGCCCTTAAATGTTGGATAAGGGAATAAACAACAATCCCGTCACCCATGTGGAAATCGGTTGCACCGTGTGTCCAGCGATAGGGAACGGGATTATCTCCGTTGTTCGTTATAAATTTCGATATGAAATCACTATCGGTAATCACAATAGTGATAATTTACGAAAGTTTTTTAAGATTGTGGAGCACTTGGGAAGTTTTCATCCATCGGTGCTGTCCATTCTTCTGTGGCAAGTAATGCCAAGATTTCTTCGTGATTATATTCAGGTAAAGTACCATTATAAATGGAAGGTCTTCCGTAAGTTCCCGCAGGAATTGTGCTTGTAACTTCTTCCATGGTTTCAGGATTAACTGTTGTCATCACAATATCCTCCTCAACCACATTAATCTCGTACTTAATGAATGTTTTAGTTCCGTCAACCGAATAACGTAATGTTTCGGGTGAGTTCTCGTGAACTTGATTAAAGTCTACGTTTTCTACTTCTGTTGCTGGTATCACTAACCAACGTCTGTTAGGAAAATTGCTCATATTGTTTTTTATTTTATAAATATATGTTTATTAGAATACAACCCACACACTCCAATCATCATTTTTACCGATAATATCCGATTCTGTCCAACCTCCATAACCACAAACACCCGATTTTAATGGGTTACCACCATTAACACCAATACCAAATGCAGAACCCGCAGCACCATATGATAATGCTCCCGTATTTCCGGTATTCTCATCCAATATACTCCCAACTCTTATTCTACCACCCGAACTACCTGAACCACCACCATAGTGTCCCTCATGTTTTAAATCCATACCCATAAGATAAATTTCGGTACCTAAAATACTAAGATATCTTCTATCCCTACCTTCCAAAGTTCTATAATCTAAACTATTACCATAGTGTGGGATACTTCTATTTGCACCATCATTCCAAGACCTTTGTTGTGCTGCTAACATACTTGAAACTTCTGTACTTAATGAAAATGTTGTTTGGTAATCAAGTAACCCCATTTGAAAATAAAATTCTGTGAATGGGACAACGCTATAACTTTGATACTTACTAGCCGCACCATTTGTTAGTGTAAAATCATATTCATTTAATAATGTGGAGTTTTCCCAATAGGCACTATCGGGTAAGAATCCATTTCCACTTCCACCTTTCATTACACAAACCATAGCTTTACCGAGATAAAATTTTACGGGGGCTTGAAAGGCCGATTGTCCTGTTGGTTGTAACCAATAGTTACCATCTTTTGATATACCAATGTCCTTTAAATAAGTTGCACTTGGCGCTGCAAGTGCGGACGTACTACCATCTTTAACGGTCATAGTATATCTATCGGCATATTGAAGTAGGTTTTTTCTTATTTCCGTTTCAGATAATGCTCGATTATATACTTGTGTTGCGTAAATTTTACCCGCGTAACGTTCAGTTCCAACAGTGTTTGAACCTATTCTAAATAACGTTCCTGAAGAACCAACTGATGCGGATGCTGAGCCCGTTTTTAATAATTCACCATTTTGATAAAATTTAGTAACACTACCATTTCTTGTAACGGTAATCATTACCGTATTAGTTGTAAAAGGCACAGGTGATGCAACATATGCTGAGCTATTATCTAACCACATACCAATATATGTGGTTCCGTAAAATATTTGAAGTGGTCCAGATGGATACGAACCAAAAGTTGTTCCCCCAACTACCCCTGCATCACATTTAATAATTTGATTCACAGTAAAATTCCCCGTTCCTTGCATTAAACCATTGGGTAATGATATGTAATCATCCGTTCCGTCAAATGTTATTTCTTCACTACTATCATTTGTAAAAGAAACATTACCTATGTTTATCTCATTATTACCGGTTAAATCCAATAATCCCTGAGTTGATGTTCGAGTTGTTGGTGCACCATTACACGCAATATATCTTGTGGCTTGACTTTTGTTTTCCAATTGAAATCCCGATAACCATCCAACCTGTCCATTCTCATACAAATATGTTGCAAAACTATAATAACCTGATGCTAATGTATGTGTCCATGTATATTTAAATCTTTTAAATTCAGTTGTTAGATTTGTCCCTCCCGCCGGTTCAATTACCAAATATCCACCACCATTTCCCCACATACCTTCACCCAACATAAAATTTCCGTATCCACCCGCAACTTGTGCCTTACCCCAAAAAGATACAGTATAAGTTTGTCCATTAGTTAAAGTGCCACCAAAATGAAATTTATAAACATTTGCGTTAACACATGACATTTTTATACTTCGATTGGTAAAACCCGGAACTTTATTTGCCACATCAATTAACATAGTTCCTTCATGTGTGTCCCATCCAGATAATGCTTCGGTATAACCATCGGCCAGGTTTTGATATTCAGAATATAAAACCATGTTGGTTGTCGCTTCACCCTTATACGAATTGAAAATTTCTCCCGTATCATAAGCAAAGGTTAATCCCGACGTTGAAATTTGACCAAATGAATTTTTACCTGACATTAGATGTTAAATCTTTTTTTGTAATTATTATAGTTTATTAACACATCGGCGGCATTTAATGTTTGATTATTATATACTTTGAATATTTTGACTTCGCCAGCATTTCCAACACCTTGAACGTGATTTCTGAAAATACCTAATCTTGTTGCACCTGTATTTGATACATAGTTATGATTGCTCGAACCGGCAAGTGAACCATTTACATAAAATGACCATGTTGATTGATTATTCACCAATGTTATATGATAATAAGTGTTGGTTGATAGACTTGTCGCAACCGCGTGTGACGAACCATCTAAATTATACCAACCACCACCCAATACTTGTGGTGAATACATACCAATCCAAAATTTAGATGATGTCGCTCTTGCCATCAAATATGTTCCACCACTAAGTCCATCACCCATGTTGCCGGTACCCGCAGCAAATAAATCACTAATAGAAGATGTCCATTTACATATCATTTCAATACTACAATTTCCATATGTTAATTGAACATCAGCATCTATGTTATCATCACTTCCATCAAATGAAAAATTGGCAGAAGAATCGTATGATAAATTTGTTAACGTAATTGAGGTGTTGTCCGCCAAATTGTATAAACCAGTATTGACACTTCTTGTTCCCAAAACAAGAGGTGTCATGTGGTCCTTTTGTTCGAGTTGATATCCAAAATATGCAACTTTTTCACCAACATAGTCACCTGTGTAACTAGTCATATATAATCCAGTTTCATTTCCCGGCGTTGTATAGGTTGCACTTAATCTAATCCATTTACCTCTTGGCCAATTCATATAATTTGTGTCACCATTGTAATTGAATGCAACAACAAATGTATTATTAACTGCAGTTCTTAAATGAGGTTGAGTTTGCATAGTACTTCCCTGAAACCAAAAATAAATCGACATCGTGTATTGAGTGTTTGGCGATACGGGTATGACTGCTGAACCTATGTGTTGGTTCCCTACGATAGTTACTTGAGAACTGAAAATATGGAGATTTGTTGTATCCACATTTGGTATGATTGGTTTGGTTAAACTTGTATCATTATTTGATAAAATAGATGCTCCACCATTAAACCACCAATTGCTATTGGAAGTTAAATTATTACTTGTTGCATATGCAATATTGGTGGTTGGCTCCCCTCTATAGCAATTAATATCGTTAGTATCATATGTGAAAACTAACCCACTATCGTTATAACCCGGACCTACAGATTGTGACATATTCTATAAATATTTTAATGACCAAACCTTACTTTTTGCATTTTATATAATGAGAATTGTTCCTCATTTGTTAATGTCCTATTCCACATTTGAAAACATCCGAATTCACCCTTAAATGGTTCCCAATATCCATTACTAATTGTTGGGGCATATGATAATCCTGACAGTAAAACTAGTGGAGTGTCTCCACCCGTATTAATTGCACCGTTACCATATACAATTTCAGCAACAGACCTACCACTATCCTGTTCTAATTCACCATTAACATATAATTTCATTCTTTGGTCGATAGTTACAGTAACGTTGTTCCATTTATCAAAACCTTTTGTTAGTAATGCGGTACTTGTACTATTATAAGAATATGAGTTTGTTGTAGAATATGAAAAACTGGCTTGAACTGTTGGTTGGTTTGTTGAAACGTTGTTCGTATACATATGAATGAAAAAACCACCGGCAGTGTTATAGTTACCTCTCGATATTAATGAATTAGCTCTACTATTTAACACTTGACTTGATGGTTTAAACCATATGTTAAATGTTGCATGTGGTGGACTTAATGTTTGTGATGTTTGGGTATCATTTAAAACGATATAATCATTTGTACCATCTATTGGTACAGTATTAACACCTGTTGAACCATTAGCAACAGTACCATTTGCACCCGATATGGCTGCAAGTGATGTTAGTGTAGAACCGCCAGATGAGGGATTTGATAATCTATCAGCCGCGTCAAGTACAATTAATAAACCATCTGTTGGTAATTTCGGACTAAAATGTTGTGCCATACTTTATTAAATATTTATCGAACCCAGGTCGTATATCCTTGACAGTCATTTACAGTTGAATTTGTATTATACCAACCTTCGTATGAACCCTCGGAGATTCCATGACCGAGATAACACCCATCTGAAGGGTCTCCGCTTGATGAGTGCACACCCGCAGCTCCAAGTGTTGACTGGTTCGTATTAGCGTTGAATCCTGCATCGTTTTGAACAGCATCCAATACAAAATAATTTGCTGCAGGTGCAACTGTTCCGTTACCACCAATAGTTACACTTCCGCGTGCAACTTTTTCGGTATACCTTGAGCCACCTGTGGTTGTGAGAGCCCATTTTGCACTAACATATGTTCCCAAATTACTAGGATAAGAATATGTCCCGTTTGTGGATTGATATCCCCACGCCAAAATCTTTACATTACTAAAATTTAAACTATCAATCATTGAACCAATTACATAATCACCATTTGGATTTGATACACCAATTGAACCATTTCTATTGAGATAATAACTTGATGTATTTCTTGAGGTTCCTCCAGGTATAATTGTTTGTAATGCGTTATTTGAAGCAACTAACATCCAACCACCATCACTATCAAAATCACAAAATACTTGTTGTGCGGAGCTACCATATCCCGTTGGTTTAATCCAATATAAACCTCTCGCTCTTATACCTAAATTATATAGGTGTTGAGCGGTTGGTGCCGCAAGCGCCGCGGTACTCCCATCTTTAATTGCCGGTAAACTATATCTTGGTCTGAAATGTTCATATATATCAAACATTTCAGATTGTGATAATGCTCGGTTGTATACCATATTAACAGGAATACGTCCGTTATAGTTATAATCATATCCCGAACTTCTTTGTGCTAACATACCAATTCTCGCCAAACCTCCACCATTATTACCATATGATGCGGATGTTGAAGTTGAATTTACTAATTCACCATTAGCAAATAATTTAAGAGTACTTCCATCCCAAGTGATGGAGTGCATACCCCATGTGTTATTTGACATGCCATAACCCGTAATGTTGCCACTACCATTAGCGTGTCTCCACAAAATAGATGACCCATCAGAATTCATGTGATGCCAAAATCCTGACGGATATGTGTTATATTGTGGAAATGAATTTTCCATACTAGATAAGTTAGTTGGTCTTAAAACTGTAACCAATGTATATGGCGAACTAGAACTTAAAACATCCTGACTTACTTGAATGTATGTATTTGTTCCATCAAGATTTAAATTACCATTCCCGTCAAACGGATTGTTCATCACTTCTAATGTGGATACCCCCGAAATATCTAATAATGATGTTGTTGTACTTCTTGAGCCATCAACAAAGGGCGTCATTAAGGAACCGGCTTCTACTTGTGGCATCGTTACTTCCCATGAAGAATGACTTCCACCATAGGTTCCCCCGTATGAAATTATATAAAAATTTATACTTGTTGTTGTATAAGTTCTTGTCATCGAAAACCTAACCCACTCACCTATTGTTTTACTGTGACCCTGAGCGGTATCACCAATTCCACCACCACTGGTGTAAACTACACCACCATTATTATCCGATGCACCCCCCAAATACCTAAGATAGATTGAAAGTGTATATGTTCCCGTACTTGGTAATGAAATTCCTTTAACAATCCCGTTCCATGAACCTCTATTATACATTTGATATCCAATGGTACCGAATTCAGTTAAAAATGTTCCATCATTTCCATTATCATAATTAGACCATCCGGCCATTGTGGATGCGTCAGGTACCAAATTTGTTGTTGGTTTGCCCTTAAACGATGCATCAGTATCACCCGTGTCATAAAACAACCTTAAACCACTTGTTGGTATTTTTCCATATCCTGTTCTTGTTGCCATTTTATAATATATCTACTTCTACATGTGATAGGTATTCCGCTTCGTCTGCTTGACCTTGGTCGGCACCCATTACATGTCTAACCGTTAATGTACTTCCTGTGTGTGGCACCCATCCACTATCAATTGTTAAATAACCATCTTGACCATATACACCACCACCCCAAGGTCTATACGTATATGATTGATGTCCGCTCCACGTTGCTGTTACTCCAATTTTTTGAATACTAATATTTGGAACTAAATTATATTGTTTGGTAAAACGTAATAATTCAACTTCACTATTTTGGTTTGTTATAAATAATTGATTTGTCTCATTATCTAATGAATCAACCAAATGCCAAAATACTTTATATCTAACTTGTGTATGTGCATGTGAAATTGGTAATGTCATGGTGAACGTAACTGGACCTGAAGTAAATCCATGAGCGGTTACATTACCCAATCCACCAAATTGTGCCATATTATAGGTGGTACCATTATTCCAATTACCAATAAAATAACCTAAAGAGGCGTTTGAACCTTCATAATAATATGGGATAGAATATCTTTTTCTGTATCGTTGGAAATTTGTTTGAATTTCACTAGCTAAATGTATTCTATTATAAATTTTAAAAACATCCATTGTCATTGCTGTATAATATGACGAACCCTCTTTACCTAATTGTACTTCTCCGGAATTTGACATGGTTCCAACCGTTCCAAGAGTCGTGCTTCCACCTAATGTCCCGTCAACATAAACCTTCCAATTCAAACCATTTTTTGTAAAAACAATGTGATGATATCTACCATCCACAACCAATCTACCGGTATCGGCACCATAATACGTGCCATCCCCATTTCTTCCACCAACATACATATTACCATTTGCACCAAGAATTAATTCCCAACCTGTTGAGTGGTACTTGTTTGCAAATACTTTAAGTGAACCAAGATTGGATGTTTCAAACTTGACGACCGTTTCAATTGTTAAATCGTCAACAATTTGAATTGCACCATAACTCGCAACGGTCATGTAATCATCGGTACCATCAAATCTTGGTTTACCGCTTGAATTATATGATGCATTTGTGACATCAATTGTTCCATTACTTGTTACATCAAAAAGTGATTGCGTTGCGGTTCTTGTTCCCGAAGTATATTCTACTGGACCTTGTGGATAGGTTGTATGTTCTGTAATTATAAAGTTTGTAAAAACACCCTCTCCTTGAACTAAAAAGTCATTATAGATATACATCGCATTGATTGATGATGGGTTTTTAGACGGATTAAGTGCAACTATCAAAGAAACTTTTTGCCAATATCCCATCCTACTCGATAAAGTATTCCAATCATCTCCACTACCACCTGTATATGTCACATCCCACCCATAATTATCATTAGAAGAATCTGTATATGTTACCCCAAGATATCCATTTAATCCGAATTCAGTATAACCACTTCGGTTGTACGGCACAATACCATAATAATCAAAACTTATCTGAATATATCTTGAGGATGGATTTAATGTTGCGGTTGAAAACGCCTTATATAATCCACCATTATTTCCATTGTTTGGGGAAGTGATTACGTTTCTTAAAAAAATTCCAGAATCTGATTTTTTACCCAAATATGATGTTGCTGTTATTACTTCTCCACCACTGCCAAAAAAACCGGGATATCCGCTTGTAATTAGATTTGTTGCCGGCATTCCTTTATAAGACGCACCTCCGTCTCCGACATCAAATCCGAAAACTAAACCATAATCATTTGTATTTGGACCTATACTTTGTGCCATTAAATAAATCGGGTTCTTTGTATATTATATAAATAAGTTATTTCCGAATTACTCAATACTCTTTGATACCCAAAACAAATTGAATGTGATGGGTCAGCGTGATAACTACTTTGTGCTGAACCCCAACCAACAAAATTTCTTATTCTATATGATGAATCAATCACCCTACCTGTCTGCCAAGAACCATGTACATTATTTAAAACAAGTTTTAGTCTTTGTTGTGGTAAATCATATATTAAAACATAAAAATTCCATCCGTAATTGGTGTTTGCATATGTAAAACCATAATCAATATCACCACCCGTTGTAAACGCCCCGCCTAAACCCGCATTGTTCATGCTTGTTAAAAAATAACCCGATTCGTTGAGTGTTAATATATCACCCGAATTTCCGTCAGTAATTAAGTGCCACCAGTTATTTGGGTAATTAGCTCCAGACCTATATATCCATATTCCAATAGTCCAAGAATCTCCACTATTTATAACCTTATCGGTTGATGAACCATATCGATATCCCGTATCTAATCCTCCTGTACCTTCCTCTCCTGAACTTGATGAAAAATGTATTAATCCATTACCATATGTGTTACCCGAAATGGTGTTTGAACCCAATGTCATGACTTTACCGCCAATAATGTCAACCAAGGAATTAGTTCCATTATAGCAATTCCTATCCGCCGGGTCAATTAAGAAAACTAACCCGCCACCAATTATTCTAGGACTAAAATGTAACGCCATATCTTAAATTTATCTTATCCAAATACTATAATAATAACTTCCACCACCATTACTAGCGGGTGGAAAATCTTGGTTTGCCGGGTAAACTGACCCCGGAACAGTATCTCTATAATCAATAGTTCCACTTCTATTGGTGAAACAACCCAATCCCGTTGGGCAATCTACAGGGTCGCCGGTATCATGTCGATGCCAACAAATCATTGTTCTATCCTTATTTCCGTCCTGAGCCCCATCAATTTCACCGTACTTAAATAATAATTTACTCTTACCCGATGATTGTAAAACGGGGTCATTAACACCATAGTTAGTAATATTCAAAGCCCTTACCCTATTTGTTCCAAACGCGGAGCCAGAACTGTCAGAACCCGTTGCTCCCCATTTCAATGAACCAAACCAATATTTTAATGTGGTGTTACTTGATTTAATCTGACCTTCATTTGTATAGAAAAGTTTTCTTTGTGTTGCCCCCGAATCCTTAATCATTATTTGTTTAAACGGAAATAAATTCCATCCCGCATTTTTATAATCAGAAACAAATGTTGGTGTCGAACCACCAAAAGTAGAATCATCATCCCATGGTGGAGATGCTTGTGGTGAATTCATGTTATTACTCCACTTATGATATGTTGCGTTATTACTACTTTCATTTTCATCGGCAATTGTCCCAACATGCATCCATGGATTACCCCCATTTGTTTCAAATTCAACATAAGCTTGGAATGGTGTGGTTCCTGATGTTGGTTTGAACCAATAGTTACCGTTTGTATTTGTTCTTGTTTTCTTTAAAATATCGAGAGATGTTATGTAACTACTCGAACTATCACCCCCAATACCATTTTGTGTAAATGTCATATTGAATCGTTGTTGATAGTGTAGAAAATTTTGATAAACTTCAACATCTGTTAGTGCCTTGTTTTTATAAAATTTAGCCACAGGTATTTCGCCGGTAAAATAATGGAATCCACCACCATCTGAATTAAATCCAATGTCGTAATATGCCATCCCACTACTATAATCTAATTGAGTGGATGAACCATATGATGCCCTTAAAACTCCATTAACATAAATTCTAGGATTGGCGTCTGTATCAAAAACACCAACAATGTGAAAGTATTCATTTAGGGTTGCGTTTATTCCGCTATCCATAAATCTATATGCAGAATTATCGTACCAATTAAAGTACCATCTTCCATTTGCTTGGTAAATTCCACCATTACAATAATATGAACAACCAGGACCCGCTTTATGACCAAATAACCCCGTATCTGAACCACCACCTGTTTTCTTAACAACAATTTCCCAAGTTCTTGGTGTTGTGTTATCGTCAACATTTAATGATGATGGCCAAGTATTATGTATTTTATCATTTGAACCATCAAATAATATTTTAGGTCTAACATCATTACTAAAAGAAACGTCAGTTAAATCTAAAGTGATGTTATTTGTTAAATCTTTTAATCCTTGGGTTTGACTTCTTGATGAATAAACATATTGAGAAACACTTTGAACATTTAAATCTTCTTTGAATGGTCCCGCCCAAAAAATTGTAATTGGTACATTTAGTGACGCAGTTGCGGGATTAATTGCCCAATACTTTCCATCACTTCTTGTTACAGTATCATACCATAATACATATGCTCTGAACCAACCATCCCCCATATCTTCAGGTTGTGTACAACAACTTTGCCATCCACCAATATTTG
>Ga0194128_10010132_pt1 | contig 11308 bp, 10 predicted proteins | sample TA2KigCa65mmetaG_FD_148650 | JGI IMG/M metagenome (GOLD analysis project Ga0194128, IMG submission 148650) | Freshwater microbial communities from Lake Tanganyika, Tanzania - TA2015037 Kigoma Deep Cast 65m | ecosystem: Environmental > Aquatic > Freshwater > Lake | place: Tanzania: Lake...
GGGCATCAGGGACATCATGGTGATCACGACGCCACAGGACAGAGATAATTTTGTACGCCTGCTTGGCGATGGATCATCGTGGGGTTTGAATCTGACCATAGAGGTTCAGCAGTCGCCTCGGGGACTTGCGGAAGCCTTCCTGATTGGGGAAGAGTTTATTGCGGGCGGAAGGTGCTGTCTTGCCCTTGGTGACAACATCTTTTATGGAGCGGGATTCACCGGTCAATTGGAAGAAGCCGTTTCAAGAACGCATGGTGCGACGATTTTTGGATACATGGTCAAGAACCCACGAGACTTTGGGGTGGTTGAACTTGACAGTAGCGGGATGCCAGTGTCCATAGAGGAGAAGCCAATCGAACCACGGTCAGACCTGGCTGTCCCTGGGCTGTACTTTTATGATGAAAGGGTTTGCGAATTCGCACGCAAGGTGACTCCATCTGTAAATGGAGAGTTGTCTATAACATCAATCAACCAGATGTATCTTGGACATGGAGAACTCCATGTAATACGACTCGGTAGGGGTTTCACATGGTTCGACACCGGAACCCATGACAGTCTGCTGGAAGCATCAAACTTCGTCCATAGCGTGGAGGAGAAGCATGGGTTCAAGATAGCGTGTCTTGAGGAGATAGCGATGCAAAAAGGATGGGTTCTTTCCGAGACGATAAAAAGTAGTGGTTTCAGTTCTCCACAGATGTCTAGATACATGGAGTATGTGAGCAGAATGTTGCCAAAGGTCAGGATCTAAAATGATTTCAGTGTTCGGCTCTACCGGATTCATTGGAAGCAACTTTGTCTCCATGTTCAAAGAAGAATGCCTTCCCATTGGAAGGTATGAAAATAAGTCATGCAGCGATGACGTTTTGTACATGATAAGCACGACAGACAACTATAACATTTTTGACAAACCCACTCTAGATATTGATACCAACATAACAAAACTGATACATGTTCTAGAAGATTACAGAAAATCTGGTCGAAGGGGTGTCTTTAACTTTGTCAGTTCTTGGTTTGTTTATGGAGCAAATTCCACCGTCAATACACATGAATGCACTCCGTGTGATCCAAGAGGATTTTATTCGATTACGAAAAGAGTTGCAGAGCAACTGCTTATTTCCTATTGCACAACATTCGAAATTGAATACAGGATTCTCAGGCTTGCAAGCATCACTGGAAGAATTGACCATAGGGCATCTAGCAAAAAAAATGCCATCCAGTACCTGTTCGAGAAATTGGCCATCGGAAATACCGTTGAGCTTTATGATGGAGGTCATTCTATTAGAGATTTCATGCATGTGGATGATTGCTGTCGTGCGATTATGAACTGCATAAGATGCAGCGAAAAAAACTTTGTCGTCAACATCAGTAATTCAAGCCCCATGACAATAAAAGATGCTGTCGAATATGGAAAAATAAGGTTAGAGTCGTCTTCAAAGATAGTGAGCATAAATACGCCTGTATTTCATAAGATTGTTCAGGTTAATGATGTGTGTCTCAATAATCATAAGCTATTGAGCCTGGGCTATCAGCCAAAAATTACATCCCTAGAGGCTCTCGATTGTCTTGCCCGTGAGGTTAAAAAAAATGATTGAACCGACTATCAACAAAACTTCCATAGAAAGTCAAATTTACAACTTGATAGAGCAGTTGTTTAATGAAAACAAGTCTGAATGGACGGAGGGTCGTGATTGGGTGAGATACGCTGGTAGCTTTTTTGATGCTGCCGAATACAAGGCAGGAGTTCAATCTTTGCTATCAGGATGGCTAGGACTCGGAGACAGCGGAATAAGATTTGAGAGAAAGTTTTCCAAATTGATGGATAAGGGATTTGGTGCTCTTGTAAACAGTGGTTCAAGTGCCAATCTTTTGATGGTATCTGCATTAAAGTCCAAGCGCCTTTGGAACTTGCCAAAAGGAAGCAAGATAATAACACCAGTAGCCGGGTTCCCTACGACAGTCAATCCAATTATGCAAAATGGTTTCAAGCCCGTATTCGTAGATATTGACATCGATGGTCTGAATATGAATTTGAGACAGGTTGAAGATGCAGCCAAAAAAGGCGCAAAAGCAATCATGTTTGCACATGTCCTTGGGAATCCTCCGGATATGGACTGGCTTATGTCCATAGTGAAGAATTACGATTTGATATTGCTAGAAGACTGTTGCGATGCACTTGGAAGTACATTTGACAAACGTCCTTTGGGGTCATTTGGAGACATGGCTTCCTGTTCTTTCTATCCTGCACATCATATAACCATGGGCGAAGGAGGCTTTGTCGCATGTCGGTCAGAAACTTGCGCTGAGGTGGTAAAAAGCCTCAGAGAATGGGGACGAGGATGTTACTGCACGGGACAAGGGTCGTCATGTCTGAAGAACGGAATGTGCAAAAAAAGATTCAGCAATTGGCTTCCTGCGTTCCCGGATGATGTTTTTGACCACAAGTACATTTATGAGGAAATAGGATACAACTTAAAGCCCTTAGATTTACAAGCAGCAATTGGACTTGTGCAGCTAGAAAAGCTAGAGCTTTTCGCACAAAGGAGGCAAAGGAATTTTGCAAGGCTAATGGATATCTTCAGTAAATATGACTCTGTGTTCCATCTTCCTTGCGCCACCAGCAAATCCGACCCATCTTGGTTTGCATTCCCATTGACAATAAGAGACGGAGTCTATTTAAAGCGTTCACATTTTACAATGTACCTTGAAGACAACAGGATACAGACAAGGAACTATTTCGGAGGTAATCTGTTGTTGCAGCCGGCATATTCGGATTTGGCAAAGACATGCGATCCAAAAAAGAAATATCCAAACGCCACGAAGTCAACAAGAGACACATTTTTTGTGGGCACAAGTCAAGTCATAGACGACAGGCAGTTGGACTATGTGCAGAAAGTTGTAGACGCCTATTTTGAGAGGGCGGCAAACATAAGGGTGTGAAGGGTTCCTGACATGAAGATATCGATTAACATACTTGGGACATCGAAAAATATAGATCGATTGAGGGTTTTGACAGCCTGTGCAATACGTTCACAAAGACATGAAGTGACAATGAATTTTATGGCCGAGGGTGAAAAGCCTAGTTTTCTTCCTCAGGATTGGAACTGGATTCCAAGTGAGAAATACAGACTGCCTGATCGCCATGTCCATGCCTTGATAGACGGTGTGGCCAATGAGTCATATGACTATAACATATTCTGTGATGATGATGTTATCATAGATGTGGATAGGTTTGTTGAAATTGCAAATCAGCAAAATGGACCATGCGTATGGACTACACATCCAGGAGAATACTGCAAAATAGAAACTGCACAAGCAATAAGAAAGCACGCAAGAAGATATCTAAATAACCGTCAGTTATCTTCAATGTGGTGTGGGTATTGCACGTCAGTGATAAACAGAGAGTTATGTGTTGATGTAAGAAAAAACGAAGATTTGCTAAAATGTATGCTACAAATATCTCATGACATATCTAGGAGCAGTTTTATACCTGATTTGCAGATTTCAATACTAGCCTTTCTTGCAGGAGCACAGCATGTTCGTGGAATGACAAATCGTGGTACTTGTTGGCCAGACTTTGTAAATTCGTCTTTGCTCATTCATTCCGGAACGCAATGGCATATCCATGCCACTGGAGAGAGTCCGACTGTTCCTCCTGATGCATTGATATGCGCATTGAAAAATGCACCATTCGGTGATGCGAAAGATTTGCTAAAAACTATTCATCCTACGATTAGTTCCGGGGTTAAGGCAAAGAATTATTTGGATATGCCATTCCATTTAGCGTGGTTTTGGAGGCCGTGGAGAAGTCGAATAGACTATCCAGACCAAAACGATATTGCCATAAACGACTGTGTCATGCATGCTAATGGAAGATTTCAATCAAAAGGAAGACCTGATCTTGATGGAGCATGGGAGCCAGCTGCAGGGGGGTGGAAGATTGATGCAGCAAGTCATTCGAGTACAATTGATTTTTTTGGTCTTTACGACAATCGATTTCCGGTTGGCATAGGGCAACAAAAATGGAAAGGATACGATTCGTCCGTTTTCATGCTTGTTCCCATTTTATAGATTCTCAGGTTATTTGTTGGGAAATCGGCATGTTATAAAACTACATGATAAAATAAGCGAAAAAGCAACGAAATCAACACTTCATGAAAGGATATGATTATGAGAAAAAAGGTAGCGTGCATCATCCTTGGGACAAGCAAGAATATAGACAGGCTTCATGTGCTGACCGCCGGAGCTATCAAGTCAACAAAACATGATGTATTTATGAAGTTTGTTTCCGAAGGCCCACGCCCAGACTTCATCCCGCAAGAGTGGGAATGGATTTCTGCAGATCATGTACAGGTACAAAATAAATCTGCTCATCCCACAAGCAGACGGCATGCATGGGCTCTAGAGCATGGAATAGCATCTACCGATTATGATTATTGCATATTTTGTGATGACGATGTTATAATTGATGTAGACAAGTTCTGTGATTTGGCGAAACAAGAAGATGGCAAGCCTGCATGTTGGATCACAACTCCCGGCATCGATTTATGCGCATGGGGTCATGTTCACGACTTGGCAGCAAAGCATTTTCCTGGATTTGATTTGTGTCACATATTTATGGCAGGATGCGTAGCTGTAGTTAATAGAGAATTTATAGAACTATCTTCATCTCAAAAGAATATGTGGCATGGCAAACTTCAGGACTGGTCAGACGAGGTAGGAACGCCTGATATCGCGATTTGTCTACTTGCTGGATTGCTTAAAGTCAAGACTATAAAAGGATCGGATTGGGGAGATTCTGGAGGGACGGGGAGGCCGTCGTTGGTTTGCTCTTCTGTTTTGTGCAAAACCGGAGATCGCTGGTTTGTGCACGGAACATTTAGGAGAACTCTACATGTAAATGCCGAGTCACTTCAGAAGGCCCTTCTCAAAGCGCCAATGGATGTAGATAACCTGATTTCCAAATTGTATTACAGTCTTAAAAAAGGATTCAAAGCCAAGAATTTTGTTGGCAAGGATTTGGCTCTTAAGATGTACTGGTGTCCCTGGCATCTTGAGCATCAAACAGGATGTCAGTTTGGACATAATGTGGTTTACAGAATGATTAAGTTGATGGATGATGGATCAATAATGGAGTGCTTGAGCGATAAAAGCACGAAGTTAGCAGGATCATGGAAGGCGTGCGAAGATGGGTTTGTTATCGAAATCGAAGGCACTGTGCCGCATATATTTAAATGGACATTCAATAACAATCCAGTTGGATATCCGACAATCACGCCCAATAGCGACTATTGGGGGCACCTTGTGCAGTTAGTCTGTGAGCAAAAGGATGAATAATCTATGGCCGAAAACTCAACCATAAAAAAAAGCACACCACTTACCAATGTACTGTTTGTAAACCATTTTGGTCATGTTGACTTTTTGAACGACCATGTGTATGAGGGATTCGTTCGCCAGCCTGGATTTAAGATTTGGGAGACGCACCACCCTTTCTACATGCTTGAGGGATGCCCTGACCTGAATGGAATGTGGGGCAGGGGAATAGGGTACGGAAAAATGGCACATGTTCCCAATTTAGAAGATGCACAAACAATCAAGGATAAAATCCTAAATAAGTTCTATGATCTGATTGTATATGGAAGCATTCGTAGATGTAGAGATCATTTTGAAGATGTAAGTAAGGTGTATCCTTTTGATCGTGTGCTAATTTTTGATGGAGAAGACGATCAAGGGACAGATATGTCTTTAACACAGTATGGACTATACTTCAAAAGAGAACTTGTTACGGGCCGGCCTAGAGTTCTGCCAATAAGTTTTGCAGCAACAGAATCTGCTGTTGCTACCAAATTTCTAGAAAAGGAACAGATGTTTGGCACATGCATACCCGGCGATCCGTCAACTTACAAGTGGAACTTTTGGACACAAAAAGATTATTACACAGACTACAACAAATCTTTTTTTGGAGTCACTCACAAAAAGGCAGGGTGGGACTGTAACCGGCACTACGAGGTACTAGCTTCCCACTGCGTACCGTATTTTCCTAATCTTGAAGCCTGTCCAACCTTGACAATGACCAATTTCCCAAAGAAACAAGTAATCAATGCGAATAGATGGGCTGAACAAAAAATCGTCCCATCCGACTACGCGGAAATACTTGATGAGTTGTTCGCATTCACCAAGGAAAATTTGATTACTGAGAAGATGGTTGCCAAGATGGTTCTCAGCAAACTTTGAAATGCGCATGGAATGCTTCAGAGATTACCGACAAAATAATATGAATGGTTGAATAGGGGTGTTTTCTGGTGACAAAGGTGACTTCAAAACCAAATAGAAAGGCATAGAGATAAAAAAAGTCATGTGTCATCATGCAGAAATTCTTTTTGAGCAAGGATTGTGGGAACTATCTTTCATCACACAGGAGTTATTGCCAAACATTCCTGTAAATTTTTTCCAGTGGCAAAAAATAAAAACAATAGAGTTTTCCAAAAATACAAAATATGGAATTTTGGTGTTCACATCCAATGTGCATTCATATCATGATGTTGCAGATGTATGTGAAAGAATAAAGCCAACAATCATAATACATTGTTCTGATGAGTGGGGGAATAGGCCAAAATTTGACAGTCTAAGTAATTATTGCCAACTGTATCTTAGGCAGTATCGTCATGCAGGCTACCCTTGTTGTAAAAACGTTACAATTATACCATTAGGATATGGCGTTGACATGTTCTCGGAACCATGCGCGAAAACATCTTTGACTCCATCTTGCGAAAGATCACGTATGTGGTCTTTCGTTGGGAATATGAAGTCTGACCGAGCAAAAATGCATGCGGCTTTCGGCAAATTGGAAAATGGATTTTTTGGGAATGCAGACAAGACTACTATGAAAAATATGTATCTTAACTCAAAGTTTGTGCCAATTGGGAGGGGTAATTTGTCCCTCAATTGCTTGAGAATATACGAGGCGCTATCAGCTGGCGCTTTGCCAGTGGTGGTTGGAAGTCTCGACGAAATAAGAGAAACATTCATAGATGAAAAAATAGAAGGATGGGTGGTTGCCTCTTCATGGGAAGAGGCAGCAGAAAAATGTAGAAGCATATCAGACGATGAGAAAATAATGAATCAAAAACAACATATTGCTATAAATGACTGGAGAACTCGTCTAGAAGAGTTGCAAAAAAAACTTGTAAGCAAAATGCATTGAAAGTAGTTATAGAAAAGTTTGAGTTATCTTGATGCTTTGCAGTACACAATCACTGAATCTCCATACCCCGACCTGACCCTCTGATCGATGACCTCGATGTTCATATTGCTGAATTTATTCTTCAGTTCGGGCACGAGCCATTCAAATCCGTGCGCAGTTTCAATGATGTAGTGACCGTCTTCATTTAGCAGGGGCATGAAATTGCATGCTGTTTTGAACTGCGATTGTGGATCGTGGTCTCCGTCATCAACAATCACATTGAACTTGCCCTTATTGATCCTAGAAACTTCAGCAACACCTTCGGCAGTGGTTGAGTCTCCAGTCAAACAGACAAGCCCAGACTCCGCAAGGGAAGACTCTGGGTAAGAGTCTAGCCCAAACACCGCCCCACCCCCAAGATAGTCCCTCCAGGTTCTCAGGCTGCCACCGAACGCAACGCCGATTTCAAGGAGAGCGCAGCCCATGCCCCGCATCGGAGAGAGAATGTCATGGTAGAATCCGGAGTATCGGTGCTTCCAAAACTTCATGTTCCAATACATGACACATAACTTTTCAAAGTCATTTTCCGCACCTCGGGATATGTAGACATCCGAGCAGGGTATCGATCTGGATCTGTTTCTGATGTCAGTGAAGAACTCATCTGCATCTGAAGACCCATCAAGCACAGCATCCGATGGGCGACGGAAAATCAGATGATCAATACCACGGCACAAGTCTCTTTCGACAGTAATTGGAGCATCGGAAGCACTGATTAGCTTAAGCATTTCTCCACCCGAGTGGACATCCGCCATGGCCCCCTCGGGGATGATCCACACCCAATCGCCTTCTGCAAGTGTCCGTATTGCAGCCAGTGTAGAATCATTGCGATTTCTTCTGGCACTAGGGTCTATCAAAACCTTAACATCCATTGGCACATCGCGAGCCTGATGAACCACCTTGCTGGCTCTTTCCTCGCTGTGCGTCACGAATGTCCAGTCTGTTTCAAAGCATTTCCTTACGGTGCTGTCCGCGATATGGTTGCAAGACCACTCGATCATGGGGTCGTTGGCAAGGACTCCTGTTGTAAGCAGATGCAATTTATTCATGGATTTTTCCTAGATGGATGATATGACCCGTCTGAATTTTGAAGGAGATGGTTTTTGTTTCACGATGTCTTCCATCCTGACCACCTGTCTGTGGAAGTCTCTCATGTCCGCCGAAGGACTGTAGGGCTTCCTCAACCCCTCTTCATATCCAGTGGTGTCTGTCATGCCTATCAGAGTATTTATCTTGTCCGTGTTGTGCTTGTCGTTGCCGTTGAAGTGGAGGATGATCGGCTTGCCTCCTGTTGGTTTTATTTTAACGCATGGTTTTCTATTTCTTAAGCCTTCCACAAAATTAACCATCGGCACATTGCAGGTCGATACGACCATATGGCATGCATAATCAAGTTCAACTGAAGCGCCAAGCGTGGCTTGGTTGAGGAACATGCGGTGCCAGGTGGCCTGATCTGTCCTCCACGACTCCATGAGCTCCTTCTGTCTAGAATACATGTCCTGCATGATCTTCATGTGCCTGATGAAGTCAACCCTCCTGCCCATGCAGACACCAGCACAGAGATATTTGTAGTCAATGCCACTGAAGTTGTATGGTGAAGCCCTGAACTTATATGAGAATTCAGGTTCTGGCCAGCAGTTCCCCTCCGCTGACACAAGGATTTCTTTCCCACATGCCTTTGCATACTTGACCGCAAGGTAGGGATCCTGCGCACAATAGACATCGGAGCAGTCGAGCCACATGACCCACTTGTGATCCATCTCCTCAAGTTTCGGGACGATCAGATGGTTCTTCATCTCCTGCATAGTCTTCGGGCATGGTCCGTCAACAACCACGAACTCCCTGTCGAATCGCTCAACCGATGCACGCAGGCGTCTTGCGGCTTCAAAGCAGCGCTGAGGATCCCCATAGAATGCACCTGTGATTACAGCAAACTCACCCTTGCCAGCCTTATTCGATGCCTTACCCTTCACCTTGGTGGTCTTCTTCACTGTCGGGCTGGCTTGCGGGGATGCGACAGCAGTTTTGATCGGGTGATAAATCCCAGGATTCTTGCTGTATTCGCACCTGTGCCACTGCACATTCTTTCCAATTGCTTGGGGAAGCGTCCCCATGCGGGAGCCAATCAGATTCGCGGTGGTGCCTATCCTCATCTCATTGTTGTAAAGTGGGTGAAGACGCGTATCATCACGAACCCTCTCGGCTATCGCAACCATGCATTCCGGCTTTACGCATATCACCGAGAACGGAACCAGACCACGCAGCTGATTAGCGAATTCGAGATGCTTATGCTTTTCAAAGAATGTCCAGCCGTCTTGTCCAAATTTCAAAAGATTGGACCCTGATATGTCAGATTCTGCCACGGTCTTCGGCATCCACTCGGAGGACGCAATCTGCCACCATGTGTCGTATTCATTGATGCAAATGGCAGAGCTCGATAAAACCCTGTCCCTGTTGGCAAGGACATACTTGTATATCAATCCATCACACATCCAATAACTATCCCAGTGGGGGAAGGGCCATTTTCCATGGTCCGCCCTGAATGTGCCCTTGAGGAACGAACGACAGTCAGATATGGGCTGTACATTCTCCGAGCCCTCCACGCTGCACAGTTGTTCGAAATTGTTCCTTGTGGCGTCATCGTCCTTGTGGTATAGGAACAGATGCAAAGGCCTCCATACCGCCTTGGATTTGACTACAATATCTTGACCCATGATGTGTCCTGAAATGTCATATCAGGCTTGCCGACTATTTCTACAACCGCCCTCTCGACGCCTTTCAGCCTTTCGAGACCAGAGCCGAAATCGTGCCCACCGATGGCGAGACGCGCACGGGGAATCCAGGTGAGCAGGTCTTGCTTGATGGCCTCGTATGTGTGGCATCCATCTATGTAGACCACATGAATTTTCTTGAACTCAGGATAGTTAATGAAGTCGTCTGAAACCCCTTTGTATTTTACTATGTGGGAGAATGATGCCACGGCGCTGTCAAAAGACTCCTCAACCTTGGACATGTCTGAGAAACTGGTCGGATCAGTGGAGTCAAAGCCAGTTTTCCACGGATCTATGCACCGAATCACCGCCCTAGGGAACCCCTCACGAAGTATTATGGTTCCCTCCCCCATGTAGCATCCGACCTCAACCACAGACTTCACATCGTGCGAAACTTTTTCGTTGACATATCTACAGAAGTCCCTCAGTCCATCGGAGTATGACTTCCACTCCCTCATCTTGAACATTCCGTCCGACATGTCTTTTTATCGTCTATAAAAGAAAGCGGGGGCGTCTTGCGACGCCCCCGCAGGATCGTTTCATAAGAAACAATTGTCAGCCAACAACACTTTTGATGGCGTCCCAGACGACCTTGACACCTTCCAGTGTGAAGGGCAGAATGGCGAGACCGAAGAACCAGTGGACTGGGTTCTTCCAGCAGAAGCCACCAAATGGGCACTTAACGGAGCATGAGTTCTTATTGTCCATTTTTTCTCTCTTTCTTGAAGATTTTTTAGAACTTGACATTCAAACCAAACCTGACCACGAGGTCGAGATTGCTGGCGTTATCCTCCGCGAATGGGATGTCACACGCGAAGTCAAAAGAAGCATTGTCGCACATTGCCCAGTTTAGGCCAGGTCCGATTGTGTTCAGCCTTGAGCCGTTGTCTAGGTACCAGAAATTGTAGTTAGCTGCCACGCTGAGGTCCTTGATGACCTCATAGTTGAGCGAGGTGTCGACATTCAACACATCTTTGGTGATAAATCCACCAAAGATGGGGAGGTAGTCGCCATCTGTGTTCCACTCCCAACTTGCGCCAGTTGAGTAGGTCAGCTTCTCAATCGGGGTCTTTCCATCAACGTCTGCCTTGAGGACTGGGTTAACGCCATCGCCACCGAAGCCCGCAGAGGCGGTCGGGAACATAAGGTCAAGCCCAAGATCGACGGAGTCAATAAACGATACGGGGGTCGTCAGCAATTCATACTGCGCTCCCAAGGTGAGCATGCCTGCGCCTGTGTTGCCATCGGTGTACACAGGCAGGGTTAGGTTTAGGTCAAACTTTTCGCTAAACTTGTAGTC
>Ga0194128_10010142_pt1 | contig 11302 bp, 17 predicted proteins | sample TA2KigCa65mmetaG_FD_148650 | JGI IMG/M metagenome (GOLD analysis project Ga0194128, IMG submission 148650) | Freshwater microbial communities from Lake Tanganyika, Tanzania - TA2015037 Kigoma Deep Cast 65m | ecosystem: Environmental > Aquatic > Freshwater > Lake | place: Tanzania: Lake...
TATCGGTTCTAAATCTTGTACTAGAATAAAATTTAGTGTTTATTTCTATCTTGTCTCTATTATTCCATATAATTTTTCTCAAATCATATCCAGATAGTCCAGTATGAGATGTGGATAAAAATGATATATTATATTCTTTTTTATCAACTATAATTAAAGATTCATCAAATACTCCCAATGAATCTAAATGGCTTCCAATTTTCTTGTTTAACCAAGTTCCTCCGTATGGAAAAAATATTGCATTATCGCAATTATGTAAAACTTCTTCATCGGATGTTAAAACTAAATCATATTGAAAAGCATTTTGAATTATATTAGAAATAGTTTCTTTATTTCTAGAAGAAGTTGGTTCTGTTGATGAAACAAAAACTTTAAAACTATCTTGATCATTAAAATTAATTTTTTCCGTTTTTGGATTTAAATTTTTATATTTAGTGTGAAGTGGAATATTAGTATTTCCAAATCTAGTAAAATGAATTTCACACAAAAAATCTAAATCTATTTTATTAAATCCAAAATAATCACCATTTAAAATTGTTATATTCATATTCAATTTCTTAATAAATTATAGTCAATGCTGTCTTTGTTTAGTCCCATTTCAATCAAAGATTTTTCTTTAGATGAATTATCTGCAATACCCATAGTTATGTATGGTTTCATATTTGATGGTATATGTGAACCAGGCCAGATCGCATAGTTTATAGGAAGAACACCAATTCTTAATTTTTTAATAAATTGAGGTATAACTTCTCCTATTAAAATTTCATGATCAAAAACTTTGATAGATCCTCCTCTGGCATTTTCATCACATAATCTTACCCAAGTTGAAACAAATTCATAAACAATTTTATTGTTATTTAAATATATGGGAGATGCTTTTGGTTTTTGTGCATCTAAATGTGGTGTTAGAGACTGATATGCAAAAATAACATCACAAATATTTTCTTTATCATCAAAAATTTTCAATTCATCATGAATGATTGAATCGACATCCATCCAGACAAATGGTTTTCTTTTTTCTTCCATCATAGAAAGAAGAAAATCTGGTTTAGTTAAACAATTTAATCTATAACTTCCCCTAGATGGAAGTTGTCTAATATCCGATGGTATATTATGAGAATCGCAATTTTCTTTTAATCGTTTTGCGTGATCACTATAATATGTACCACCATCTATATCTGCATAAAAAGATACAATTTCAGTTTTCATAAAATATATTTCCAATTCTTGGTATAAACATCTTTTATATAATCAAAGTTTCCATATTTATTATTTCTAGAATAACAAAACAAATTATCAGTAGTATTTAGGGTTTCTACTAAGTAACATAAAGAAGTTTCTACTGTGTGAATTTCTTTTGCATTTTCTAACAACCAACAAAAATCAAAAAGATGACAAGGAGAACCATCGTTTTTGATAACTCTAATATTAGAATCAATATTTATTTTTATTTCATCATAATTAAAACTTTTCATTAATGAATTCACAAAAATAAATTCTTCATTTAACTCTACTCCATACTTAATCCTTAACTCGTTTTCTCTTTCTTCATTTCGAATGTAAGTAAAATATTTTTGCCAATTTTGATCACTCATTTTTATCATTTTATATTTTGCATTCATCATAAATTTTGGAGTTATGTTTAAACTAACACTATTTGCAAAAGGAAAATAATATAAAAATGCATCTAATTCTTTTGAAAAAACTTTTACAATGTTTCCATCGTAACCAAGTCCGTGAATATGTGGAGTATAAAAATGATTATACCATTTTTTCTCTTCATCCTGAAATTCTTCACCAACTAAAGGTAATCTTAAATATTTTATATTACCATATTTAATATAATCTTTGATGTAGTAATAGTTTGAATGAACATACCATATAACTTCATCTACATTTTCGCTTATAGTTTTTACTGCTTTTTGTAAATAAAAAATATCACCAATACCCCTTACTTGATTTATTATGGCATACTTTTTCATGAGTATTTTGGATGTATTTTTTCTTCTCTCACATTACTTTTAGTGATCTCATCTATGTTTCTCTTGATAGCATATCTTTTGTCGTTTAAAGTATAAACCGATCTTGCAAGAGCAATAAACTCCTCATCAAATTTTTTCTCTTTCTCCATCAATCTTAGTTTATCTTCAACATCCCATAACTCTCTATTCACATTCATCAATTCTTCTATAGTTTCTTCTTTTAAAGAAAGACTATTAACCATGTCCTTTATGTTGGATAGAGTTTCGTGAATATTAAAAAACTTCATCGAAAAGGGATTTGTTTTTTTCTTTTTGATTAGCAGGATCGTATAACGATCCACCAGTTCACCATTAGATACTTCTATTTTCATATTTCATTATATTAGTGTAAAGTATATCATCAGAAGATTCAAGATTCCTCACTCTTTCAAGATTGTCTTTTACTGCTTCTATCTTTTTCTCGTACAATTCTGGAGTAAGTATATTAGGATCAAAGTCAGAAGTCAATATAATTATTCCATCCATGTTGAAATGCTCATGGATGTCTGGTGCGCCCCAATAAACTGGTATGGTTGCAGAAGCAAAACAATCAGTTACCTTTTCTGTGTAGTAAGTAGAATATGCATCGTTTTCTATTACTATTGAAAATCTATAAGGAACAGTTGCATTAGATTTATCTGGCCAAAGACTTTCTCCATAACCAAATCTTTGCGTTCCAGCAGCGCCACCAAACACATCAATATGTTCTTTGAACTTCTCCGCCACAATGTGTCGTATGACATGACCAAATGTTATTTTCTTGGGAGAAGCAATCAATGATGTATTCTTAGTTTTCATTGGAAGATCACGATATATGCTTAACCAAGGCAGATTACTACCGGCGGGACTATAGATTATATTTGGATATGTAGAATTTAGTAGTCCTTTTTCTGATACAAAAACATAATCAAAAGACTCACTTAGTCTTTGTAGTTCTTTTTCAAAAACTGGTCTAGGGAAAGATAAATGAAATATTGCACGAGATTCACAAATCCATGCAATCTTCGTTTGACCCTCTTTCTTGGGTTCGTTCATACCAACGGATATGCCACGATCAATATAAACCTTTATTGGTCTATCCTGATCCGTCCATCGAAATAACTTTGGTAGTTTATTTGAGCACGAAGAAAATTCAACCAGAAACGGAGCACCTATAGCTTGTAATTCATCCATATAAAAATCACCTTCCTATATGGTATTTAGGTACGAGTTCCCAGTCTCCCTTCTCCTTGTGTGAGAGAATCTTTAAACGAGCAAGACTTAATTGTTTTTCATATTCTGTAGGATCTACGGCATCTAATAGACCCCAATCTACGAGTAGTTTAACAATCGTATTTCTTCTCATCACATCTTCTTCGTTTATATCGCTCTCCAGATCATCCATCAAAAACATTTCCTTGAAATGCATAATGGCATATTTACCTCGTTTGTGCAGAATATGACAAGACTGATATAGTTTCTTTTCGTGCTTGGAAGAGACGCCCAAACGGGTTAAAGTTTCTTTTACCTTAAGGAAGTCTTCTTTATTCTTCAGTGTCACTTCAACACCCAGTCCACGAAAAATATCATCATCAATTTCCATAATATCTCCGATTTTATCAATATTTATAAAAACGGGAATTTTAAATAAAAAAACCCCGCTTTCCGGGGTTCTTCTAGAAAAAAGTTGTATCTCAGTTAGTCACTGTAGATGGACAAGAATCCTTTGGCTTGCAGCAGGAATTAACCTTGTTCTTGATGCAAGAAAGACTCTCATCCACACGATCAACTCGTCGTTCAAGATCAGCGAGGTAGTCCCAGTTGTGCTTTTCGTCTATACGAGCTCGAAGAGTGTAATTGTCATATGCAAGAAGAACAATGCTGAGTCCTGCGAAGCAAGAAACAATATTAAATTCAAAACCCACAAAGTGAAGAACTACTGAAGTAAAAAGTGCGATGAACGATAAAAAACGATAGCTAAAACTCATTGTAATATATCTCCTATAAATTGGGAATCGAAGATACTGTAAATCAAGTGGTAGTAGTTGTGTCTTTGTTTGTCTGGACATAATCTATAACCTGATTTATAGCATCAGCAATCTGATCAAGTTTCTTATTCTCCAAGAGGATGTTGACCTTGATCTTATCAACCTCTTCCTTTAACGAATTTAAAAGTTGTATTTGTTCTTGTGTTAAAGACATCACATTAAAAACGCCAATCCAATGTTGGCACCAGATAAAGAAGTCACTTCATAAATTCTAAAAGGAACAAAAAAAGTGGTCCCTGTGCCAACATTTATAACAAACGAGTCAGTCGCAGTACCATCTGGTTTCATTCCTTTTACAGTAACAACCGCAGTTGAAGCACCAGTGTTACTAATATACAAAGCTTTATGCTTAGGTATTGATGTCACTGCTAGTGTTGCTCCTGTATTTACAGTTGCAGTTTTTACTACGGTATAACTTGTTTCTCCCATAAGTGTCCTTTCTACTATTTATGTCCACCAGTATTTAGGTGAGACTTAATTTCCTTAATTTGTTCATCTGAAAACAAATGAAGAACTTGTTTTGCCTTTTGAGAAGAATATCCATAATATTGCTTTATTGCATCAATATCCTTGTTTTCTTCCTGCTTATGCCACTTACTGAACCTACTTCTACGAGAAAGTTTGTTGCGTAAATAGTCATATTGCATCTTTTTCTCAAGATGCGGCATCATATTCATCTGATTTGCATAAAATACGGTGTCTGGGAAGTAGGATAGACAACGATTCGTCACAAACGGCAGATAATCCTTCTCCGCAAGGGAATCTTCTCTGATAAGATCCTTCTTGTTGTAATTAATAGAATTAAGAAAGTCACCTAGAGATGGCATCACTTAAACTCACAACGCATCATTAGTTCGGTCATACACGCTACTAGATTGATTTCCTGATCTGCTACGAAGGAAGACTTGTATTGGTACTCTGCAAGCACCAGAACCGCTTCAGGGATGCTAGGAGCGGTTAGGAAGTCATACATGCTGTCGTAGACCTTCCTGAAGATCTCCGTCTGGGAGTTATCTAGGTTCATTACAACCCACTTCCGTACCCCTGCAAAGTCCTTATTACGCATAGAGGTAACAAGTGCTTTCATATCAACTTCTGTAAGATTGACAAGGATGCCCTCGTCAATTATGCCGGAAACTGAATATCTTTGAAGTTCATTCAAAATCCGTCTAAAGTCTGGGAAATGCTTCGCAATTAGATGTGCTAAAACGGCAGAGTCCTTGACTTTTACTTCCTCATTCTCCAAAATATGATTGATCCTGCCGAGCATCTTAAGTGCCATAGCAGGCTTTTCATTTTGGGGAATCTTGAACTCAATACAGGTACAACGAGAGTGAATCGGTTCAATGATTCGACTCTTGTAGTTACAGGTGATAATAAATCTGCAATTGTTAGAAAACTCTTCGATTGCACCACGAAGAGCAGGTTGAATGCTTTGTGCATTTGAATAGTCAAACTCGTCTAAGATAACCGTTTTCTTAGCATCCGATAGAGAGATGGTACTCGCAAACTGCCGAATATCTGTGCGTAAGGTGTCGATGTTACCATTTTCTGAACAGTTGATAACCATCGAATCTACACCAATATCTCTACAAAGTGCCTGGGCAACGGTAGTTTTACCAATACCCGCCGTACCAGACAGAAGTAGATTCTGGGGTTCTCCCCTCTTCACCATATCCATGAAGGTTTTCTTCAATTCGGTGGAAAGAATACAATCTTCAATTGTCTGTGGGCGATATTTCTCCACCCACAGAAACTCATTTTCTTTATACTGCATGATCACTCAGTATAAGTTGAGCCAGATTCCATCGCAAACCAATAAACTAGATCAGTATTAACATTACTGAACTCGGCAACTGTGTTCTTTGCAAAGTTGATTTCATAATCACCAACAAGCAACTTGATATTCTGAATTTGGAAATTAAACTTAAAGTTTGCATCTCCATTATAATCACCGACTTCAACTTCATAATTGTTTGAAGTAGGATCCTTGAGATCGGTAACTGCTGCAATAATTAATCCATTCTTGTTTACAAAGGATAGGTCAGGAAGTTGCATTACTGCTGATGCCTTCTGAATTTGAACAAAGTCAGCACCAGAAAGAGTTGCGGATACCACCGAGTCTGGCATGTTAACCTTCTTGGTTGGTGTGGTCAGCAACTTTGGCTCTGAGTAGTAATACTTAACCTTCTGCGATCCATCACCAGAGATAATAACATACTTATCATGAAATTCAAAATTTGGATTGTTGAACAGACTAATTACACCAAGGAACTTGTTCAAATCCCAAATACCAAATTCAGTATCAAAAGACTCTAATACCTTTACTTCTGCCATACCATTCTTTGATGGAGTAATTGTACGAAGCACATTACCCGGCTTTACAAGAATGTTTGAGTTCAGACTTGCAAAGTTCTTTAGAATAGAAAGAGTTTCCTTAGAAAAATTAATCTTGTTTGTTGTAGTTGTCATTTATTTATCCTCAAATTCATCATCTAACTCGTCATCATACTCACCAGCATTTATGCTGTCAATATACTCCTGCAAATCTTTTTTTATATTTCTCTTGCGGGAAGTATTTTCCTTGTCAATTGAACCACGATCCTTACGTCGAAGTGGCCGTTCATCTCTATCTCTGCCGCGATCTCTTTTCATATTAGAACTCCTCAATAACCGAAATAAGGTTCTTTAACTTGTTATTGATCATATAGGGGAGAACCTTTGACCTATCTGATACAACGGTAGGTTTAGCATATTCATCCAAAATACGAGTCTCGATTTCTGTCGGAATGTTTATGAAATCGATAAGTGTGCTATTCCGTTCCCAATTTCGTAGAAGTTTATCTTCTGTGAAGTTAGGAGCAACCTGTATCATATCTTCCATCTTCTTTGATGTGAGTCGATTCTGTCGCTTTTCATCATTGATAAAAACATCATCATCTGAAAGAATGTTTGGAATTCCATCACCCGAATCTCCACGCATAATATGTTCGGCAAGGAACGAACGTGGATAATAACATTCTAAAAATTCCTTACGCATTGTGCTATATTGCTTTACGCCAGGATAAATTTGTAGTTGTTGAAAATCCTTATCATTTGATACAATGACAATCTTTTCAAAGTGAGTGTAGTTCTTCACAAGAATGGCAATGATATCATCTGCTTCGCAGTTCTCTACCAACATATTCTTATATGGAAAATTGTTTCGGACTTCATCGCGCACGATATTCAATATTCTATAAATCTCATCCCAATTATAATCAGATTTGGCATGACTCTTTGATCGGTTTGCCTTATAATTTGAAAAGAACTTCTTTCTCCAAAAATTTGAAGAGTCTTGACATATAACAAGTTCACCATACTCTTCCTTGAAGAGGCGGCGAATCATGCGGTAAGAATTTAAGACTTGATGCCGAATTAGATCTTCGGAAACATTTGGATTATTCTTTAGACCAACAAAAATACTGGCAAGAACGATCTGATTATTATCTAGCAAAATCATGTAAATAGTATATCACTAATAAATTAAGAAGTCAAGTAGCAACCCACTGAAGTCCATCAGTATCACAAACTCTTGTGTAAAGAATTCCTAGATCTATATTGAACCACCGATCTCCTTCAAAAGATATCTCTGGTTCTGTGGATTGACAATAAAATGTAGAAGTAGACGTTAGTTTTTCCCATCCACTATTTTTTGAAATAGGAGAATTTCCAATTATAGATCTTGTTGCAGTATAGTTAATGCCTTTAAATGTAACAGTATCGCCTTTTTTATATTGTATTAGACGGCCGTATGGATCGTATTTTCTATACTCACCTGCGAATTTTAGTTTGTCAATTTCGCTCATTTGTGTATGCTCAGAAACAGGCAATTTTCATTAATTCTAGCCTTTGGAACGAACTCTTTGGTATTAAGTGAAGAGAAAAGATTTTCTCCGTATTTAAAGTTTATAGATTGAAGATTGTTATTGGACATGAACTTTTCAAATCCTCTGATCTTTTTACCTACAGATTTCTCCTCATCAATATTTAGAAGAGTTGTTCCCTTAAAAGACAAAGTTTCATTTGCTTTTGCTCGATATATAATAAATGCCTTTGTTTTGGTGTTTAGAACCAATACAGAAGAACACCCAACAATTTGTTCCGGTTTCAAGGAAACAATAGAATTGAACTTTTCCTGATACTTTACCTTATTTACAATCTGTTGTGCTGTTTTAACCTTCTTCTTTCTAGGTTTACGGTTCTGTCTATTTTCAACAATCTTAGACTGGTAAAAACTGATCAGTTCTTCCTGTATTTCGATATAAGATAAAAGTTGAGACTTGGTAAAATAAGAATATCCTTCCACCAATTGTTCATCCTTCCTATCTCTCGCCAGATACAGTTCATTCAATTTCTCTTGAATAAAGTAAATAACCTCGGAGTAGTAAGGAGGAGTAATTTCAAATCGCTGACAAGACTTCTTTACATCAATGTCTTTCTTCTTCTTTCTTTGAATAAGAGTAGAACATTCATCGACAAAAATATTGATATCTACCAGATGCTTGCATAGAGTATCGGCAAACCTCTTAGTTCGTTCCTCAATTGACTTTTGCTTTGTCTTCTTATAGTCGTTGTATTTAACTTCTAGTCTGGAAAGAAACTCATCAAATACTTTTCTTTCGGTTGAGGGAATAGATATATTTCGACTGAGCATTCTTGCCCAGATGCCATATGGACTATACTCTTTGGTCTTACCACGAGAATAAATGTTTGGATCTTTTTTTTCCTTAGAAACATACTCGATCACCCACTTCTTGTGATCTTTGGATGTACTAATACCCCTATAAGTATTATAGGCAGTATATACTTCTGACTCGTACTGCTTTTTGTCTACTGAGGGAGCAGGAGTCGGTTCTTCAAATGTTTTTCTCTTCGCCATTAGTCTTTATAGAATACAAAAACTGGTTCATATTTCAAGTATGTACCCTGAACTTTGCAAAAGTTTTTACATTTTGGTTTACCGTCTTCGTCTAATCTATTTTGTCCAGGCATACCTTCCATTGCCATTTTCATTGTTTCAACATATTTCATTCCAAGACTCTCAAGAATATCTCTTGAATCTTTTTCAAGTGGTAGATATTTTCCTGCCACTTGAATATCAGCAATGTTCCAAAGAAGGTAACGGTCATTCTTCAACCACCTAACACAAGTTTCTAATGTCGGTCGTAAGAATCCATCTCTCCAAGTTTCATAACTAGAAAACTTCTTATACGACTGGGTTAGATCGTTTGAGTATGCTTCTCTGTTAAAATATGGAGGAGAAGTAAAAACAAGATCAACTTTTAGATTCATGTGCTTACCTATTTCCTCTGATCCGTGCTGATACATCTCAAAGGTATGAGTATCACTAAAAAAAGAGTTACCCCTATAGGTCTTTGTGTTGTAAAAGTTTGCTAGGTTGTGGTATTTTGACGAACTCTCACCAAACCAGTTTTCGCTGTTTGGATCAGTTCCGATATAATGTATAGGAACACGATCAGACATAGACATGCAACCAAGAAGACGGCCACCCCACCCACTAGAAGGATCGTAAATATTAAGTAGGCCGCTTCCTGTAATGTGAGAAGTATATTTTTCATAAAGAAACTTTGCAGTTAGAGGTGGGAAGTTTACCGCCGGTTGAATATACCCTATTCTAAACGAAGGAAAACACTTGGGAAATACCTTATGTCCCTTTTCATAGACACGAATGTGGAAAACGTCGTCACTTTCAATGTTATTTATTTCAAATGTTGAATAATGACGATACGAAAGTTTAGATTTCCATTTATTAATCAAATCTTTATCAAGTGTTAGTATCTTGGACTGCTCAAGTTGAAAGTAACCACTATTCAATCCACTCTTCTTCTTATTCTTTTCCAGAATGAAATCATATCCATTAAAGATCTCTGGATTGGTAAAGTATGCCTGCATCCACTCGTCTCCACTAGGAACAGATATCACTGAGTATTTTGCGTCGTTCTTAATAGCGGAAAGAGCAAAGTTATAGAAAGAATCTCTACGAATGTGGCGCCGGGCACCCTTTATCATTCTAGGAAGATATATGTCGTCTGCAAACAAATCATAGATGGAATATCCTGTATCATTCTCACTATAATTAATTCGTGTTTTATACATGTTGGAGAAGAACTGATCTGCTTCAGAACCTATTCGACTCTTATTGATTATGACATCTTTTGTGTTTGTGAGTTCATCCGTAAATTCAAACAGGTGGACGGGATAACTTACCATCTTGTTGAACTCGTCAATAATTTCGTCTTCGTTCTTTCCAGTACGCGGAGGACATCCGTGGGTATCCCAGACATTGAGAATTACCTTACGCATCTGAATAACCCACTGCTCAAACTCTAAGTCTGACATAGAAACAATGTCCTCATAGAAAACATTGATTGGATCATTCAAAACATAACTATTTCGTTCATAAAATGGTTTCATGCACCGACATTCCAAAATAGAGCACCCGGTTTTGCGTGTTGTTTCATAAATGCCCATGCTTTAGCGTCATATGTGGGGGCGGAAGGAAAGGGTGGTGCATCTCCCGCCGTAACGGGTTGAAAGAAAGGAATGACACACTTGAACATCGATGCCCGACCCAACTCCTTCGCCCCCATTTTATGACCTACAGAAACACAATTAAACTCAGCATCAGGCCAGGCGGCCTGAAGACCTCTTGTAAGGGTTCCACTTGAACCTACCGTCCAGACCTCTTTCGGTTGAACAGGAAGTTGTCGAGCCAAGTCCCGTATGGAGTCCAATACCTCTGGACAATCAAACCCAATAGGAAACAATTTACGAGTAAAAGGATCTGCGTTGACATAATCTCGTGCTCTTTTCTGAGTTACAGATAACATACCGTTCTCTACCCAGTTCATTGTAGCACCGTAGGATATTGCTTTCAACTGGTAAGGATGAAGATTCTCCATCTTTCTTTTCGCCATGAATAGAATGCACTTCTTATTGAAATGCTTACATACTCTTGCCAAAGATATCTGAGCATACCCAGTTGCAGGAGAGGAACCATAAACAAATTCATCTCCAACAAAATCTTTAACTAAAGGTTGTATAAATCTGGTCTTAGATCCACCATCAATTAGGTCATCACGGACTACCAAGAATCCATCATGTTCCATTATTACTGGTGGTGGATTTAATTCGTCACTCATAGCATTCTACTAAAGTTATTCTTCTTCTCAAAAGATATAGTAGTTTGGA
>Ga0194128_10010143_pt1 | contig 11302 bp, 9 predicted proteins | sample TA2KigCa65mmetaG_FD_148650 | JGI IMG/M metagenome (GOLD analysis project Ga0194128, IMG submission 148650) | Freshwater microbial communities from Lake Tanganyika, Tanzania - TA2015037 Kigoma Deep Cast 65m | ecosystem: Environmental > Aquatic > Freshwater > Lake | place: Tanzania: Lake...
CCGTCAATCCGAACGCGCGCACGTACAACGAGGTGGCGATTCACGCCGAAATCTACAAGATACGGCCCGACGTGAACGCCGTCGTCCACCACCACGCGCCGGGGACGGTGTCGTGGGGCATGGGCAAGATCCCGATGCTGCCCATGAACCAGAGCTCCCGCTGGATGCTCGACGGCGTGCCGTTCCTCGACTATCGGGACTTCGGCCGCATCCCCGGCGATCGCGGATGGGAAGACACCAATCTGGTTCACACGCCCGCGCGCGGCGAGGTCGTCGCCCGCACCCTGGGCTTCAGCGGCGCCCTGCTGCTCGTCAATCACGGCGCCGTCGTGGTGGGCGCCTCGATCTATGAGGCCGTGGGCCGCAGCATCTACATGGAGATCAACACCGAGGTGCAGACGGCCGCGATCCTGCGCGGCGGCCAGGTCACCTACTACGACGCGGCGGGTGAACTGCGAGCGACCGGTTCGCGCAGCGATTTCGCGCGGCAGTGGGAGCTGTGGAAGCACGAGAGCTGCCCCAAGGCGGGCTTCTGCAAGCCGGAGTTCGGCGACAGGATGGCCACCCCTGGCGGGGGCCGGGGCGGCCGCGGCGGACGCGGTGGCCGAGGCGGAGATGCGACCGGCGGAGGTCGGGGTGGGCGCAGGTAATTACGAATTAGGAATTCAGAATTAGGAATGCGTCCACGAATTCCTAATTCCGAATTCGGAATTCCTAATTTCTAACGCCGTCACCCAGTCTTCGGCCGTCCGCGAGCACGATTTCGACCATCCTTCCGAAGGGCCGCCCATTGGCAGACGGGTTCACGGTGACGGTGACCGGATCCCCTGGCTTGAACATGTTGGCGCGGAAGCCGGCGGGGTAAATCGTGTTCGGGGCCTGCAGCTCGACGAGCCACTGGGCGGTCTGACCGTCCTCGCCTTTCACCTCGACCGTCAAGAGCACATGCGGGTTGGACCATACCCAGGTCTTGACCGCGCCGTTGAGGGTCGCGGTGGTCTGGGAAAAGAGCGTCAGGCCGCTGTGATGGCCGCGCAGGGGCACCGCGGTGAGCAGCGCGACGGCGAGGCCAGCGACCGCGATCAGTGTCTTCTTCATCGGGCGGCGTCTCCGACAGCCTTGTTGTAATTCTCGATCTCGACCGGCGAACAGTAGCGTGTCATCAGATCGATCCGTGGATCCTGCAGCGTCATGGGCAGCCGCATCGTCTCCCACGGGCGCGTGTAGATTTTCGGATCGTCAATCGTCTCGGACCATTCCAGCGTGTCGACGTCGAGCCGTCGGAACCTTTCGGTGATCCGAGCGCGGTCGCTGATCGGCCGTCCGGTGTTATCGAGCCAGACGCGATGCTCCGGCATCGTGCCGACCGTGACGACTTCCAGCGTGTAATCGTCGATCCACCGGCCGACGGAGTACCCGAACCAGCGCGGCTCGCGGTACTGGCCGTCGATTTCGACGCCGCCGTCCACGAGCGTGGGAAGCGAGCGGCCATCGGTCCAGATCATCCGCCAGCGGGTGTCGTAGTTGTACAGCATCGCGATCTTGTGTTCGTCCTGGAAGACCTGGATGCCGAGGTCGTAATGGTTGTAGCGCGGGAACCCCAGCGGCTCGCACTTCACCCGCGGATCGTTGGTCTCGAGAGGCGACACGGAGTTGACGCCCTCGAGCGGCTTGTGCGTCCCGTAGACCTGGCGGCCGTAGGGTGTGTACGGAAGCTCGTTCTCGGGACGACCGTTGTTCGGTTTCAAGTGCACCCCCGCGGACTGGTTGCCCAGCCGCAACGCACTCCACATGCCCGCGATGGTCCGCCGTGGCGCCGGCTTCCTGTCCTTGTCGGCGACCGGCCCGCGCGTCGGCACCGGATCCGGCCATGTCGCCGGCGTCTTGTCCTGCGCGGCACTGTTGACGGACGCCAGCAAAGCCAGACCCAGCAGGCACTCAGTCCAGCGCGACATTCTGACTCCAGTAGATCCACGACCGGCCCTCCGCCGGTCCTGTCGGCGCCGGCGCCTGCGGCTCGTTCGGTGACACGGGCTCTGCCGGCTTCTCGTTGAGATACGCGACACTCCCCCGCAGCGCCATCGTCTGGCGTTGAATGATCGCGTTCTGCCGCAGCTGATACGCGCGATCGACGAGGTTGTAGAGCGATCCGGCGGTCAGGATGTAGCCGTCGCCCCTGAACTGCGGTGCGGTTGCGGTGATGAAGCTGCCGCCGTTGACGATCGGACGCAGGGCCGGTGCGCCTCTGGCAAACGCCATCACCTCGGGCGTGCGCGCGAACAGAATCGCCCTGACCTGCGGATTGGCCCTGTAGATCTCGTCGTGTATCTCGACGCGTCCGCTGCCGCCGGTCTGTCCCAGCGTCCACTCCCTGACGTCACCGGCCGTGACCGCGCCCGGTGCGACGCTGATCGCCATGAAGAAGGCGTTCGGATTGCTCGGGTGCCGCACGCTGACGTGGCCGAACGAGTCGAGGATGCCGAGCTCGCCGGTGAGAATCCGGTTCGCCAGCATCACATCGTGCGACGCGCCCCGGGCCGCGTCGGCGGGACGCGTGGGCGTCGCCGCGGCTGACTGCGGGACTCTGCCGCCAGTCCGCTTCAGCTCGACGCGCGTGTGAAACTCCCACGCGCGATCGACGGCGTTGCGATCCGCGCGGGGCTTCGGCTCCGGCTTCCACGTCCCTCCGATCGCGATCACCGCCTGCTGCAGCTGCGCGGTGTCGCGCAGCGCGTCAACGGCGTGCACGGCTTCGGATAACGACGCGGCGCCGAGCGCGATGCCGTGCCCCCACAGCAGCACGGCAGGCGCCTTGCCCATCTTCTCGGCCATCGCCTTCCCGAGCGCGGGCGTGTTGACGATGCCGGAGCGGCCTCGGTTGAAGGGACGGATGTCCCACACGGGCACCTGCTGATCGCCGTCCCAGAGCGGGACCGAGCTCATGCCGAAGGAGACGAACTCCGGCGTGTGCGCGTGGACGACCACCATCACGTCGGGGCGCGCCTTGTAGATCTCGCCGTGCAGGTAGATCTCGCGCGCCTGGTCGGTGCGCGGACCATCGACCGGCACGCTCTCGAGCGTGTTCTCGATGAAGTCGCTGACGCTGGCACCGCCGGGCGAGACGAAGCGGGCGATGTAATAGGTGTTCGGGTTGGTGCGGCTGCGCGCCGTCACGTGGCCCTGGATGTCGAGGATGTCGAGCTGCCTGGCGATGATCCGGTTCGCCAGCGCCAGGTCCTCGAGCAGCGCCTGTTCGCGGCGCGGCGCGTCCTGCGCCAACATGGTGGCGGACGCAACGACGGCGGCGAGGAAGATGGTCTTAGTCTGCATACGGTGCCGGGGGCCGCACCCAGCGGAAGCGGCCGTTGAGCAAGCGGAATGTGTCCAGGCCAACGAGCTGGAGATCGGCGCGAATCCTGCGTCCGTCCATCTCGCCGGTCAGCACGAGCCGGTCGGCGGCAGGCCGATCATAGACGAACACCGCCTTCCAGATCCGGCTGTTCCCCTTGGTCATGGCGACCAGCCGGCGGCCGACGTCCACTGACACCCCGTAGTGCGCGAACGAGTCGTCGGTGCGCTGGAACACGATGACGTTGTCGGCGTCGAAGATGACGCGCCGCCAGCGGCGGTCGTAGTCGTTCAGCGCCGGCGGGCGCACCTCCCCGTCCACCGACAGCTCCTCGACGTCCCAGATGCCGTAGAGCGGCGAGCGCGGGCTGCCGGGGCCGCCCGGGCCCTCCCAGAAACGGAGGCTCAGGTTCGTGAACATCGCGATGAGATAGACGCCGGCCGCAAGCTGCGCGACGAGCGCCATGCGGTTCGCACGAGGCGTGGCGAAGAGCGGAGGCTCGTCACGCGGCGGCGCCGGCCGGTTCAGGACCAGCACGTTCGCGAGGCGCTTCACGTCCGGCGCCAGCACGAAGAGCGACAGCAGGATCAGATGGAAGGACAGCTGTTTCAGCGCGAAGTCGTACGTCATGTTCAGGACGAACACCTGGATCATGTCGGCCAGCGCGATGAGCGCGCCGAGCGGGGTCGTCTGCGGGACGACCAGGAGCAGGCCGGCGATGAGCTCCGCGCAGCCGGTGAAGATCTGGTACGACGTCGAGGAGCCGACGAACGTCCACAGCATGTCGGCGAGCGCGAGGTGGCCGACCGGCTCGACGAGCGTCACGAGCGAGGGCGGCGGGAACTGCGTCGGGATGACCTTCGCTATCCCGTAATAGAACATCTGCGCGGCCAGCGCGAAGCGGACAAACAGCCGGAACCATTTCTGTAGGGGCACGGCGCGCCGTGCCCCTACGCCATCGCGATCCACAGCCACCCACACGGCCGTGGCGACGATGGCGATCACGAGCAGCAGGAACGTCTGCGTCCAGTGGAAGACCGTGTCGCCGCTGTTGCCGACGTAGATGAGCGGCGGCGTGGCGCCGAAGAGGGTGATCGCCGTCCACTCGGTGATGCCGCGCAGCGGCCACACCATGCCGAGGGCGGGCAACGCGGCCACCGGCGTGATGAACACGCCGCCCGCGATCTGCGTGGCCAGCATGTAGAGGCCGAGATACACGAGAGCGAAGCGAAGGAACACCGTTCCCACGGGGCAGTAGATTGTCACAAAAACCGCTTGCCATTTGCGGAGGGCAGCGCGACGATTGCGCCGTCCACACCATTCGAGGTCGGCACATGCGGATTCTGCTGTTGGGCGCGACTCTCGTCATGGCGACGACGCTCCCGGCCTGCGCGCCGGCGTCAGGCCAGAGCGCCGGCTACCGGGCCCCGCGCACGGCCGACGGCCGGCCGGATCTCAACGGGATCTGGCAGGCGCTCAACACGGCCTCCTGGAACATCGAGGCGCACGCCGCCGCGCCCGGCGCGATTCCGGCGCTTGCGGCAAGCGGCGCCATTCCCGCCGGCCTGGGCGTCGTGCAGGGCGGCCCGCTGCCGTACCGGCCGGAGGCGCTCGCCAGGCGCGACGAGCACTTCGCGAAACGCGTGACGCTCGACCCCGAGGTGAAGTGCTACCTCCCCGGCGTGCCGCGCGCCACCTACATGCCCTTCCCGTTCCAGATCGTCCAGTCCGCGCAGCACGTCATGATCGTCCACGAGTTCGCGGGCGCGGTCCGCACGATCTACATGGAGAACCACACGGAGCCCCCGGCCGACAGCTGGATGGGATGGTCGAACGGGCGCTGGGAGGGCGAGACGCTGGTCGTGGACACCAAGGGCTTCAACGACCAGACATGGTTCGACAGGGCGGGCAACTTCCACAGCGCGGCGCTGCACGTGGTCGAGCGCTTCACCGCCAGAAGTCCCGAGACGCTCACCTACGAGGCAACCATCGAGGATCCGCAGGTCTTCACGCGGCCCTGGACGATGAGCATGCCGCTCTACCGGCGCGTGGAGGCCGGCGCGCGGCTGCTCGAGTTCAAGTGCGTGGAGTTCGCCGAGGATCTGATCTACGGGCACCTGCGCAAACCCGGCACGTAAGGAGCGCTCATGAAACGTCTCGTCTCGGCGGGTCTCCTCGTCGCAGCGGCCGCGGGCGCGGCCTGCGCGGGCGCGGGCGGCGCCGCAGCGGGCGGCGGCGAAGCCGCCTACACCGTGCCGCGCACTCCCGACGGCCACCCCGACCTGCAGGGCTTCTGGACCAACACGACCTACACGCCGCTCGAGCGGCCCGCCGGCATCACCAAGGCGTTCTACTCCCAGGCCGAGGCGGCCGAGATCGAGAAGAAGGCCGCGGCCGTCGAGGGTGAGCAGACCGAGCCCGGCACCGCCGCCGACGTCCACTACGACTTCACGCAGTTCCAGCTCGATCGGAGCCAGGGCGGCGTCGCCTCGAACGTGCGGACGGCGATGATCGTCGATCCGCCGGACGGCAGGCTCCCGCCGCTGACCGAGGAGGGCACGCGGCGGTCCGCCGCGCGCGCCGAGGCGCGGAAGCGGGCCGGCGGCCAGTACGACGCCATCCAGAACATGGCGCTGAGCGTGCGCTGCATCCTCATGGACCGCGCGGGCCCGCCGATGCTGCCGGGCGCGTACAACAACAACTACCAGATCATCCAGACGCGCGACCACGTGATGATCCTCGTCGAGATGATCCACGACGCGCGGATCATCCCGCTCGACGGCCGCCCGGCGGTCGACTCGCGGGTGCAGCAGTGGATGGGGAGCTCGCGCGGCCGCTGGGAAGGCGACACGCTCGTCGTCGAGACGACGAACTTCACCCCGAAGACGGCCTTCCGCGGATCCACGGAGCGCATGCGCCTCGTCGAGCGCTTCACCCGTACGGCCGAGGACACCATCGAGTACCGCTTCACCGTCGAGGATGCGTCGATGTGGACCCGCCCGTGGACCGCGGAGCTGCCGATGAAGAAGACCATCGGACCGCTCTTCGAGCACGCCTGCCACGAGGGGAACTACGGCGCCGCCAACATCCTGGCCGGCGTGCGCGCCGACGAGAAGCGCGCCGCCGCGCGCTGAGCAGAGGAGGCCGTCCGATGCGCGTGCTCCGTGTTGTGCCGTGGATCCTGTGCCTTGTGCCTTGTGCCTTGTTGAGTGCGCACCACTCCTTCCCCACCGAGTTCGACGTCAGCAAGCCGCTCACCCTGAAGGGCACGCTCGTGAAGTGGGAGATGATCAACCCGCATTCGTGGTTTCACGTCGAGGTGAAGGGTCCCGAGGGCAGGGCGGTGGTGTGGATGGTCGAAGGGGGCAGCCCGAATCAGCTCATCCGCCTGGGCGTGACGAAGAACACCGTCGCCCCCGGCACGGCACTCGTCATCGACGGGTACCGCGCGCGCGACGGATCGAACAAGATCGTCGGGAGGAACATCACGCTCTCCGACGGCAAGCGGCTGTTCATGGGCGGCTCGGCGCCCGGCCAGCCCGCCCAGTAACGCCTGGTCTACCCACAAAGATCACTGAGACCCTCTCAGCCACGAAGGACACAACAAGCAGACCCTGCACAAAGGACACAAAGATGAGCCGTTCGACCGCCCGGCCCGCGAAGCGGGCCGGGGCGCGGCCATCGAAAGCCCGAAGACCAAGCCGGTTCGAGAAACGCCAGCGGCTTGTCTTCGGAGCTTCGATGACCGCGCGCCGCCTGCGGCGGCGGCGGTCGCCCGGCGAGTCCTTCGTGAACGTCGTGTACGTGATCCGCGATTAGACGCGGTTAGACGGCTTTGTGGCAAAGCCGTCTTCGTGGTCCTTCGTGGTCAGAAGGTCGGGCGCGAGACTGCCAGGTTGCGCTCGATCTGGCTGCGCAGCGCCGCGAGCGCCTCCGGCGAGCCCTCGAAGAGATGCTCCGGGTACTGCGTCTCCACGATCATGTTCCGGAAGATCTCGGCGCTCTGATACAGGTTCAGCCCCATCCCCGCCAGGTACTGCAGCCGCAGGTTGCGATCGGTGTTGATCTGCGCGTCCTTCAGCCAGCCCTGCATGTCGCGGCTGCTGCCGGCGTAGGTGCCGAACAGCTCGACGGCGGAGTTGATGCCGACCTGCGCCAGCGAGTTCCGGATCGGCTCCGCGCCGGCGTCGGCGAACCGCTGCTGCATCGTGTCGATGTTGATCCTGCCGTCGCCCAGCTGGCCGAAGAGCACGAGGTCGTAGCCCTGCCCGTTCACCGTGTTCGCGAACACGGCGCCGTTCGGGAACGCCTCGAAGAACGTCGCGATCTCGCTCTTCACCGCCGCATCGTTGCTCTCGTACAGCTGCACGAACAGCGTCACCACCCCGCCGGGGTTCAGGTGATCCTTCACGACCTGGAAGAACTCGCGCGTGTAGAGCGTGGCCGCGCCCTTCACCCACGGGTCCAGCGGATCCGACGTGATCGCGTCGAACTTCTCCCGCGTCGTCAGCAGGTAATGCCGCGCATCGTCGAGGTGGATGTTGACCTTCGGGTTGCGCACGACGTCGAAGTTGTGCTCGGCGAAGTGCGTGGAGACGACCTGCGGGACCAGCGGCTCGATCTCGGCGATCGTCTGGTTCTTGACGCGCGGGTCGATGGACACCGCGCCCGCGGTGACGCCGGCGCCGCAGCCGATGACGAGCACCCGCGCCGGGTTCTGCGGCACCAGCGTCGTGATGTGGCCGAGCATCCGCTGCAGGCGCATGTCCTGCGGCTCGCTGGACGCCTGCACCTTGCCCGCGTTGTGATAGTTGAGCACGCCGTCCGGCGTGCGCGAGACCGCCACCGACGCGGTGATGCCCTCGCCGACGTAGACGATCTGGTTGATGCCGACCCACGTGGCCGCGTAGCGCCCGTAGGCGACGAGCAGGCCGGGCAGCGGCGGCACGAGCCGCGCCATCAGCACGGCGACGAGCGACACGCCGATGACGAGCACGGCGGCCAGCTTCATGTTCACGCCGGCGCGCGCCGGCACCAGCGTGCCGTCCACCTCGACCTGCTCCGGTGCATCGCTGCCGCCGACCAGCATCAGCAGCCCCGACATCGCCGCGATGCCGATGAGGATCTGCTGCGAGAGCTGGCTGCCGATCGTGCCCACCATCAGCAGCCCGGTCGCCAGCGCGCCGACGATCGCGCCCACCGTGTTGGCCGCGTAGACGCCGCCGACCAGGCGGCCGGGATCCTGTCCGCGCTGCGCCACGGCCGCGAGCGCCAGCGGGAAGCTCGCCCCCCACAGCAGCGTGGACGGGAACATCACCCAGATGGCGCGCATCAGGTCGAGCTGCAGGTTGTACGAGGGATCCGTCGAGATCGACGGGTTGATCGGCCAGTACGGCAGCGACTGCCCCGTCGCCCACCCCGCCCATCCGATCGTGATGCACAGCAGGAGCTGGCACCAGCCGAGCGCGGCACGGGGGCTTCCGACCGAGCGCGCGAGACCGGACCCGACCGTGCTGCCGATGCCGAGGCCGACGAGGAACACGGCCAGGATCAGCGAGAAGGTGTACGTGGTCGCGCCGAAGAGCAGCGACAGCACCCGCGTCCACACGACCTCGGAGCCAAGCGCGGTGAGGCCCGACAGCGCGATGGCGACGTAGACGAGACGCGCGTCGCCGGACAGCGCCGGCGTCGTCATCCCTTCCGCGGGCAGATACGCCACCTGGCGCGCGACCACCAGCGCCATCAGCGCGACGAGGACGTTCAGCGCCACGGCCACCGCGGTCGCCGTCGGCATGTCGTAGACGCGCAGCAGATAGAACCCGGCCACCAGGCTGCCGAGCACCGCGCCCGCCAGATTGCCCGCGTAGAAGTACCCGAGCCACGACACGCCGGTGGGCGTCGTCTCGACCCACCGCGCAATGGCGGGCAGCGTCGCGCCCATCAGCAGCGTCGGGGGCAGCAGGCAGATGCCCGCCACGATCGCCCGCAGGAAGAGACTCGCCTGCCCCGTGCCGGCGATCGTCGTGTAGACGCCGCCGATGAGCGGAACGATCAGGACGATCAGGATGCCGCAGACGCCGATGCCGAGCTCGAGGTAGGCGTAGACCTTCAGGGGATGATGACGCGCCGGAATATAACGCGGCAGCAGGCTGCCGAGGCACATGCCGCCCATGAACACGCCCAGCAGGATCCCCAGCGAGACCGCCGACGATCCGACGGAGAGCTGCAGCAGCTGGAACCAGACGACTTCGTAGATGAGGGCCGCGCAGCCAGACCCGATGAACAGCAGCAGGAGCGCCGGAAGCCAGCGCCGTTCGACCTCGCCGGCGGCTGCGGGCGGCGGGGCCGTTTCCATGTCGGTCATGCGATCAGTTTGTACCCTTCGTCAGCTCCTGAATCTTCTTCATGTATTCAGGGTAGAGACTCTCCTTGCCGCCGCGGGTGACCTCGAACGGCAGCTTGAACCTGTCGGCGAACTCGGTGTGCCGCGTGCCGATGGGCCAGCTCGGCACCCAGCCGCGCGGCTTGTCGCCGAGCTCGTCCACCGTCTCGAAGGGGATCGCGGTGCCGACGTGCTGGTTGAAGCTGCGCGAATAGTTGTTGCTGCGCACGAGTGGTTCCTCGAGATACACCGGGTCGTCGACGATCGTGAGCTGCGTCATCATGTCGCCGTGCACGGCGTAGAACTCGGTCATCACGCCCCTGTAGCTGCTCGGCACGCCGTTGCGGTTGATGAACGACGTCTTCATGTGCGTCGTCGTCACCTCCAGCGCGTTGCCGACCCATTCGCCCGTCGAGAAGCCGCCCCAGGTGTGCTCGGCGTTCTCTGACGGATGCGGCCGGCCGTCCATCCAGATGGTGCGGTCGGCGCGGCCGAACATCCCGCTGATCGTGTAGGCCACGAGCTGCGCGGTGAGCGGGTCCACGAACTTCGAGATGCGCACGTTCGGCTGCGGGCCGCGCATCGAGTACTGCGCCGGATGCGGCTTCGCCTGCTGTTCGGGCTGCGACAGGATGGAGGCGTCCCAGCTCTCGGCCTTCTGGCGCGCCGCGGCGTTGATCGGCATCCCGGTGTAGTCGCCGAGCTCGGCGCCCGGTGCCCGGTGCGGCTGGTCCTCGTGGTTGTCGCGCGCCCACTCGCCGGCGATATCCACCTGCGCCCAGGCGGGCGCCGCGAGCAGCACGGTTACGAGCACGGCGAGCGTCGTCTTGATGCGCATCACTGTCCTTTACGTTTCAACTGCTCGATTCTTTTCATGTATTCCGGATACAGCGTCTCTTTGCCGCCCTGCGTGCCCTCGTACGGGATCCCGAAGTCCTCCGCCAGGTCCTTGTGCTCGGTGCCGAGCGGCCAGCTGGGCACCCACCCGCGCGGCTTGTCGCCCAGCTCGTCGACCGTCTCGAACGGCGCGGACGGACCGACGTGCATCTGCAGGTTGCGGAACCAGTCCGTGGTCCGCACGAACGGCTCCTCGAGATAAATCGGATCGTCGATCCACGTGAACACGCCGAGGTGCCCTCCGTGGTTGGTCCAGAACTCCACCATCCGGCTCTTCGGGCTCACCGCCACGCCGTTGCGCTGGATGACGCCCATCTTCATGTGCGTCGTCGTGACCTCGAGCGCGTTGCCCACCCACGCGCCGGTCGAAAAGCCGCCCCAGGTGTGCTCGGCGTGTTCCGACGGATGCTCGCGGCCGTCCATCCAGACCATGCGATCGGCGCGGCCGAACAGCCCGTTGATCTGGTACGCGACGAGCTGACCGCTCACCGGGTCCACGACCTTGACGATGCGCAGATTGGGCCCGCCGCCGCCGCGCAGCGAGTACTGCGCCGGATGCGGCTGCGCCATCCGCTCGGGCTGCGAGAGGATCGACGCGTCCCAGCTGCGCGCCTTCTGGCGCGCGGCGTCGTTGATCGGCATGCCCGTGTAGTCGCCGAGCGTGGCGCCGGGCG
>Ga0194128_10010144_pt1 | contig 11301 bp, 7 predicted proteins | sample TA2KigCa65mmetaG_FD_148650 | JGI IMG/M metagenome (GOLD analysis project Ga0194128, IMG submission 148650) | Freshwater microbial communities from Lake Tanganyika, Tanzania - TA2015037 Kigoma Deep Cast 65m | ecosystem: Environmental > Aquatic > Freshwater > Lake | place: Tanzania: Lake...
GCGCTGCGTCGGGGGTGGGTCGCGTTTTCGGAGTACGGCGGAGGAACACTCCGCCGTTATGCTCTATAAAGGATGATGATCGGCGGCGTCTTACCCACACTTCTACCCACATTTAGAACGATTCCGAGGGGGCTTCTGGGAGGAAGGCGCGGATCGATTCATTCTGACAGCCACAGTCATCGTTGACAAGGGAACTCTTTGCACAGCTGGGCGAATGCCGTAGAGACTTGTCGATTTCAGTAACTTCTCAATGTCAACTGCCGGCAAGGAGCGGTCGCTGGGCTAAAGATCTTCTTACGTCAACGTAGCAGTTCCGGGTAAGTCCTTCTAGTTCACTACATAAACACACTATTTCCAGGATATAGCCAACTCAGCATTTGCCGATTTGCCGAGCTTTACCCTAAAACCTCTCAGTCTCAGGAACTCCGCCAATACCGCTCGAGGCAAAGGCAATTGGCAAACAACACACCCGTTGTAGGTGAGCCGATACCCAATGTGCCTCCCAAACTCCGGCTCATCACCTCCTACCAATTCCAGGCGAAATTCCGCCTCCGTGCCGTCCTCTTCTGCTATCCGATGAGTGATCATATTGAGCTTACTTAGGACTTCGTGCCCTTCCCGCGAGCTTAGCCAATTGAAGAAGCCAGCCGAAAGCACACTCTCCATTGGATACCTCTTCCAAACAGCGTGGGCCCAACTCCAAAAGCGCTCAACTTTATTCCCGTCACGATTCGAATTACGATTCTGGCGCTCACGCCAAGCAGTCTTATACGAAGATCCCTCAAATAAGCTGGAAATCACGTCCATCTTCCTATAGATTACCCGCAGTGCCTCATTGGCTGTACTTAGTCCAGATTCATTCATCGCTGACCTAAATGAATATCTCATCACATTCCATTTATCGCGCAACTCGTGATATCCGTCCCAACCCATGTGCAAATAGGGCAGAAAGTGATCGTTCAAATCGGTGATATGCGGCACATCCTCTGCCACCGTTTCCACTGCGGATCCGCTTGTACAGATCACCGTGGCAAGCGAGCTTATAAAGCTCTCCACCGTCTCGACAAAAGACTGCTCCGCAGGTCCAGGTCTATCAAGTTCGAAAAAACCAGCTGTGGCCAGAAGAGGCGCTAGCGCATTCCACTTTCCAGAACAAGGAACGCTATATGCCCCTTCCGCTGCCACCTTGAAGCCAAAGATTGCAAAGGATACGGAAGCTTTTTTCACTGCCTCAATTGAAAGCGCGTCAGCGTTAGCCGCTTGTAATGCGACTGCTTCATGCATACGTTGTTGACTTTCCACAAGCCTTTGTCTCCGCTCGTTCTCGGAACGCCGCTTGGTCACCACTGCTCGCAGAGAACCTGCAGCTAGTTGCTCTGCGCGCGGATAATTTGTTCCACGCTCCACCTCACCACGATCCACAGCACCTTTACCTGATGCCTCCTCAATCAAATCCCACAAATCGAAACTTGACGCGATATATCTCTTCTCACCAGAAGGCGAAATTGCATGGCCATCCTTAAATGAATACCCCAATTCTCTCAACCGATTTCGACTGTCTTCTTTGGATGATTCAGCTTCTTTCTTCTTGGCCATCTCCTCCCTTCTCTCCACTTCCCTTGCTTCGTGCTCGAGCCTATCCGCCTCTGTTGGCCAGGGGTCATGTTCTTTGACATCCGCCAATGACTTCAGCGCCACTTCGGCCCTCCAACCCTCGCTCCATCCGGCAGCTGCCTTTAAGTACCAAGACCTTGCTCGTTCGTAGTCCTTCTCTACCCCATGACCGAAGCGATACATTCGGCCCAACTGAAAGTGAACGTCATGATATCCATGCTCTGCCGCACTAAGAAGAAACGGAAGTGCAGTCTCCAAGTCACCTTGTCTGACATGCATCAATCCGAGATCGCGCTGCGCATCCGGATCGCCCTGTTCTGCAGCTTTAGCTGTCCATGATTTTCCTATATCCACGTCTGGCTCGACGTCATACAGTCCTCTCAGGTAAACCTCTCCCAAATCTCGTTGCGCTGGTGCATGCCCCTCTTCAGCTGCCTTCGTACACTGCATCAGAGTCGGTGAGTTTGCTGTCTCGTACAGTCCAATCGGATGCTTTTGCCTTGCCGCGTAGCTATACCACTTCTTCGCTTCCATATCGTCCTTCTCGACGCCTTGCCCCGTTGCGAACATAAACCCCAATTTGCATTGCGCAGCCGGATGGCCCTGGTTCGCTGCTCTTCGATACCACGAAACTGCCTCGGCAAGATTCCTTCCCACACTTCGGCCTACAGCGTACATAATCCCTAATTCAAACTGAGCTCCAGCGTGACCGCGCTCGGCTGCTCGCCTAAGCCAGCCGATGGCGTGCTCGGGTTTCGATTCGCCACCAAATCTACCAATGCATGAGAGGCCCAGCGCATACTCTGCCGACGCGTCGCCACGCTCAGCTGCTTGAGAAAGCTCGCCAAAGCTTTTGTACTTAGCCACCTTACAAAATAACGCCTAGTCGATCGAACTCTAAACGGACAATGTTAAGTTCCGCGCTACATCGGCGCTGTGCCCTGACGGGATTGGGGAAGCCCACGGCGTGGACGCAGGCGCGAGGGTATCACTACCAAGCCGTAATGCAGACAACCCTGTCTGCAAAGCAGTGAGACACGTTGTCTCACTTACTAGGAGTGACCGGCGTGAAAAACGGATAGGAAAATCTATCCGCCCCAGGCTGCGTTGCACCGCACGATTTGGCCAATCTGCCGCTCCCCGGCCCCGGTTTGACGGCGCACAATGCCGCTTATGTTGCCCCACGAGCCGCTATTGGTAAAGAGCGCGGCCGCCGGCCCTGTTCCAGGCGGCCTGATCCCCCTAGGGCCAGAACGGGGCCGACCATCCCGCACGGCCTGGGCTCCTGTGGCGGGGGGGGGGCAGCGTGCGCCGAAGGGCGCCGCACAACGATCGCTCCTGCGGCCCTGGTACAAAAGATCGGTCAGGTCACGACCACTGCGATTGAAATCCGGAAGACGTTGGCGCAGGATGGTACCCGCGTAAGCTGGCAGAGTCAGACCGGTTGATACCCGACACCGCAGGATACCGGGCTTGCGCCAGTACCTTCCAGGGAGCGCCCATCAGAAACGTTTTAGGCGGCAGATTGGATATGGAGAGAATCGATCCTCGACGAATTCTAGATTGCAGCGGCCGAGGGCCCGATGTGCGAGGGAGGAAAGCGATTGGGGCGAATCGGCGCCGTAAACAACGGCGCACCTCACCCTAACAATTAAGGAGTTGATCCGAATCGTCAATTAGCCGATCATAAAGTTGCGCTTCGCCCGAGGACTTAGACTCACCTGGTGTATCGCCAGGATTGCGCAAGGGCTGGAGGAATATGACCATATTCCGAGGAAAGCCCGCTGCTTGGCGTGTCCGACGGCACACGGGAATGCACCGCGACCACACCAATCCGCGGGCTTTCCTCGAAATCTGGCCACGGAATCGCGTTGTTTGAGTAATCCGGGCGAAGCGCACCCCTACAAAAAGTGGACACCTCTCTAAGTCCCTCATGGCTTCGGGCCCTCGTTTTGCAAAGCGGCTTTCTTGACGCCTACGCAAAAGCGGAGCCCTATTCACCAGAATTTCTGAAAAAGATTTCCGGCTATCTCGACGAAGCTGGTCGCGAACTCTGGTCTCAGCTTAAGCGCGGATTTCACTCCCCTTCAGATGAACTTACTCTGAGAAACGCCTGGGCACTAGCCGCTGCGGACCCACTACTCGGGTCCGCTGTTTGGCGATCTGCCGTTCCTCTGGCCGAGCGTGGTGAATTACCAAGCAGAGATTTAGAAAAACTCAGGACGTCTCTGCTGGAGGCGAAAGACTGGCGAGGGTGGCTCAGGCCCATTATCGATCGGGCATGCGAGGCTTCGCCGCAAATCGCGAATGCGGAGGAGTTCACCCCGACTCTGCGCTTGCGCTATGCGCTTGCGGAAGTAACCCGTGAGAGGCTTGACGCAGTAGCTTGTGTCGACTGCCTCAGAGAGGAGAAGCGTTGTTCCAGGTTCGCCCGTCAACGCGAACTATCCGGAGCACTGCGAGCTGCCAAGCGACGATCCTTACCTATTGGCATGATGTCGAAGCAACAGTTTTTCGCTCTGCCGGTCATGGAACGGCTTGTCATCTCGACCGACGATTTTCTTCTTCAGGAGCTTATCGATGTAGGCGCGGCCGAGCGCGCCACGCTCAAAACGTCTGTCGATAATGACTCTGCAGCCCGGCGAACCATACGAGCCCAGCTGGCGGCCTTAATTCGGAGCAGCTCGCCCTATTCGAGAACAAATAGAAATCCGCGCGAAGGCCTGAGATTAGAAGATAAGCACATCACGGCCTTCAATAAGGGTAGCGAACGAATAGAGCTTGGAGCGATTGACGCTGACCTGCGCAAAGAGTTCGGCCGCAGGCTCAAAACGTGGATATCAACACCAAGGAGCTCGGACGGCATTTGGATCCCGCTATCAGGACATGCAATATCGCTCATCCGCAGCATCTGTCCCGGAACGCGGCTTCCTCGTTATCTGGGTCTTGCAGCCCCCGACATCACTTACCGTTTAATAGACGGCACGCTCAGCCCCAAAGGGTTTCGGGCAGACGATCTAAAACTCCTGCAAAAAAGCTGGTCGGACCACGATCGCACCTTGCTTGCAAGGTGTGGCTTGATCAACGTGCTAGACAAGCTTGAGCTTGCAGTTGCGTCGACGGTATTTCCGGATGTCGTCCAAGAAGCAGATGCCCATGGTTCGGTAGTTGCGAAGCAAAGCCTATCGGAGCTCGTAAAGCGAGAGCTATGCCTCACAGAGGCTATTCAGCTTCTAGCGGAGAACAAATGCGTTTCCCTCCGCGGCGCTCTTAAAGACGCCATAGAAAGTGGCAGCGAAAAATGGATTGAAGTTTGTCATCCGCACTTTGGGACAGACCTAGTAAAAGGCATCTACAGCGAGCCAAGCTACAGAACCGCGAACGCGTTGTTGGCGTTCTTGGCACGCGAATCAGAAATAAAAGACCTTGGCCGGTATAGGGCTCAACTCGCCCAGTCGATTGGATTGGGCCTGACCAAGCTAAGAAAGACGGGCAAGCGGTCCGCAATCGGCAGCGATGCTGCGCGCGACTTAAAAGACTTCGAGCGATGGGTCAAGCTCGGGCAAGCGTATGTAAAAAGCTTTGACGGCGCTAACCAGCTCCTCGCTACCGCCCTTGGGACGAAAGAGGTCCTTGAGCTTCTGAAAGGCCTCGGCACGAAGCATCAACTCAGCGAACATCTTGAAAGAACGCTGAGCAATGAGAACGAAATTGACAAGCTCTACCGTTACCGCCTTGCGCACGCGGATTCAGGACCAGACCTGCTCTATATCCTTCAAGCGCGGCCGGCTTTGGTAGTAGCTTTGCGGCCGAATGCAGCGGAAAAGCTCAAGCCAGATAACTCGGTTGCTGGTACTGCAGCGCGGGTTCTGTGCTTTCGAAGAGAACCAAAACGTCTGAAGAACCTTGCTGAAGTCAGCGGGGAATTACGGCTTCGCAAGTCTGTCGCACTCGCGTGCTCGCTGCTTCAAGAAACGGCTCGAGATCGGGGCTACCTTGAGCTTACGGTCCTTCTAGGCACGCGGAACATTCGCAGACTCGCGGCGGTCTTGGCGGCCATGGACCGAGACGCCGCAACCGGCAATAAGCTCCACGCTTTGTATCATCAATATGAGCTTCCCAAGAAATCTGGAGGAACCAGAACGGTCTCGACGCCTGACGCTCTCCTAAAGAAGGTACAGCGTGCCATCCTGGCCTGCATTGTCGATCCACTCGGGGCGCATCCTGCAGCACACGGGTTCGTAAAGGGACGTTCGATCGTTTCAAACGCTGCCCTACACGTAGGCAGTCCGGTCGTTTCGAATTGCGACATCGCGCGTTGCTTCCCTAGTGTCCGGTGGTCCCTTGTTCTAGGTGCGCTGCGGCGGGATCTCGGCGACACCTTGAGCCCGGCAGCGGTTTCGCTGCTTGTAGACATATGTACGCTGGAGGGAGGCTTGCCGATAGGGGCGCCGACCAGCCCAGCTCTTTTAAACCGGGTCTTGTTGAAGACTGACGAGTTGCTCTCAGCCGCAGCGGAGAAGCGTGGCTGCCGCTACAGCCGCTATGCAGATGATCTGACTTTTTCCGGAGACCATCGCGCTGTAGAGCTCCTTGGCGTCGCCAGACGCACACTCGCTCAGATTGGCTTGGAGCTGGATACGAAAAAGACCAATATCTACCGCAGGGGACGGCGGCAAATCGTAACGGGGCTTGTCGTCAACGACCGCGTCAGCATACCCCGGCGATTGCGCAGAAGAATGCGCGCCGCAGTCCATGCGGTGGAGCAAGGAAAAGCGCCGACCTGGCACGGGCAGGACGAAGCAATTACGTCTCTCAAAGGTCGAGTTGCTTACTTGCGGTCCGTCAACCGCGCAGAGGGAGAAAAACTCCTCCGGCGGTTACAGAACAGCGGGGAGGCCGGTGGTGACTGACGCCACAATCTTCCTGGGTAACGGCGCCCAGATGCGCGAAGTTCGCGACGAGGAGGCGGCCCTCGTACTCACGAGCCCGCCTTACTTTCCTGACGACCTCGAATCACGCCTCCGACAGGGGGAACTCTCAGAGGCAGAAGTAGAAGACGCTGAAGCGCAAATTCGAGATTGCGCGCTGAGCTTGCGGCCTGTCTTTGCAGAATGCCGGCGGATCTTAAGGCCCGAGGGGGCGGTGATTCTGCAAACAAGGGATGTCCGGCTTTCGGATCGCCTCGTGGCAGTAGAGCAAGTCCACAGAATGCTGCTTGAGGCACTGGGCTTTGTCTTGTACACCCGCCATCTCTGGAGACCTAGATATACGACGCTCGTCAGGCGCTCCCAGCTCCTCGCAGCCCAACGCGATGGCATACCGAGGGCGTTTGACCCAGAAGTGTTCCTCGTCTTCAAACGCCCTGGTCGGACGCCAACTGGCAAACCCTTACGCAAGGATCTAGACCGGCTCGCGTCAGACATTGCGACGACCGCCACGGGAAACCTCCCAGCCCCCCACCGCTTTCAGGCCCCGATGCCGATGCTCGAATCGCTGATACGGTGTTGGACGCGGCCCGGTGATTTGGTCGTGGATCCTTTTGCTGGCGGTGGCACGACCCTAGTTGTCGCTAAGCGGCTGGGGCGACGCGCGATCGGTTATGAAATTTCCGGAGAGACATATGCTCTCGCCCGGAAGAATCTGGAGGCCTCGTCGTGACGAGCGCCAAGATATCCGTTTCCGACCAGCTCTTGCTGCGAGCACGTTTTTCTGCGGTGGGTACAGAGCTTGGCGAATCGCTTGATAAGGCGCTTCACCAAGCAGCGGAGCACACGAGTTCGAGCCCCCATGTGGACGCAATCCAGGAGCTTACGAGGATCGCTCTCGGCGGATCCGTCGGAACCATTCTGCCGTTTCACCTCGACGATCTTGACCTCTCAGTCGCGTCCATCTTGCTAAAAGGTATGCCAGCGAAACGCACCGAGGGAATCATTTTCGGCAGCGCGTCGCTGGTCAATGCCGGGTTTGTTGCGATCTCAGAGAATCGGTATGCGTATCGTGATTGCTGGTGCGACCCATCGGAAACTGACCATCGCCAAAAATCCTCCATCGGCGTTCGTATGGTTCCAGCAAATCGAAGCGCTTACGAGGCCGCGGTCCAGAAGGCCAGTGGGTATCAGCCGGTAGCCAGAACCGGTGATGGGGAAGACCCTTGCGTTCTCCTAGAGGGAATTGACCTGAGCTTTGCGACGAAGTGCTTAAGGCAGGCAACGCCAACCTGTCACCTTATCGACCCTCATGCCGAGAGACCCAAGAGAGATCGATTGCACGGAGTACGTGTTGATGTTCGGGCGGACCAACGTGCGCTACGCGTAATGCCGTCCACGCCTGAAGCCGTAATTCAGCTAAGCGCTTCCAATCAGCAACAACGATGGCTCGAGATGGTATGCGGAGATTTGAGAAGTGTTTTCCCAGTCCCTGACATCTCGGATGCACGAAGCGTGAAACTAGCTTGGGTGTCGAGCCTTGTTGGCGACGACAGTTATTTCTTTGCCCGGCATGGTAGTGATGTAGAGGTGTCAGCCGAAGTGACCCGAAAGTGCTGTAGGGCGTTCCGCTGGTTCGTGATTCACGATTCGTGGGAAATGGTTAAAACGTTGGCAAAAAACGGCTGAAGGCGTTTCTACGGTGACGAAATGAAGCCATCAAGGGTTCAAACGGTGCTGGCATCGTTGCTCAAGCAACGCTGGCCAGCGTTTATCTGGGGCGCACCGGGAATCGGAAAGAGTTCAGTCGTTCGCGCAGTCGCAGAAAAAGCCGAGCTACCGGTTCGCGATCTGCGGGCATCGCTACTAGACCCGACCGACTTGCGGGGAATACCGGCGATTCAGGATGGCAAGGCAGTATGGTGTCCGCCCAATTTTCTCCCGCAGCCCGGTGAACCACCGGGCGTCTTGTTTCTCGATGAAATCAACGCGGCACCACCGCTCGTCCAGGCGAGTCTCTATCAGCTCGTGCTTGACCGACAGATAGGGGAATATCACCTTCCTGACGGTTGGTGGATTGTGGCGGCCGGCAACCGTCATACGGACAAAGCCCTAGTGTTCCGGCTTTCGTCCGCTCTTGCTAATCGCTTTGTTCATCTTGACTTCGACGTTGACGTCACCGACTGGCGGGATTGGGCAATTCAGACCCGCCTCCATCCGTTGATCGTTGGATTCATAGGTTTTCGCCCACACCTGCTCCTGGGCGAACCGGGGGAGTCGCCCGCTTATCCAACGCCCCGCTCTTGGGAAATGCTGTCGGATGTGATTTCAGCGTTCGGGGGGCTTTCTGAGTGCAAAGACGTTGTAAGCGGCACGATCGGGGAAGGCGCGGCAGTTGAATTCGCCGGTTTTGCGAAGAACAGCCTTCAAGAAGCTGACTTCAGAAAGATTGTGGAAAGTCCGGAGACGGCGCACTTGCCGAGCGCACTTGGCGATATTTACGCCATGACCTCGTGGTTTGCATACCACGCACAAGACAAGAGCGTTCGTGAAGCTGGGGCAAGTCTATTGCCGAGGATTCCGCCGGAATTCGGTGTTGTCCTTGCTCGAGACTTACTAAAAGCGTGGCCAAAGCTCATTAGAGAGCCGGGCTATAAAGCTTTCATTAGCGCGCACGGAAATCTCCTTGTCCGATGATTTGATCACGCGGCTGACCAGGGCGCGTATCGCGCTTGCCCTAAATCAGCCGTTCCTGGCTTCGGCGATCATGCGCCTGCCGTTCAGGCAATGTGATGGCTTCAGCTGGTGCCAAACCATGGCCACCGATGGCTATCACATCTTCTTCAATCCGCAGTGGGTCAGCGATCTGCCAGCGCCGGAGATCGAGGGGGTTATTGCCCATGAGGTCTTGCATGTCGTCTTCGGGCATTCGGATCGACTTCGCGCACACGACCCGGACGTTTGGAACCTTGCCTGCGATCATGCAATCAATTTGTTTCTGTTGACTCAGGGGTTTGCGCTGCCGATGGGCGGCGCGATGGACAATGCCTTTACGGGCATGACCGCTGAAGAAATATACGATTGTCTTTACGCTGACATGGACAGAAAAGCGTTGGGATGGGACAAAAAGGCAGGCGGCGAAAGCGCTGAAGGGCGTGTAACAAGCGGGTCGCCAGACCAAAGGGGGAGCGTGGGGCGGGTCCAAAACGGAGGAATAGGTCGAGACATTCTTGCTGCAGACGATATTCGAATTCGAGATCTTCAAGACCACGATGCTCTCGACGCGGAGGAGCGGCGTCAGCTGCGCAGAGCGCTTGGCTCAGAAATGCGTCACAAGCTGCATGGCACAGGTGCTGGTTTCTTTGAGGTGGAGTTTGCGCGAGCGAAAGAAAAGGTGATCGATTGGGAATTGCTTTTGCGGCGCTGGCTGTTCGAGCGCATAAGGAGCGACTGGCGCACATTTCCGTTCTCCAAAAAGCATCTGGCGCGGGGGTTTTTTATGCCTTCGCTCGGCCTTGATATTCCTAGCCATGTCGTATTTGCAATCGACACGTCCGGTTCTATGGGTAACGAGGATCTGGCGGTGATCGCCGGTGAGGTTCGTAATTTTCGAGAGACGTTTCCTTCTCGGCTCACGGTTTTGCAATGCGACGCGAGTATCCAGCGCGAAGAAACGTACAGCGCGGAAGACCCGACACCGACACCGGAAAAGGTCGCTATCAAAGGACGGGGCGGCACAGACTTTCGCCCCGTCTTCAAATGGGTAAGCACACAGACCGACACTTCCTACCCGATTTTGATTTACGCGACGGATGGATATGGAAGTTTTCCGCAAGACATGCCGGCATATCCGTGTATTTGGGTGCTTACGCCGACGGCGCTTCCGGACAAGAAGATTCCTTTTGGAACAATAGTTCGGCTGCCGCGGCGCACGTTAGGCATGCGTGCGCAGATTGGTAAGAGGGTTTTGTTGGCAAATCGAAACGTGTAAGGAAAATGGTGCGGCTTTTAGCAAGAGGAAATCCGCAGGCGCGAGCGACGCTGAAGTTATCGCGATGCTGAAACGCTACAACTGCCCGACGCCATTCCACGCGAGGTGCGGACCCGGTTTCTCGGCAACATCGCCTCGCCCGTTATGAACGCCTCGCCGATGGAAACGGTCAAGGGGCTGTGGGGTGGAGAACTGCCGGCATTCGATTCCATCGACGCGGTGAACGAACTCCTCCACGTGTTGGTCGCGGGGCTGTGGAACCGCCTGACAGAGCACCAAAGCAGCCGCCATCCCTTCCGGCTATTGCGCTTCGAGGTGGAGGCGACGCGCGACGGGCTGAAACAGCTGGCGCTTGCAAGTAGGGGTTGGTGCGCCGCTCGCGCCCGAAGGTGCTCTCCGGCCCTTGGCTTCAGGCAGCCTGATCCCCCGAAGGCCAGAACGGCTCTGCAACGGCGCTGAGGGTCGCGCACGGCCTGGGCTCCTGTGGCGGGGGGCAGCGTGCGCCGAAGGGCGGCAATCCGGGTCGATTCAGGGGGCGCATCGTCATTGCGAGCGGGAAACCCTGGCCATAACGGTGCATAAGTTCCTCCAGTTCCCGTAGCCTGTCAGACGCCGAAGACCTCGCGTACCGGCGCCTGTTTGACCTGTACTACCTGACCGAGAGGCCTATCCCACTCGAAACCGAATCGGTTTCGCGCAAGATCAGGCTCGATCTGGACATAACCGAATCGGTTCTGGGGGAGTTCTTCGAGAAGTCAGGAACCGGCT
>Ga0194128_10010145_pt1 | contig 11301 bp, 7 predicted proteins | sample TA2KigCa65mmetaG_FD_148650 | JGI IMG/M metagenome (GOLD analysis project Ga0194128, IMG submission 148650) | Freshwater microbial communities from Lake Tanganyika, Tanzania - TA2015037 Kigoma Deep Cast 65m | ecosystem: Environmental > Aquatic > Freshwater > Lake | place: Tanzania: Lake...
GTCGTGGACGAAGACCGCCGCCGCAGCCTGGTGCAGGTCCGCGCGCTCGCGGCCGCCCGCGGCGCGCGCGCGCAGCACGGCCGCTTCGGCGGCGAAGGTCTCGATGAGGATGTCGGCGGCGTAGCTCAACACCTCCTGCTCGTCGCTCAGCTTCTGTCCGTAGGTCTGCATGCCCGTGCCGAGCACCAGGAGCGCGACCTTCCGGCACGCCGCGACCGTCCGTCCTTCCTCGCCGAGCGCGCCGCCCTCCTCCGTCTCCCCCGCGGAGCGCGACGGGGACAGGATGTCGTCCTGCAGCGTCTTCGCGGCGGCGACGAGCGGCAGATCGCCTTTGAGCCCCCGGCGAAGGAGCAGGCCGGGGATCAGGAGGCGGTTGACCTCGTTGGTCCCCTCGAAGATCCGGTTCACGCGCGCGTCGCGGTAGTAGCGCTCGGCGCTGTAGTCGGTGACGAAGCCGTTGCCCCCGTGGATCTGGACGTTCTCGTCGAGCACGTAGTCGAGCGTCTCGGTGCCGCCCACCTTGAGGATGGACGCCTCGATGGCGAACTCCTCCAGCGCCTGCGCCGTATCGCTGCCGCCGGCCAGCGCCGCTTCGATGAGGCCGGCCGTCCGGTACGCGGCGCTCTCCATCGCGTAGGTCCGCGCCGTCATCTCGCCGAGCTTGTGCTTGATCGCGCCGAAGCCGGCGATCGGCTGGCCGAACTGGCGGCGCTCGGCCGCGTAGCGCGCGGCGTCGCCGATCGCCGTGCGGCAGCCGCCCACGCTCATGCTGCCGAGCTTGAAGCGGCCGAAGTTCAGCGTGTTGAGCGCGACCTTGTGCCCCTTCCCGACCTCGCCGAGCACGTTGCCGGCGGGCACCCGCGCGTCCTGCAGCAGGATGGGGGTCGTCGACGAGCCGTGCAGCCCCATCTTGTGCTCTTCGCGGCCGGCGCTCACCCCCGGAAACGCGGTCTCGACGAGGAACGCAGTGAACTGCTCGCCGTCGACCTTCGCAAAGACGACGATCACGTCGGCGAAGCCGCCGTTGGTGATCCACATCTTTTCGCCGGTCAGGCGCCAGTCCCCGTCGCTCGCGCGCGTGGCGCGCGTGCGGGCGGCCAGGGCGTCGGAGCCGGACCCCGCCTCGCTCAGCGCGTAGGCGCCGACCAGCTCGCCGGTCACGAGGCGCGGGAGGTACCGCTGCTTTTGGGCCGGCGTGCCGAAGAGCGCGATCGGCAGGATGCAGAGGTTCGCCTGGGCGCCGAAGGTCGCCGCAAACGACGCGACGGGCGCGATCCGCTCGGTCACGATGAGCGACGACACCTTGTCGAGCGCGAGGCCGCCGTACTCCTCCGGCACGTTGATGCCCAGCAGGCCCAGCTCGCCGCAGCGCCGTAGGAGCGCCCGCGCGGCGCTCCAGTCCTTCGCCTCCAGACGCTCGAGCGCCGGCAGCACGTCCCCGGCCACGAACGCCTCGGTCGTCTGGGCGATGAGCCGGTGCTCCTCGGTGAGCTGCTCCGGTGTGAAGACGTCCGCGGCCGACTCCGCGAACAGCCACGAGCCGCCCTTCTGTACCGCCGTCGTGCTGCCCATCTGTCCTACATCCTCTCGAACACGCCCGCTGCACCCATGCCGCCGCCCACGCACATCGTCACCATCCCGTAGCGCACCTTCCGCCGCCGCATCTCGGAGAGAAGCGTCGCCGTCAGCTTGGCGCCCGTGCAGCCGAGCGGGTGGCCGAGCGCGACGGCGCCGCCGTTGACGTTGAGGCGATCGGGATCGATCGGGAGCTCGCGAAGACAGGCGAGCACCTGCGCGGCAAAGGCTTCGTTCAGCTCGACGAGGCCGATGTCGTCGAGCGACAGCCCGGTCATCGTCAGCACCTTGCGGATGGCCGGTACCGGCCCGATGCCGAAGAGCTCCGGCTTCACGCCCGCCGTGGCGAAGCCGACGAAGCGCGCGAGCGGCTGAAGGCCGCGCTCCCGGGCGAACGCCGCCGACGTCACCAGCACCGCCGCCGCGCCGTCGCTCGTCTGCGAGGAGTTGCCCGCCGTGACCGTCCCGGAGGCGTGGAACACCGGCCGGAGCTTCGCCAGCGCCTCCCCGGAGGTGTCGCGGCGCGGCCCCTCGTCCTGCGCGACGGTCACCTCGCGCACCTCGCGCGCGCCGGATCCGCTGGCGCCGCCGTGCGCCGGCACGGCCACACGGAAGGTCACCGGCGTGATCTCCTCGGTGAAGCGCCCCGCGTCGATGGCCGCGAGCGCGCGCTGGTGGCTGCGGAGCGCGAACCCGTCCTGCTCCTCGCGGGAGATGCCGCTCTCGCGCGCGTGGTTCTCCGCCACGAGCCCGGTGCTGAGGTACACGTCGGGATAGCTGTCGATGAGCGCCGGGTTCGGCGCCACCTTGTTGCCGCCCATCGGCACCATGCTCATCGACTCGGTGCCGCCGGCGACCACCGCCTGCGCGAAGCCGCACATGATCCGCTCGGCGCCGTAGGCGATCGACTGGAGCCCGGAGGAGCAGAAACGGTTGACGGTCACGGCGGAGGCGTCGACCGGGATCCCCGCGCGCAGACTGGCAATCCGCGCGACGTTCATCCCCTGCTCGCCCTCGGGCATTGCGCACCCGAGGATGACGTCGTCGACCTCGGACGGCTCGATGCCCGGCGCGCGGCGCAGGGCGTCGGCGATGACGGCGGCGGCCAGCTCGTCCGGCCGGACGGTCTTGAGCGTGCCGTTCGGCGCCTTGCCGACCGCGGTGCGGGCGGCGGCTACGATGACGGCGTCCTGCATGAGAAGTCCTCCAGGAGATCGGCCAGGGCGTCGCCGACCTCGGCGGCCTGCCCGTCGAAGAGATGATTGGCCCCGTCGATCTCGACCAGCTCCTTCGGCTCGGAGAGCTGCGCGTAGAAGTGGCGGACCATATTGAGCGAGATCAGCTCGTCGCGCTCGCCATGGACGATGAACTTCGGCTTGCGCGAGAGCTTCACCGAGGCGAACTCGTAGCGGTCGACCGGCGGCGCCACGGCAATCAGCGCGCAGACGCGGTCGTCGTCGGCGCCGACGGTGGCGGCGACGTAGGACCCGAACGAGAAGCCGCCGGCCCACAGCTCGAGCTGCGGGTACTCGCCCGCCATGAACTCGACGGCGACCCTGAAGTCGTCGAGCTCTCCCCGGCCCCCGTCCCACGCGCCCGCGCTCAGGCCGACGCCGCGGAAGTTGAAGCGCAGCACGACGCACCCGACGCGCGCCAGCGCCTTGGCGGCCTGATACACCACCTTGGTGTGCATCGTGCCGCCCTCGGTCGGGAGCGGGTGCGCGAAGACGACGGCGGCGCGCGGCGCGGCCGGCGGCCGGTCGAGAATCGTCTCGAGCGGGCCGACGGCCCCCGAAATCCGGCGCAGCGCGTCAGCCAACCCGCCTCCGCAGCGCGGCGCCGTGTGCCGCGTCGGCAAACGAGACCACGAGGCGCGCGAACTCGTCGGGCCGCGTCACGAGCCCGAGGTGGCCGGTGCGGGCGAGCGTCTCGAAACGGGCGTGCGGGGAGAGCGCCGCGTACTCCCGCACGGTCCGCTCCACCGGGACGACGCGGTCGAGCCACGGCTCGCCCATGATGACGAGCATCGGGTGCGGAATGTGCGGCACGACGCTGGCGACATCGATCGACGCGAGCAGGCCCACGCGCCGGGCCATCCGCCGAGGCGAGAACATGTGCGTGACGACCCGCCAGAGATGGCGCAGGCCGGCCCGGGCCCCGCGCAGCAGCCCGCCGCTCGCGGCCGCGATTTCCCGATACAGACGCAGGGAGGCCAGCATGAAGAGCGGCGCGAAGAGCCGCGGCGCCCGCACGTAGAACCGCGCACGGCGGTCCGGCCGCCACGAGGGCGGGAGCGCGGAGACGAGGATCAACGAGGCGGTGCGATCGGGGTAGCGTGCCCCGAACGCCGTCGCGATCAGAGCGCCGTACGACACGCCGCAAATCGCCGCACGACCGACTCCGGCCGCGTCGAGCGCCAGCCGGATCTGCTCGACGTAGCACCAGAAGCCCTGCGTGACGTCGAACGTCGCGCCGGATGCAGGCTCATCCGCGAGCGAGAAGGTCATGACGCGGCAGCGCTGCGCCAGCGCGTCGATGGCCGGCGTCATCCACTCCCACCGCCCCTGAATGCCGGGAACCACCACAACGGGGGTGCCGCCCCCCCGGTCCACGATCTTCATGTCCCACTACCTGTCCCTACCGGCTATCGGCTACCCGCTACCGGCTACTTCCTAGTTTCGCAGGGGTTTGCCAGTTTTCAACGTGTGCCGGATCCGCTCCAGCGTCTTGCGCTCGGCGACGAGGCTCAGGAACGCCTCGCGCTCCAGATCCAGCAGCTCCTGCTCGGTCACGGTGGCCGGATGGGGGATCGCGCCGCCCGCCATGACCGCGGCCAGCCTGCGACCGATCTGCACGTCGTGCTCGCTGATTCGGCCCGCCCGCCAGGCCAGATGGATGCCGAGCTTGAGCGGCGCCAACACCGTGTCGCCGCCGACGGGAATCGACGTGCGCCTGGGCGGCGGCTGATATCCCTCCCTGATCCGTTGCAGGGCTCGTGCCTTCGCGTCGGCGATCACACGCTCGCGATTCATGGTCACGGCGTCGACCGGGCGCAGGTAGCCCAGCCGGCGGGCGTCCTCTGCGCTGGACGACACCCTGGCGAACGCAATCGGGTCGAATGCGCGCTGGACGTGCGGGAGCGCGTCGGTCGTGCCGGGCGGCACCGCCTCGACCGCGCGCGCGAGCAGCTCCTTGGTGCCGCCGCCGGCAGGGATGAGCCCGACGCCGACTTCGACCAGCCCGATGTAGCTTTCTGCGGCGGCCTGCACCCGGTCGGCATGGAGCGCGATCTCACAGCCGCCCCCGAGCGTCAGCCCGGCCGACGCTGCCACGACGGGGACGGCGGCGTAGCGCAGCGCCATGTTGGCCTGTTGGAAGGCGCCCACGCTGGCGTCGATCTCCTCCCAGTTCTGCTCCTGCGCCTCCAGGAGCAGCAGGAGGAGGTTGGCGCCCGCCGAGAAGTTGGTCGCCTCGTTGCCGACCACCAGCGCCGCGAAATTGCGCGACGCCTCGCGCACGCCGGCGTGGAGCATCTCGATCGTGTCGGCGCCGACGACGTTCATCTTGGAGTGGAACTCGACGCAGAGCACGCCGTCGCCCAGGTCGACGAGGCTGGCGCCGGCGTTCTGCCGCACGATTCCCGAGCGATCCTTGGCGGTGCGCAGTATCTGGAGGTCTGGTGCGGCGGGGGGGACGTCGCCGTCGCGGATCGCCCGGCGTCCGCGGCGGAGCGGCTCGTCGAGGAGCGGCGGGATCCCCTCGGCCAGCAGCTGGGGGCTCGCCTGGCGTGCGGCCCCGAGCACCTCTTCGATCCCGATGGCGTCGATGAGCTCGAAGGGTCCGAGCTCCCAGCCAAATCCCCACCGCATCACGCGGTCGACGTCGTCGGCCGAGTGGGCGATCTCGGGCGCTACGAGCGCCGCGTAGACGAGCGTGGGCGCGAGCGTCTCGCGCAGCAGCGCGCCCACCCGGTCCGCGGCGGTGAACAGCGTCCGCACGCGCTCGCGCAGATCGGCGACCGACGCCGCGGCGTCGATCGCGGGGAGCCGCGGCTGCTGCCGCGGGCGGAACGTCAGCGTGGCCGGGTCGAGCGTCAGGATCTCGGATTCGCCGTCGGGCCGCCGCTCGCGCCTGTAGAAGCCGTGTCCGGCCTTCTCGCCGGTCATGCCGCGCTCCAGCATCTGGGCGACGAATGGCGGCAGCACCCAGACGTCGCGCTCGCGCGGGAGGCGCGCGTGGAAGTCGCGGACCACGTGCCCGAGGATGTCGAGACCGGCCAGGTCGAGCGTGCGGAATGTGGCGCTCTTCGGCCGCCCGATCGGGGGCCCGGTGATGGCGTCGACCTCGTCGATCGTGTACTCGCCCGAGGCGACCTTCGGCAGCGTCCGCATCACCCCGTACAGTCCGATGTGGTTGCCGATGAAGCCGGGCGAGTCTTTGGCGATGACGACGCCCTTGCCGAGCCGATGGTCCGCGAAGTGGCTGACGAGCTCCACGACCGCGCGGCTCGTCTCGGGCGTCGGGATCACCTCGAGCAGGTGCAGGTAGCGCGGCGGATTGAAGAAGTGCGTCCCGAGCCAGTGCCGCCGGAAGTCGTCGCTGCACCCCTGGGCCAGCGCGGCGATCGGAATGCCCGAGGTATTGGACGTGACGATCGAACCCGGCCGCCGCGCCACGTCGACGCGCTCGAGCAGCGTCCGCTTCACCTCAATCTGCTCGACCACCGCTTCGACGATCCAGTCGGCGCCGCCGATCCGTGACAGGTCGGTCTCGACGCTGCCGACGCTGACGAGCGTCCAGGTGTCGGGGGTGAAGAACGGATCCGGCTTCAGCCTGCGCGCGCGCTCGAGCCCCTGCCTGGCGGCATCGGCTGTGACGTCGAGGAGCAGGGCCGGCACGCCCGCATTCGCGACGTGCGCGGCGATCTGGGCGCCCATCGTGCCGGCGCCGAGGACCGCGACCGACTGGATGACCATCGCTCCGAATGTTACTTCCAGCGCGTGAGAATCGACTCCCGGTCGAACAGGCGGATGCCGAGGAGCATGAGGCCGGCGTTCACGCCGACCAGCACCAGCGCCGCGGCGCCCAGCAGCGGAACCGTGAGGCGCAGCATCCCCGTGATCTGCAGGACGAACGCCGCCGTCAGGGGCAGCACGACGAGGACGCCGATCTGCTGCGCGCTGCGCGCGTCGTTGACGCGCGAGGAGACGCAGACCGCGAGCTGCAGCGCCGCGAGCGAGAGGAGCGGTCCGAGGAGAAACGTCACGGCCAGCGAGGCCGGCAGCAGCAGCGCCCGAAACGCCCCGCTCTCCGCCAACGCCGCCACGCCGGCGAGGTAGACGACGTAGGTCGCCGCGGTGAGCGCGAGCGCCGGCAGGAATGCCCCGAGGACCTTGCCGGCGAGCAGCTCGAAGGTCGACAGCGGCGTCGCCAGCAGCGGCTCCAGCGTCCGCGCCTGTTTCTCGCCGACGATGCTGGCGGCGGCGATCGCCATCGCGCCCGTCACCGGGGTGAGGACGAGGAGGACCAGGAACTGCTGAAAGATCCAGGCCTGCGCGGCCGCCTCGGGGTCGAGCCCGCCCAGCGCCCCATGCTCCCGATACCTCTCGAGCGCGATCGCGATGTCGCTCGAGTCCGACAGGCGTTCGCCGGCAAGCGACGGGACGAGGACCGCGACGACGAACGGCAGGAGCATCGAGAGGCTGCCGGCGAGGATCGCGGGGAAGACGAGCGCCGGATTGCGCCGCAGGTCTGCCATCTCCTTGCCGACGAGCGCCAGCAGGCGGCTCATCGACGGTCCGCCCTCGCCGCGTCCGGCGCTGCCTCGGAGTCCAGCAGGTGCAGGTAGACGTCTTCGAGCCGCGCCTGCTCGCGCGCGACCGACAGGAGGTCGGCGCCGGCCTCCACCAGCCGGCGCACGAGAACGGGCGTCGCGCTCTCTTCATCGTCGACGGCGACCGAGAGCGTCCGATCCTGGACCTGGACGTCGGCAAAGCCCGCGCGCGCGAGGACCTCGACGAACGCGGCCGCCGGCTGTCGGACGGCGATGCGGACGCGCGCGCCGAACAGCCGCGCGTGGAGCGCCGCCGGCGTGTCGAGCGCGACGAGCCGCGCCCGCATCACCGCGACGCGGTCGGCCATCCGTTCGACCTCGTCCAGGTTGTGACTGGAGATCACGATCGTCCGCCGCTCGCTGCGGAGCTGCTGGACCAGCGCGCGGACGTCGCGCGCGCTGGCGGGGTCGAGGCCGGCCGTCGGCTCGTCGAGCAGCACGACGTCGGGGCGATGGAGCAGCGCGCGCGCGAGCGCGGCCCGCTGGCGCAGTCCCTTCGAGAGCTCGGCGGCGAGGTCGCCCCCGCGGTCGCGCAGTCCGAACGCCTCCAGCGCCTCGTCGACGGCGCGCGGCGGGTCCGGCAGGCCGTGGAGCCGCGCGTAGACGAGCAGGTTCTGGCGGACGGTCAGCCGCTCCCAGAGGCCCGGCGCCTCGGTGAGCAGACCGATCCGGGAGCGCAGCCGCGGCGCGGTGTCCCGCGTGAGGATCTCCGAACCGACGCCCACCGATCCGGACGACGGCGCGATCAGCCCCGCGAGCATCCGGAGCGTCGTCGTCTTGCCGGCGCCGTTCGGGCCGAGCAGCGCGAAGATCTCTCCCGGGACCAGCTCGAACGTGAGGTCGTCGACCGCGACGCGCTCACCGAAGCGGCGCGTCAGTTGGGAAGCCGAGAGCATCGTGATGAACGACGAAGGCGGACCTTCGCGGCTACGGCCGGAACTCGTAGCAGCCGGGCGTGACGAGCAGCCGGCCGTCGCGCGTGAAGGACAGGCTCGTCGGACTGACGACGCCGGCGGCGCTGAACTGGATGCTTCGGACCTTGTCGCCCTGCGTGTCGTACACGTACGTGTACGGCTCCATGAGCGACACCCAGAGCTGCCCGCGTGGATCGACGGCCGCGGTGCGGACGGCCGGGGCCACCAGCGGGAGCTCTCGATCCTCGATGCGCCGCGTCGGCCAGCGGGTCGGCAGCGCCGCGAGGTAGCGGTCGATCTCGGGTCCCTCGATGTGCCGCTCGAAGAGCAGGCGGCCCGCGCCGTCGTACTTCTGGAACATCGGACGGCCGCCGAGGAACACGTAGAAGAATCCGCCCGTCGGGTCCAGCAGCGGCAGGCCGACGTTGAGCGCGAGGTGCAGGTCGATGTCGTGCTCATGCCCGGTCGCGCGCAGCCGGCCGATGCTGCGCCACGCGTGCCCGCCCGTGGAGTACTCGGTGATGAGCGCGCCGCTCTCGGGATGGCTGATGAGCAGGCTGTCCGCGCCGTACTGGACGGAGGCGATTCCGCTCAGCACGGCGGCGCCGAGGACGATCGTCGCGGATCGCTGGCGCGCGGGGAGCGCGAAGCCGCCGAGCCGCGCGCCGGTGTCGCCGAAGATCTGGATGCGCTCGACGCCCCGCGGCGCGTCGGCGACGACGAACGGCCCCGCCGGGGAGGTGTCGAAGCCGCGCGGCTGGATGATGCGCCCGGTCTCCGGGCCGATCTCGACCAGCTTGGTCGCCGCCTTCCTGGCGGCATCGATCGCGTAGACGGTGTGGCCGCGCCGGTCGAAGACGTAGTAGGCGCCGCCGGGCGACTGCTGGAAGGCGAGCGGCTCCTCGAACAGGCCGACGATGTGCGGCGGCAGGCCGCCGACCGAGCGCAGCACCTCGACCGTCAGCGCGGCCGGGCGTGCGCCGAGCGCGGTCAGCGCCAGCACCGTCACCGCGAGAGCGGCGCGCATGATCAGTACGCGGCGGTCTCCCGAATGGCCTCGAGGACGTCGTCGGTGCTCGGCAGGATCGTTTCTTCGAGCACCGGCGCGTAGGCGACCGGACAGTCGAGCGACGCGACGCGCCGGATCGGCGCGTCGAGATGCTCGAACAGCTCCTGCGAGATGCGGGCCGCGATCTCGGCGCCGAAGCCGCACGTGAGCTGGTCCTCGTACGCGACGACCACGCGGCTCGTCTTCTCCGTGTACGCGGCGATCGTGTCCCAGTCGTACGGGGCGATGGTGCGCAGGTCCACGACGGCGGCGTCGACGCCCGCGCGCTCGGCCTGGTGCGCCGCGAGCAGCGACCGGTGCACCAGCGCGCCCCACGTGAAGACGACGACGTCCTTCCCCTCGCGCGCGACGGCCGCCTTGCCGAACGGCAGCATGTAGTCGGCGCCCGGATACGGCGCCTTGTTGTAGGGCTGCCGGTACAGATGCTTGTGCTCGAGGAAGAGCACCGGGTCGTCGCAGCGGATGGCGGTCCGCAGCAGGCCCGCCGCATCCTCCGCGCTCGACGGGAACGCGATCCGGATGCCGGGCGAGTGGGCGAAGATCGACACCCCCGACTGGCTGTGGTACGGCGCGCCGCCGCGCAGGTAGCCGCCGATCGGCACGCGGACGACCATCGGGCACGACCACTGGTTGCTCGACCGGTAGCGCATCATGCCGACTTCGTTGCGCAGCTGCATGAACGCCGGCCAGATGTAGTCGAAGAACTGGATCTCGACGACCGGCTTGAGCCCGCGCAGCGCCATCCCGGCGGCGCGGCCGACGATGTTCGCTTCGGCGAGCGGCGAGTTGAAGACGCGGTCGCTGCCGTAGCGCCGCTGCAGGCCGTGCGTGACCTTGAAGACGCCCCCCTTGCCGTCGACGCTCGCGAGCACCTCCTCGCGCGTGGCGTCGGCCACGTCCTCGCCGAAGACGACGATCCGCGGATCGTGCGCCATCTCGTCGCGCAGCGTGGCATTGATCATCCCGACCATGGTCTTCGGGCTGTCCTGCGGCTGCGGCTCGGTGGCGAAGGCGTCGGACGTGGGATCGACGTCGGGCGAGAAGACGTAGAGGGACGCGGTCTCCGGCTCCGGCCGCGGCGCCGCGAGCGCCTGGTCGGCGGCGGCGTTCACCTCGCGATCGACGGCCGCCGCGATGTCGGCGAAGTCCGCGTCGGTGGCCAGCCCCTCGGCCTTGAGCCAGTGGCGCATCCGGACGAGCGGGTCGCGTCGCGCCTCCGCCTCGCGCTCCGCCGCCGTCTTGTAGAGCCGCTCGTCGTCGGAGAGCGAGTGCGAGTACGGCCGGATCACCGTGGCGTGCACCAGCGCCGGGCCCTGACGGCTGCGGACGTGCGCCACCGCGTCGCCGAGCGTGCGGTAGCTGGCGAGGTAGTCGGTGCCGTCGCAGCGATAGGTGCGCAGCGCGGGGAAGTGCTCGACGAGCCGCGAGATGTCGCCGCCGGGCGTCTGCGCCTCGACCGGAACCGAGATCGCGTAGCCGTTGTCCTCGACGAGGTAGAGGATCGGCAGCGTGCGCGTGCACGAGGTGTTGAGCGACTCCCAGAACTCGCCTTCGCTCGTCGCGCCGTCGCCGAGCGACACGTAGGTGATTTCGTCCGGATGGCTGTGCGAGTCGCCATCGGGTATCTGCGTCACGCGCTGGTAGAGGAGCGACGCCTCGGCGCAGCCGACGGCGTGCAGGCACTGCGTCGTGGTGGCGCTGCTCTGCGACGGAATGTTGAGCCGCGTGTGCCCCCAGTGCGACGGCATCTGGCGCCCGCCCGAGTTCGGGTCGTCCTTCGCGCCCACCGAGGCCAGGAACATCTCGAGCGGCGTCATGCCGAGCGTCAGGCAGAGCGCGCGGTCGCGATAGTAGGGGAAGAACCAGTCGTAGCCGGCGCGCAGATGGCTGCCGGCCGCCACGAGCACCGC
>Ga0194128_10010146_pt1 | contig 11300 bp, 7 predicted proteins | sample TA2KigCa65mmetaG_FD_148650 | JGI IMG/M metagenome (GOLD analysis project Ga0194128, IMG submission 148650) | Freshwater microbial communities from Lake Tanganyika, Tanzania - TA2015037 Kigoma Deep Cast 65m | ecosystem: Environmental > Aquatic > Freshwater > Lake | place: Tanzania: Lake...
CAAGGGTGTTTACAACTTGATCGTCCGGGAAGACGTCGCCGAATGCATGTATGGATTCTCCAACGCGTTCGCAGCGCCAGCCCCGCCAGAGGAGTTCGCGGACGAATCTGACCCCGATGTGTACGTAGAGGAAGAGCCGTATACCGACGAAGACATTTATGCTGAGGAGTACCCAGAATTTGAAGAAGAGTTCGTGGACACCGACGACGGTAGTTACGAAATGTTCGAGGACGTCGAGTACGAGGAAATCCCTCTCGATGAGTACGTGGAGGAAGAAGAAGACTTCACGCTGACTGAAGACGTCTCCGACTCTGGTGAAGTGATTGAAGAGGAACAAGTCTTCGAGGAGACGGTTGTTGCGTCCATCGACGCGCAGATTCTGACTGAACTGCAGAAAGCGGCGACGGCGAACACCGCGATCGAGTTGGCGGGCGGTTGGTTCAAGTTCTCTGCAACAAACTTCACGTTCTCGAAGCCGACGGTGAAGGTCAATTTTGCTGCGACACCATCAAAAGTTTTGGCGTGTATCGCTGGGTCGACGGTCAAGTACGTGAAGTCGATTCGTTCGCAGTGCCCCACGGGGACATCGATTGCCAAAACCGCCTACTGCGTGAAGGGCAAGACTGTTGATGCGATTGTTGGTGCCAGCCCGAAATGCCCGAAGGGAACAAAGGTGGCGAAGACGCTGAAGTGCGCCAAGGGTGACGATGCCCGCTTGGTTGTCGCCGTTGCTCCAAAGTGCGCGAAGGGCTGGTCGAAAGTGAGCACCTACATCTGCGTCAAGGGGAATATTGCGAGGAGCGTGAGCGCGGTTCAGGTGAAGTGCGCGAACGGTTTTGAATTGGCGAAACAGGTGTCGTGCGTCAAGGGCAGGATGCTCACCACGGTGACTGCGGTGAAGCCGACTTGTCCGAAGGGGTATCGCGTCAAGAAGAAATAGAATGGATGCGGAGATAATCATGAATTCGTTGAACTTCGAAAGAACAGAAGCTCTCGTGACGAAGGAAGGTCTTCGCTCTGAACTTGGCGCGCTAAGACGCGAGATCGACGACAAGTTTGAAAAGATGATGGCGCACATGGGCAAGAAGTAGCCTGCGGCGGGTGAGAACCGCTCGACGACGACTCGCGGTCTGTGGACCGGTCGCCTTGCTCGTGCTGGCGGCGTGCGCCGAGGAGGGGACGCGCGAAACCACACCCACTGAGCCGGTAGATTCCGTCGCGGCGACCACCACGACGACCGAGCCCCCCACATTCTGCGGGGTTGCAGAGACCTACGCCACGGAAGTTGTCGACGCACTGGAAAACGAGTCGAATCAGACGGCGGAAGATGCGCCGATGAACACCCGCGCGTTCTGGGAGCGTTACAAGGAACTACATGAACAAATGCGCGATTTGGCTCCACTGGAAATCAAGGCTGAGACCGAGACCTCCTTCGAGTCGGCGATGGCGGCCTACGACTACATGGAACAGTTCTCGTTTTCGATGAAACTGGCCTCGCAAGACCCGGGTTTCGCCGATGACGAAAGATTCACGGGTGAGAAATACGTCAAGGCCGGATTGGTATTCCAGAACCACATCGACGAGAACTGCGACATCGAACTCACCAAGTGAGTGACTCGTCGGTGGTCACACCGACTGGATGAGGTCCACAGCGGCCCGGAAATGTTTGAGTCCCGGTTTTCCCGCGAGCGCCTTTCGATCGTTTTACAAATCGGAGATGTCTTTGTATGCCGGGTGCCACCGCTGAACGTCGTAGGCCGGTGTTCGGCTGACTCGTCGGTCAACGCACCGCCGCGCACCCACCTGTCAAACTGGGAGAGTGGAAGCCCCCGCCTATCTCTCGCCATCGTCAATCGCCACCTATCGAGACTGTCCGCAGAAGTTCAAGCTTTCGCGGATCGATAAGATCCCCCAGCCACCAACTTGGGCGACCCACGTTGGCTCTTTTGTCCATGAGGTGCTTGAGGCTTTGTACCAAATTGGGCCCAAAGAAAGACATGTGGAGAACCTCAAGATCTTGGCAGGGCAGAAGTGGTCTTCGGGTGAATGGGAAGCGAAGGTCAGTGCACTGACCGACCCAAAAGGTGGCGTAAGAGAGTTCAAAATTCAGGCATTCACATGTATGACGAATCTCTGGCAGTTGGAGGACCCTCAGCAAACTGAACTTGATGGCACGGAACATGAAGTTGTTGCTGAAGTTGAAGGTGTCGCGATGAAGGGCTTCATCGATCGCTTCACGTTCGGAGACGACGGAATCGTGATCTCCGATTACAAGACAGGAAAGATCCCAAACCCAAGGTTCACCTCCGACGCTGACAAGTTCTTTCAGTTGCTTGCGTACGCCACCATGCTCGAGGCCGCCGATCAGGAGGAAACGTCTCGCGTTGAGCTGCTGTATCTGGGCATTCCGGTCAAGCACGACTTGGCAATCACCCAGGTCAACTTGTCAATTGCAAAGGGCACAATCGTCGAAACCCGAGAGGGTGTTGATGCGGCGGTGGCTTCCGGAGAGTTCCCCTGCAATGTGACGAAGTTGTGTGATTGGTGCCATTACAAAACAACCGGGGATTGTCCGGCTTTTAAGTAGTCCGGGCTCGCTACGGGGCGGATGCCGCTGACACCCGATCGGTAAGTTTGGGTCATGGTCTTGAGGGCTTTCTATGTCAGCAATCTTGCCGGCATTGTCGAGCCGGTTGCCGAGTGGGTTGGTCGCGCCCCCGCGGGTCAGTCGATTTTCCGCACTGAGCATCTCTTGTTGCCGACGAACGGTGCAAAAGCCTGGCTGATGCCCGAACTTGCCAAGCGGGTCGGCACCCGGCCCGAAAAGACCGACGGTGTCATTGCAAACGTACAGGTGGGTTACATCGGATCGCTGAACAAGTTCGTCGTTCCGCAGCGGTACCGCGACTTCAACCCGTGGTCGATCAAATCGATGACGGCCGCGATTTTGGGAATCATCGCCGGCAATCCTGTGTACAACCCGATGGTTCGTCGTCTAGGAGGTCCCCTCTCCGCGGCTGTGAGGTTGGCCGACCGATTCGACCGATACCACGCTCGACGTCCGATGATGATCCGCGCATGGGAAAAGGGGTCGCCCGTGATGGCCCCCACCACGGCGGATTCATTCAACGACGGTGAATGGCGTACGGGTGATCTTGGTGATCAACGGTGGCAGTTTGACCTGTGGTGCGCATTGCGTGGAGAGGTCGGTGTTGCTCCGTGGCCGGTGCAGGTCGAAGCCGCGGTGCAACAACTCAGGCGTGGCGACAACATTGTCGGGGTGCCGTCTCGCCTGATGGTGGCGGGTATGCAGTCGCTGTCGCTCGGCGCCATTGAACTTCTCGAAGCCTTCGGCCACGTCAGCGACGTTGACGTTTTGCTGGTGCACCCATCGCCGACTCTGGCCGATCGCTGGGCGGGCGAATTGGCAGATACCGAAGTGCCACGTGGTGCCTTGCAGTTGCGCCCGACCGATGAAGAATTGCCCGACGGCGTACACCCGTTGGTGCACACGTGGCTGCGCGGTTCGCGTGAGCTTCAGCAGATGCTTGCGTCGCAGGGCATTGTCGTGTCACCCCATGACTCTGCTTCCAAAGCTGAGCCTTCGACGCTGCTTGGCCGGGTGCAGGGAGCCGTGGCAGGAAACGGCCTCGTGGCGCGAACGGCCCGCGCAACCAATGATCTGTCGTTGCAGATTCACCGTTGCTACAACCTCACCCGTCAGGTCGAGGTTCTGCACGATGCTCTTCTCCACGCATTTCGCGATCTCAACAATCTGGCACCGCACGAAGTTGTCATTGTCTCGCAGCGCCTTGCCGAGGCGGCACCCATCCTTGAAGCGGTCTTTGACCGCACCGTCACGGTCGAATCGAATGGCGTCGCGACGGAGCTGCGAATTCCGCTGGCGGTTGCCGAGCGTCAATTGCGATTCGTGAATGAAGGTGCCGAATTTTTGGGCAACCTGCTCGCACTTATGACCGGACGCTTCGACGTGTCCGCATTCCTTTTGGTGGCCACGTCGCCACTTGTCACCAATCATCTGGGTGTCGATGGGGAAGTGGTGTCCACCTGGCAACGCCAGATTGATCGCACTCGCGTGCGGTGGGGTTTGTCGGCCGATCAGCGAACTGCGGCGGGCCTGGCAAACAAGGCCGACAGTGTTCACACGTGGCGGGCGGCCGTTGAGCGGTCAATGTTGGGAGCCGCTTTGCCCGATGCTGTTGCGGCCGAGGAGCTTGGCGGAGTTGTCCCTCTCGACGACATCGGTGTCGACGACATCGATGCCCTGTCACGGCTGGTGCACGTGTTCGATGCAATCGAGGCACTTGAACTCGCCTCGCGCGGGGGCGTGGTTCATCACGTTGCCGATTGGTGTGATGACATCGAACGGGCGGTCGTTGCCCTGTGCGGAAATGGTGATCGCGTTGCCGGTGCCTTCGAGCTTCTCAACGATCTCGCGTCGAGCACCATCGTCCCCGGATCCGATGGCTCATCCCGACAACTCGGCGCCCCAGTCTCGTTTTCTGACGTTGCGGCGCATCTGATTGGCCAGATCTCGGGTGTGTCCGGCCACCAGCCGTTGCGCACCGGAGCCGTCACGGCCACGTCTCTCATGCCGCTCCGCGGCGTGCCCTATCGGGTGGTGTGTCTGCTCGGTATCGACGACGGGGCGTACGGCGGGGGAGAACTTGAAAGCGACGACCTCCTTGGCCGCCAGGTTTTCATCGGCGATGACGACCCGCGCGTTGATTTCCGACGTCAGCTGCTTGATGCGGTTCTTGCTGCGGGTGAGCAGGTCCTCATCACGTGCGACGGCCGAAGCATTCAGAACAACGCCGTCATCCCCCTCACAGCCGCGCTCGCTGAGTTCGTCGACTTTGCGCGTCGCCATGGCGCGGGCGAGCGTAGCGACGATGCGGGAAGCGACATCGAGTTTCTCCATCCCCGCCACGCCACGAGCGCACGCAATTTCGCCGTCGGCGGCATAGTTCCGAACTGCGTGTGGTCGCATTCGCTGGACGTTCGCGAAGTGGCCGGAAAAGTAGGCATCGACAGACCGAAGTTGGTACCGGGTGCTGCAAACCGCGCAGTCCGCACGGCGAATGTCGTCGACCTCGACGCCCTCGGCACATTTGTGAAGTCACCTCTCGAGATGTTCGTGAAAAGATTCTTGGCATCAGCACCTGGAAAGACGATCACGCGCCCGACGAGGCGACCATTCCATTTGCAGTCGATTCGCGCACCTTGCGGGAGTTCGTCGGTGGGTACGTCGCGGGAAAGGTCGGTGGCGACCCCGCTTGGACGCCCGATCTGCAGGCACACCTCGCGCGTCTCAACGGTGACGTACCGATTGGTGCCTATGGCGACGCCGAGCTTGCGGCAATGCAGACCCTCGCCGAATCCTTCCTTGCTGCGTGCCAAACGCATGGCGTGTTGCCGATCGCGCCCGATCCGACACCGGTTCTCGTCACCCTTGATGGCGGGCCGGTTGTCAGGGGGAACATTCCCCACCTCCAGGCGGCGCAACAGATGATCGGTGTCCTGCGGTATTCGCCCTATTACGACCGTGACCACGCCGAATTGGGTCTGCGTCTCCTCGCGGCAACGGCAGCAGAACTGTCGGTTCGACACGGCATCACGATCCATCAGCACAACGACAAGAAAAAAGGCGACCAGGCGCAATCTCGACTGATCTATCTCGGCGATACAATCGATGCAGCCGAGGCATCACGCCGGTTGGGTGCACTTGTCGAGCTTCGAGCGCTCGCATCGGTGGCACCAATGCCATCGTTTGGTGACACCGTCGACGCAATTTTCGATGATCCGGATGCACCCGACTTTGACAAGGGCCGCTTGCGATTCGACAGGTTCATCGGGTCCGATGACTTTGCGAAGTCGCTCGAGCGGCGCATCTACGGCAACGAACCCGATTTTGCGGCGATCTTTGATTCAAAGGGTCCGGTCGTTGACTTCTGGTCAGGATTCCACGGTGTCTTCCATTTCCTCCGCGGCAAGGCGAATGGCATTGCCGGAAAGCTTCCGCACGGCAATTCGCATTGGGGAGTCCTCTGATGGCCCGGGCACTCGATCTTGCAACCCACGAACTGACGAACGGCCACACCATCGAAGCCAGCGCCGGAACCGGCAAGACCTATTCCGTTGCTGCACTCGTCACGCGCGCGATCGCCGTCGATGATGATCTGCGGATTGACAAGGTGTTGATCACCACCTTTACGCGCCTTGCCGCTGCCGAATTGCGCGACCGTGTTCGCCGTCGCCTTGCTGTCACGGCCGACCGGCTCGACAACAATCAGCCCGACCCAGCCGATGCGGTGCTCACCGCGTTGCTTGCGAACACGGGCGACCGTCAGCACTATGTCCGTAACTTGCGTCGTGCCGCCGTCAACTTCGACAATGCGACCATCGGCACCATTCACTCCGTCTGCTCAAAGGTTCTCGCCCTCGCAGGTCTTGTGACCCACGACGACTCGGCCGAAGAAGTGACCCGCCGGGCGATTACCGAAGTGGTGAACGATCGTCTGGTCTCCGAGGCAGTCGAACGGGGTCGTACATGGAACGAAGCACGAGTCACCAAGGTGCTCGAAGCGCGACTCGGCAGTCCGCTTGCCGACCTGTGGTTCAGCCAGGAACTCGATCCGGCGCTACTTGCCGAGTTGGCCCACTTCGAAGTTGCCATCAGTGAAATGGTCGAGGAGGTGCACCGCCGCACCGAACAGCACCCGTCGTTCGACGACCTCATTCGTCGCGCCGAGGAAGCATTGAGCGGCGACATGGGCGACGACATCCGCACCCGCTTCGCCGAGCGCTATACGCACGCCTTCATCGACGAAGCCCAAGACACCGATCAGCTGCAGTGGCGTCTCTTCCACCACATTTTTCCCCGCAAGGATCCCGCCTCCAGCCACAAACTCACCGCGGTTGGCGACCCTAAGCAGGCCATCTACGCATTCCGTGGGGCCGACATTCACGCCTATCTCGATGTTCGTGACACGTCGAACATGTCGACCCTCGACACCAACTTCCGCTCCGACCCTCCGGTGATCGCCGCACTCAACGCCCTCTTCGAGAACAAGTCACTCGGTGAAGGCATTCGGTACAGCCTGGTGTCGGCCGATCCGGCCAAGACGGGTTCGCGGGTGCGCGGCATCTCACCCGTTGAAGCCATCGACATCGCCGATGCGAACAACCAGTTCCACGCCGGCCTCGCAGCCGCGGGCCACGTTGTTCGTCTGCTCGACAAAGGTGAGATTTTCGAGAACGACGAGTGGCGCCCCATCGAGCCCAAGGACATCTGCATTCTCTCGGGCTCGAACACGCTCGTTCGCGCCATTCACCGCGAACTTCAAAAGCTTGGCGTGCCGGCCGTTGCCAGCGGTGCCGAATCCGTCTTCGCCGACACAACCGCCACCGAACTACGCCGCATATTCGAAGCGCTCGAACGACCGAACAACTTGGGTCGAGTGCGCAACGCCGCAACCACCGCCTTCTTCGGAATCAGCCTTGGCGACCCGCGTCTCCTTCCCGATGATGTCGCGCCGCGTGCACCGGGCCAGCCCGACACGGTTCTCGAAATTCAAGAGAAGTTGGTCGCTTGGCGTCAGATCCTGCAGCGTCGCGGTGTGGCCGCCTTGGCCGCCGAGATCACCGGCGACACCACCGTCATGGAATCCTTCGTTGCCGGGCCCGACGGCGAACGTCACCTTGCCGATTTCAGTCACGTCATCGACCTGTTGCATGCCGAAACCCGGGGGAGCGGAGTCTCTGCGGCACAGCTGCTCGAAGTCTTCGACACCTATGCGCTGATGAATGGCAACTATGAGGTGGTCAGTCGTCGAATCGAAAGTGACATCGACGCGGTCCAGGTGATGACGGTTCACAAGGCCAAAGGCCTCGAGTTCCCCTGTGTCATCGTTGCCGAGCTGTGGAAGCCCAAGGTCTACGACGCCAGTCGCGACGTGCCGGAATGTCGCCAAACCCTCAGCAGCGGCGGCTATCAGAACCGCATCGATATCGGTTGGGCGCTCGACTGCACCGCCGAAGAGTCAAAGACGCTCGTGACTCAGGCGCAGTGCGATGAACAAAAGCGCCTCCTCTACGTTGCGTTCACCCGCCCCGAACACCATCTCGCGTTCCTTTGGCAGTCGCAACCCAAGGACGAGTCGATGCTTGCCCAGGCCGTCGACCTTGGAGTTATCAACCGTAAAGACCCAACCGGTGATGTGCTGGTGCCCTCGGTGGCCCGCTACAACCCGCCACGCACCTGGCGCTACGCGGCCACACAGCAGACCGGCAAAACTGAACTGCTCATTGCCGATGGCCCCGCCTCGGTTGAACAGTCCTACCGACGCACCTCGTTCTCGGGTATCGCCAGTGTGCAACGGTCGTTAACCCGCAAGGTCGGAACACCCGATTTCACGCCAACCGTCGGCGGTAACGATGAAGATGCGAACTGGTTCACGGTGACCAGTCACTACGCAAGCACCGACACCCCGACCGGTTTTAACATGCCTATTGCCCGCATCGCGGGCGGCACCTATGTCGGCAAGGTTTTGCACGAGATCTACGAGTGCATCGACACCTCCGCCCCCGACCTGCGTTTCGAAGTCGACCAGCAATGCCGTCGCATCATCAGGGGTTCGCTTCTCGGCGGCGACCTCGACGCCATTGTCGAGGGCATTCACCTCTCGCTGCTGACCCCACTTGGCCCGTTGCTGAGCAACGTGCGACTGGGTGACATCCCGCCCGATCGCCGTCTCACAGAGTTGAACTTCGAAATGGCCGTCGCCGACCTCGCCGCCGGCGTGCGTGCATCCGATTTCGGTCGCATCCTCGCCGAAATCGTGCCGGTCAGTGACGTCATGCGGCCATACGTCGACATGCTCACCCACGAGTCGTTCGACATCCCTCTCGCCGGGCTCATCAACGGCTCAATCGACGCCGTGCTGCAGTTGGGAAGCGACGACGACCCGCAAATCTGGATCACCGACTACAAGAGCAACCGCCTCGACCAAGACGGCGATGCCACCATCATCGGTGCCTACGGACAGGAACGCCTGTTCGATGCGATGGTGCACCACCACTATCCACTCCAGGCACTCATCTACGGCACCGCGATGTACCGCTATCTGCGTTGGCGCGCACCGCATCTGGCGAATCCTTCCGCCCACGTGAAGGGCTTCTCCTATTTCTTCATCCGTGGCATGGTCGGCCCCGACACGCCTCCCAACACCGGGGTCTTCACCTGGACGGCGCCCGCCGGCCTGTGGCAACGGTTGTCCGATCGCCTGGCAGGAGACAGTCAATGAGCGGATACCCCGAGCACCTGCAAATTCGCATCGACGAAGGTCTTGTCGACGAACGCGACTTCCGTGCCGCCGCCGTGTACATCGATCTCGGCCTGCGCACTCTCAGTGGACCTGATCGGGACGCTGCCGACAAGACCGTCACCGACAACGTGTGGCTCGCGATCGCCCGCACTCTCGCGGCCTTTCGCGACCAGCACACCTGTGTCGACCTTGCCGAGCACCCGGGTTGGGAACCCGACCTGCGCAATTGCCCCACGCTTGTGGCCGAACCCCACACCATCAATGCGACCCGCCGCCAACCCTTCATCCTCGACCTCGGTCGCCTCTACGTACACCGTTCATGGGAAGAAGAGCGCTTCGTCGCCGAAAAGATTCGCACTCGTCCTGCCAACAAGTTGCAGGTCATCACCGGCGGTCCCGGCACCGGCAAGACAACGATCGTCGCGAACCAGCTGGTCGAGCGTCTGTCGCAAGCCCACGGTGAGCCGGTCATCGTCGCCCTTGCCGCACCAACAGGCAAAGCGGCCAAGCGTATGACCGAGGCCATGGACGCGGCACTCACCAAGGCCAAGGCGCCGCAACGTGTACGCGACATCGTCCTTGCTGCGCCCGCGACCACAATCCACGCATTGCTCGGCGCCAACCCGAACCGGGTCGACAATCGCTTCACCTACCACGCCGGTAACAAGCTCAAGCACAACATCGTCATCGTCGATGAAACTTCGATGTTGTCGCTGTCGATGATGTACCACCTGCTCGTCGCCCTCAACGACGACGCAGAACTCATCCTCGTCGGTGACCCTGACCAGCTCGCCAGTGTTGAAGCCGGCACCGTCCTCGCCGACATCGTCGCCGGCTCGCCCGACCGCCGCATCACGCGACTCACCACACAGCACCGGTTCAAGGACTCGCCGAATATCGTCGCCGGTGCATCGGCCATTCGCGATGGCGATGTAGCCGCAACACTTGCCGCCGTCACCGCCGGTGGGGCAGACGTTCGGTGGATCGATCCAACAGACACCCCCGAACTTGCCGCCAAAGTACTCGACTCCGTTGTCGAACACGCCGAACGCATCATGCAATTGGCAAAAGACGACCAACTCGCCAACGCGCTTAACCTTAAGACCGAACTGCAGGTTCTCTGCGCCCACCGCAAGGGGAAGGTGGGCGTTGCCGATTGGAATCGTGTCGTCGAGGAACGACTCGGGCTCAGTGCCTCCAACCCGTGGTACGTCGGCCGGCCGATCATCGTCACCGAAAACGACCGCACAACTGGACTCTTCAACGGTGACGTGGCGGTGGTTGGGTCCGAGGACACGAATCGTGTTGCCTGCTTCAGTACCGACCCCGCAAAACCGACGATTCCGGTGACCAGGTTGCCCAACGTCGAAACGGTCCACGCACTGACCATTCACAAGTCGCAGGGCAGCGAATACGAACATGTCGTTGTCGTGCTGCCCGATCGGGAATCACGAATCCTCACCCGCGAGCTTCTCTACACGGCTGTGACAAGGGCGAAGCATCAGTTGACGATCATCGGGCCAAGAAATGCATTTGAGGCTGCGGTCGGCAGGCCAATTCGCCGAGCAACTGGTCTAGCCGTGCGACTTGGTCAAGCGAATCCTTAATTGTGAGAGAAGACCGCTTGCATTCTTTGAATTACACCTTAAACGCCTCGTCTGGGAGCAAGAGCACGGTGTGTTCTCGACGACGAACGTGTACCAGTCGCGTGGGTATTTCAACTACCGCAGCAACAACTGGATCGGCACCTGCCGGCAGATCCTCGCCGACCGTCGCAAGAAGCCGACACCAAATTCAGGCTGCTGAATCGTTTGGTTAGTGTCTTTGGGGTGAGTGGTGCACCCCAACGACTGATCAGCGACATGCGAGGTGTTCGGTACGGCGAGGTGCTTGCGATCTACCTTCGCGAAACTGGTCTTCAGGCAGAGGTGTTCGGCACCCAGATGCTCAACG
>Ga0194128_10010147_pt1 | contig 11299 bp, 6 predicted proteins | sample TA2KigCa65mmetaG_FD_148650 | JGI IMG/M metagenome (GOLD analysis project Ga0194128, IMG submission 148650) | Freshwater microbial communities from Lake Tanganyika, Tanzania - TA2015037 Kigoma Deep Cast 65m | ecosystem: Environmental > Aquatic > Freshwater > Lake | place: Tanzania: Lake...
TACACAACTTCGTTGGCCTCGAAAAGTGTTCCGCGTTCTTGACGTGGCACGACTCGCAACCTAACCCCGGCGGCCTTGCACCGTGACAGCCGAGGCAGGATTTCACCGTCGCTTCAGACTGCACGATCCCGAGCGCGGCCTTTGCCGACTTCGACGTTCCCGGTTGATGACCCAGTGTCAGATCGAAACGATCGGCGCGCGGGTAGTAACTAATACGGTGCTCCAGCCATTCGCTTCCGAGCTTCACAAGCGGCGTGAGGCCTTGATCGCCCGCGCCGAGCACCCACGCGATTTCACCAACAGCCGACTCGCGGCCGCGCTCGGCGCGTACCGTCGTGCCCATGTAGGACAGCAAAAAGCCACCGCGCGCTTCGCCGATCGGACGATCCGGCAGCGCGCGCCCAAAGGCCGTGTCGGATAGCGGCCGCAGCGTCCTGGCATGATTGGTCGCGGCGTGTTTGTCGACGATCGCTCGGTGGCAGTTCGCGCAGTCCTGCGCGGCGGCGCTTATAATCCAAAGCATGTGGATGGCGGCGTACATCGCCTTATTCGCGCAGGTGTCGAGCGATTCGCTGCCCATCATCGAGCAGCTTATCGCAAGCGGACAGTTTCAAGAAGCACTGCGAAGAACGGAAGGCCTGCCGCTAACCGTACAGAGACATTTGTTGGCTTCGAAATCGCACGATGGATTGGGCGACGCCGCGCGCGCGGTAGCCGAAGCGGAAAAGGCGCTGGCGCTCGATCCACGGAACGAGGCCGCCCATTTGCAACTCGGGCAAATCTTCTTGTCGAACAATACACCGCAAGCGGCGCTCGAAGTTTTCACGGACGCGCTCGCGCTGCATCCCTACTCGTTCTTATTGCGGACCGGCCGCGGTTTGGCATTGAAAGATCTGAACCTCTATGACGAGGCGATCGCCGAACTGAAGAAGTGCCTGGAGGCGAAGCCCGGGTTCGCAATCTGCTTCGACGGGCTGGCTACGTCGTACCTAAACGCGAGGCGATTCGATGAACTTGCTGCGGCCGCGGCTGAGCAGGAGAAGATCAATCCCGCCGATTACCGCTCGCCCTACTTCGCTGCCGCTGCGAGAAACGCCACGGGCGGGCCTGCGAAAGAAACGATGACACTCTTGCAGAGTTCCACTAAGCGGAACCCACGTTTCGCCGCGTCGCACGCGCTGCTGGGCCGGGTGCTCATTCAAGAAGGCGATATCGCGGGGGCGATTTCGGCGCTGGAGACCGCCGTTCGATTACGCCCCGACTACGCGCCGGCGTTGCTAAACCTGGCACAGGCGTATAAGAAGGCAGGCCGCGAACAAGACGCCGCACACGTTTTCGACCGGCTCCGTGCGGCCAACGAAAAAGAACGGGCGGGCAAACCGGCGCTCATTTATCATCGCGGCCCCAAATAGAGGGATGGCTTTGATATACTCCCGCCATGCTTCGAGCCGTCACTCTCGCTCTCTTCGGCTTGGCCGCATTCGGCCAAGGCAACACCGGCAGCATTCTCGGCACACTGACAGACGCCTCCAGCGCGGTTGTTCCCAGCGCCAAGGTTACGATCACCAACGTTTTAACTGGTGTCAAGTTGGAGAACACCACCGACTCGCAAGGCAACTATCTATTCAACTTCCTGTCGCCGGGGTCGTACAAGGTCGAAGCCGAAGTGACCGGCTTCAAGAAGTTCGTGCGCGAGAACATTACTCTCGAAACCGGCCGCCAACTGCGTATCGACGCCCGTCTGGAGACCGGCGCGGTCACTGAGACCGTTAGCGTGACAGCGCAGACGCCGCTGCTTGAAACCGAGAGCGGCACGCTGTCGGGCACTATCGAAAACAGGCAGGTGTCGAGCTTGCCGACACTCGGCCGCAACCCACAGGACTTCCGCTTGCTGGTGCCGGGTGTTGTCCTCAACCGCGATGGCAACTCAATCACACAGGGCGGCCTCGTCCGCAAAGATCCTTACTACATCGACGGCGCACACTCGTCCAACCACGTGTGGTCGGGCAATCCGGTGAATCCGAACCCCGACGTCATTCAAGAGTTCAAGATTGTGACGAATTCGTTTTCGGCCGAGTTCGGCGAGACTTCGGGCTCGGTGATGCAGTCAACGACGAAGTCGGGCAACAACGAAATCCACGGCACGATATTCGAATTCCTGCGCAACGACAAATTGAACGCGGGGAACTACTACACGCACTCGCGGCCGATCCTGCGACAGAATCAGTACGGCGGTACGATCGGCGGGCCGATCAAGAAGAACAAGACGTTCTATTTCGGCGATATGCAGGTCACGACGCAGCGCGGCACGTCGGCGTTCAATAACCTGACCGTCCCAACGCAGGCGTTTCGTGACGGTAACTTCTCTTCTCTCACCAACGCAGCGAATGTGCCGGTTCCGATCTTCGACCCAGCCACCACCTCCGGCGCGAACAACCAACGCACCGCGTTCCCCGGCAACATCATTCCCGCCGCGCGCATTAGCCGGGCGGCGCGCAACGTGCAAGCGCTCTACCCGCTGCCGCAGGTAAACACAAACTTCGCCAATTACACGAACTTCGGATCGGTGAAAAACGAGAACAGAGAGTACGACATCAAGATCGATCACAACTTCACGGACTCCGACAAATTCTTCGCGCGCTACTCCGGGCGCAAGAGCGACTCGACGCCGGCGTCGGCATTCCCGGACTTCAAGTCCGGCGGCCGCAATCCGGGGCAACTTGGCTTTGGGCAAAACAAGAACCATAGCCGCCAAGCGGTCGTGAATCATGTTCATATTTTCTCGCCGCGCATCACGAACGACTTGCATTTGGGCTGGTTCCAGACGTATCCGAAGCGCATCGTCGCCGGTTTCGGCGAAGTGTCGACGAATTCGCTCGGCATTCTCGGCCTACCCAACGGGGACAACAAACTCGGCACGCCGGATTTCCTCTTCACCAATTACGCGCCGCTCGGCTCCTCCGGCGATACGCTGTTCTTTGAGCTGCAAGACTCCAAGTCTCTGGTGAACGTAACATCGTGGGTCCTCGACCGCCACACCATCAAGTTCGGCGGCGAAGCGCGCCTGATCCGCACCGACAACTTGCAGCCGAATCCCGGAACAACGCGATGGGACTTTCAGCCGATCTACACGAATCAAATCGGCGTCGCCAACAGCGGTTGGGATTACGCCAGCTTCCTGCTCGGGATGCCTCGCAACATGGGCTATCGCATCTTCCCCGGCTTCTTCAAATCAAGAACGTCGGTCTATGCGCTTTTCATTCAGGACGACTGGCGCGTGAACCGCAAACTGACTTTGAATCTCGGGCTGCGTTGGGATGCGCCACTCTGGTACCGCGAGGCGCAGAACCGCTCCGGCGCGTTCGATCTGAACGCGGGCCAATATCAACAATTCGGCCAGAACGGCTTCCGGCGCACACCTTGGCCAGACGATTTGAACAACTTCGGACCCCGGTTTGGATTTGCTTATAACGTCGCCGACAAAACGATCATCCGCGGCGGATTCGGTCTATTCTCGGTCGGCACAATGTCGAGCGGAGCGTTCGGATTCATGTTGTCGGATCCGATCTTCGCCGACGCCGACGCAGGACGCTATAACACGATCGACCAGATCACGCCGCGGACGACACTCGACCGCGTGCCCTACGAACCGGTCGACAAGCTCGGCCGCAATGCGCTCGCGGTCACTGTGTACCCGGAAGACAATCCGACATCCTACTTCACGCAATGGAACATGAACATCCAGCGCCAGCTTGGCGGTTTCCTGATCGAAGCGGGTTACGCAGGGTCGAAGGGTTCGCACCTGCACTACGGCGCCTACAATTTGAACGCGATTCCAGTCGACCTCTCCCCGCAAGCGCAGGGCCGCCGTATTGCGCCGTTCGTTCGTTATCCGCGTTATCCGAACGGCGTGACTTCGGCTAGCTGGATCGGTTCGTCGAGCTATCACTCAATGCAGATTAAGAGCGAGCGGCGGTTCTCGCAGGGCCTAAGCTACCTCGCGTCGTTCACGTTTTCGAAGTTGATCAACAGGGGCGAAAACGGCTATCGCGACCCACTGGGCAACCGCAATCTCGATCGTGGTATCTCGCTCGACAGCGCGCCTTACCGTTTCACGGTTGCGCCTGTGTACGAGTTGCCGTTCGGCAAAGGACGACAGTTCGACATTCGAAACCGCGCTATCGACGCGATCGCTGGTGGATGGGAAGTCAGCGCGATCGGCACGATTCAGGCGGGCTTCCCGTTGAATCCGGGCAACAGCATCGATACTTGCAACTGCGGATCGGCAACCTATCCGAACTTGAGCCGCAATCCGAATCTGGCGAAAGGCGAGCGCACCGTGAATCGTTGGTTCGATACAACGGCGTTCTCTTCGCCGGCGCAATGGACGATCGGCAACGCCGGCCGTGGTTCGGTGTGGGGCCCAGGCTTGAAGAGCATCGACTTCACGATCTCGAAGTACTTCAATTTCACCGAACGGCTGCGGTTGCAGTATCGCGCCGAGGCATACAATCTGTCCAACTCGCCGTACTTCGCCAATCCGAACGTCACGGTGGGAGCGGGAACGTTTGGCCGCATCACCGCCGTTTCCAACTCGGCGCGCCAGATGCAGATGGCGTTGAAACTCTATTTCTGATCTCGCTGCGTTACACTGATGACAATCACCGCACGGGAGGTTGTCATCATGCGTGTACTCGCACTTTGTGGATTGCTGTGTCTTTCGGCTTTCGGCCAGGAGACGCGGTCGATGTTATTTGGCCGCGTGCTTGACCCGCAGGCCAGCGCCATTGTCGGTGCGACGGTGGTCGTACGCAACTCGGCCACAGGTGTAGCACAGACGATTAAAACCAACGCTACCGGCTATTACGAGGCGAATCTCCTCATGCCCGGTATTTACGAGATCACGGCCGAGATGACGGGGTTCAAGAAGACGCGGCGCGGCAATATCGAACTGCCGGTGTCGTCCCGCATTCAGATCGACGTGAACCTCGAAGTCGGCGGCGTGACCGAGACGATCAACGTCACGTCGGAGGCGCCGCTGCTGGAGACCAACGCCGTTTCGTCGGGACGCGTGATCGACAACAAGTCGCTCATGGAGTTGCCGGTCATGGGTAACAGCGCGATGCTGCTGGTAAAACTCGCTCCAGGCATTCAGACCGGCGGCGTCAACAACTATCTGGCACTGCACTCGAACGCGGGCGGATCGGACTACTCGGTAGGCGGCAACATCGGCGGCAACTCGTGGACGCTGGATGGCTCGCCAAACACGGGCCCGGGGCGGCGCACGGCGTATTTGCCGTACACCGACGCGGTCGAAGAATTCAAGGTCGAGACGACGAATTTCGATGCGTCGATCGGGCAGACGTCGGGATCGGCCATCACCATGATTTCGAAATCGGGAACGAACGCGTTTCATGGGACCGCGACCTGGCAGCACTGGCAACAGCGGTGGCAGGGCACGCCATTCTTCGTGAAGCAGAATTACTTCCGGCGTATCGCCGCGGCCGACCAGGCGGGAAATTCGGCTCTGGCCAACCAGCTTCGAAACACGGATAAGCAGGCCACCGGACGCTCGAACAATTGGGGCGCATCCGGCGGCGGACCGGTTATCATTCCGAAACTCTACGACGGCAAGAACCGGTTCTTCTGGTTCTTCACCTACAACGCGTTCAAGGACAATAAGACCGAAGACGCCTCGACATTTAATCGGACCGTGCCTTCTCCGCGCGCGCGAGAGGGCGACTTCAGCGACATGCTCGCGATCGTCAACAACGGACCGCGGTACGCGATTCACGATCCGATCACGATTCGCCGCGATACGGAGCGTCCGAACAACTTCGTGCGTACTCCGTTCCCCGGCAACATCATTCCGCGCAGCCGGTTCGCGAACCCGTCCTACGACGCCATCACCAAACTCTATCCGCTGCCAAATGTTGTGATTCCAGCGGGTCAGGATCCGGTGAATAACTATCTCGCTTCGCAAACACCGTACAACTGGAACTACAAGGCTTACTCGAACCGGGTCGACTACGCTGTATCCGACAAAGTTCGCCTTTTCGGCCGCTGGTCGTTCAACGACTTCGGCCCTGAAGACCGCGCCGATTGGACCTACGAGACCGCTCGCGGGTTGAATCTGAACGGCCTTGTCCGCAACAACAAAGGCGGAAACATTGATATGGTCTGGACGCAAACGCCGACGACACTGTGGAATCTTAACGTCGCGATGAACCAGTTCCGCGAAGGGAGCATTCAGCCGAAGGCGCGCGAGTTCAAACCGAGCGATATCGGGCTTCCCGCTTACATCGATCAAAAGGCGGGTGATCTCGCGCAATTGCCGCAGATGGCTGTATCTGGCTACACAACGATATCGCCCGGTGGCTTGTCGACCTGGACGCGCACGCGTCAGATGACGGCCAAGCTTGAAGCGACGCTCATCCGTGGTAACCACACGTGGCGGGCCGCCTTCGACAACCGCAATCAGTACCGCACGGGCGGCGGTGGCGGCAATACTTCGGGCAACTTCTCTTTCAACCAGAACTACATACGGCGCTATGACGACGGCTTTGTGCCGGCTTCCGATCTCGGTCTCGGCTGGGCCGCGTTCATTCTTGGCATTCCGTCTGGGGCGTCGATCGCCACCAACGACACCTACGCCACACACACCCCTTACTACGGCTGGTTCGTGCAGGATTCCTGGCGCGTGAACAAGAAGCTGACGCTCAACCTCGGCCTGCGTATGGAATACGAAAAGGGCGCGACGGAGCGCTACAACCGCATGATCGGCAACTACGATCCGAACGTCACGCTGCCCATCGAGGCTACGGTCAGAGCGGCCTATGCGCGCAACCCGATCGCCGAACTTCCCGCGTCGCAATTCAACATTCGCGGAGGCAACACTTATGTTGGCGCGAATGGAGCGCCGCGGGAACTCTACAAGAATGAACTCATGTATCTGCCACGCATCGGCGTCGCCTATGCATGGGACAACAAGACTGTCATCCGAGGCGGCTACGGCATCTTCTTCGACACGATCAACGTGATGAACTTCGGTCCCGACCAGTTCAATTTCTCGCGCTCGACCGGCACGGTGATCTCAAACGATTTCGGCCAGACCTGGAATTTCCCGGCCGGCGCGAACCCCGCCAACGGGCGCAGTCCGCTGCTTGATCCGTTCCCGGTGCGCGCCGATGGCACGCGCTTCGACACGCCGACCGGCAACACGCTCGGCGCAATGGCCCGCGTCGGCCGCGGCTTCGGCTTCACGGCGTTCGATCAACCGCACGCCCGGCAGCAGCGCTGGCAGTTCGGCGTGCAGCGCCAGCTCGGCAGCCGCATGGTATTGAACGCGAACTACTCGGGTTCGTACTCGGACCGCATCTCAATCGGCCGCAACCTCAGCCCGCTGCCGGAGCAATATTGGGCGAAAGGAACGACGCGCAACGACGCCGTGGCGACGTTCCTCAACGCGAACATCGCGAACCCATTCCTGCTTTCGAACTTCAACCGCGCCGATTTCAGCGCGGCGCAATGGGCCGACATGAGCGCCAACGGATTCTTTACACGCGCGTTCATTCCGCGTTCGCAGTTGTTGCGGCCGAACTTGCATATGAACGGGTTGACGAACAACACCGAGTACACGGGCTATACGCGCTCCGATGAGCTGCAAATGTCGTTCGAGAAGCGCTTCGCGGCGGGTTGGAATATGAATCTCGCCTACACGAGAATGAATCTGCGCGAGGCCGATTTCTTCATGAATGAGTTCGACGCCGAACGTACCGAACGCGAATCGAACGACGGCCGGCCGCACCGTTTCACGGCGACCGGTGTTTACGAATTGCCGGTGGGCAAAGGCAAGAAGTTCGGGACCAACTTCAACCGGGCAGTCGACATGGCGCTCGGCGGTTGGCAATTTGCGGCGACTTATGAATGGCAGCCCGGCCCGTTGATCGACTGGGGCAACCTGTTTTACTACGGCAACGACTTGAGCGCCATCAGCAATGTGGAGCGCACTTGGGACACATGGTTCAACACGGCGAATTTCGAGCGGACCAACGCGCGCGGCCCAGCTGCGTTTCATCGACGCGTATTCCCAACGCGCCTTGACGGGATGCGGCGCGACATGACGAATCAGTGGAACGCGAACGTTTCGAAGAGCATTCGGTTGACGGAGAAAGCAACGATGCAGCTACGGCTCGACGCACTGAACGTGCGGAACCGCTCGCAGATGAACGCGCCTTCGACCGACCCGTTCTCGACGAATTTCGGCCGTATCACCTCGCAGACCTCGGCGGTGAACCGGTGGCTACAGGTGCAGGCGCGGATTCAGTTTTGATGTCAAGGCTTCTCTCTAACGGCGGCGCTTGTCTTCGATCTGAATGTTGTTGGTCACGTTGAACACGCCGGAAACGCCGTTCGCCTGTAGTTCAGCGATCGTGCGGTCGCCAGCGGTGGGCAGCACGCCTTCCAGCGTGACGTTGCCATTCTTGACGATAATGCGCACCGGGTGATTGCCGCCGGGCGGGTTGTTGGTGATGCCCGTCAGAGCCTGCAATCGAGACATGAACAGCGGCGTCCCTCGATTGGGATTGAACCGCTGCAGCGCGGGATGGCCGTAGATGGCGATGTAAGTACGTAGGCGAATGCCATCGTCCATCGGCGAGAGCGGTGTAACTTCAATCTGATTCTCAACCTTCGCGACGCCTTCGACTTTCTTGGTCACATTCTCCGCGCTCGACTTAAGAATCGGGCGTGAGGCGCTGCCGCGCAGAATCACGGTGTCGCCTTTGAACGAGAACGACAGCGAGTCAAACACGCCGTATTCGGGCAACAACAAAATTTGCCTTTGAATCGCGCCGGCCATGCGCATGATGGCCTGTTCATTGGCGGTTTGGGCGCCCACAATCACGCTCGCCGCGAGCATCAAAATGGATTTCATAGAACCCCTTCCTATCGTGTAGTGGAAATCAGCAGAGCCATCGCGCCACCGCGCGGATCCTTGCCCCAGATAGCGGCTCGATGAAAATAGTCGGTCTCGGACTTTTGTTTCCCCGTGGACTCGCAAACATCAAGCAGCGTGCCATCCGGCTCACTGCGGGCCAGGATCGCCGCCCACGCTCTATCCACGGTTCTATCATAACTACGATCTATCCACTTGTTCCGGATTGCGATGTGCATCGACGCGCCGATCATCGCCGTGCAGGAATACTCGGCGTACGACTCCGGCTTGTCGATGACTTGATGCCACAATCCGTCCTCGTCCTGCAAAGGACGCAGCGCGGCCATCAACTCCCGAAAACTTTTCAACACGTGTGGATCAGGCGAGGAACCCATCGCTTCTAGAGTCAACGCCATGCCGAGCGCCGGAAACGCGTTGCCGCGGCCCCAGGCGGCTTCGTCGAGCGGAGAGTGGCGATAGATTCCGTCCTTGCGCAGACAGAGACTCTGCATGAACTTGAGATGCTCGACCGACGCGGCGAAGTACTTCGGCTCGCCGGTCAGCTTACCGGCCTGAGCCATGATCGGGCAACCCATGAAAACGCCGTCGCTCATTTCGTTGTTCATGGCTCTGGTTGCGATGGCCATGCCGGCGGCGGCCCTGACACGGGCGAGGTAGGCCGGATTCCTGGTCTGCTCGTAGAGTTGCGCGAAGATCAGATGGCCCGAGAAGTGACTGGACGACGGCTTCGCCAGCGAATCCCGCGCACCGTTGACGTAGGGCGCGACAATACGTTCGACATCGCTTAGCGCTCCGAGCCGAACTCGGCCCATGCAGGCGAAAGCGGAGATGTAGGTGACGGTGGGAAGATCGTGACCAAACACCTTGGCCATTTGCTCGGCAAGCTGTGTTGACGTGCGCTGCATGTTGGCCGCGCGTGCCAGTGCGATTGGAGACGGTTTGACCGCGCCTTTCGGCGTTTGCTTGACGACGGGCACTTTGCCCTCCAGCGCTTTGGCGAGGCTGTCATGGCCGTTTGGATCGACGACAAGCGACGGCGCCAGCGCGTGAATCCCTCGCCACACACGATGCGCGTCGGCGTTGTCGCGATACGCAACACCTTGCGGCGGAAACGTCAGAACGCCGCGTGCGTCGATCGATCGCGCACCTTTGATCGGGGGACCGATGTAAAGGATGAGCGGTTTCGGCGCGGCCGGCGAAGAAACCCCGGCAGCGGAAGCGAGCAAGGTTCGTCGAGAGATCACTACTGCATCTTAACCGCATAATGGGGGAATGGAAAAATGGGCCACCCCGGGACTGTTGCTCGCAAGCAGCGTCTTCATGACCTTCGCTTGGTACGGACACCTGTAGCAGCGCGATCGCGGAATCGTCTATGCGGTGCTTGTGAGTTGGGGAATCGCATTTTTGGAATACTGCCTGATGGTTCCGACCAATCGAATGGGCTATGGCGCCTTTACCGGCTTTCAATTGAAGATCATGCAAGAGGTGATTACGCTGAGCGTGTTTATCGTCTTTGCTAAGGTCTATCTCGGCGAGGCGCTTCGTTGGAACTACGCCGTCGCGATGGTCTTGATTTTCGCCGCCGTTCTGTTCGCGTTTTGGGAATGAGGCGCGAGCCCCAAAACGGGGATCAAAGTGCCATATACTAAGGGCACGATGCGATTTTTCGGACTTCTACTTGTAGCGACCTTGTCCGTGTTCTCGCAGGACTCGTTCACGCACGTCGTTAGGCCCGTTCTCGAGAACCGCTGCCTGAAGTGTCACGGCCCCGCGATGCAGATGGGAAAGCTCGATCTGCGCAGCCGCGCGGCGGCGTTGAAGGGTTCCGGCAAAGGCCCCGCGCTGGTGCCGGGCGATCCGGAAAAGAGCCCGCTCTACCGCCATATAGCGGGCATTGAAAAACCAACCATGCCGATGGACGGAACGCTAAAGGCGGAAGAGATTGAGGCATTTAAGAGTTGGATCGCAAGCGGCGCTCCGTGGGAAGGCACGTTGGCCGGTCCTGCAGCGGCGAATCGCGCGAACGATTTGAAGAAGCTCGAACAGTGGACGGTGCCAGCGGGCGTGCGTGAGCAGTGGACCTATCGACAGCCCGCAAAATCGGCCGTGCCGAGAAATGCCGAGGCGCATCCGATCGATGCTTTCCTGAAGGCATCCTTGGACAAACAAGGACTCACAATGGCGCCGGCCGCGTCGCGCCACACGCTTGTGCGCCGCGCGTATCTTGATCTGCTCGGACTTCCGCCGACCGCGGCGCAAGTGGCCGAGTTCGTCGACGACAAATCCGCTGGCGCGTGGGAGAAGTTGATCGACAAACTTCTCGCTTCTCCGCATTACGGCGAG
>Ga0194128_10010149_pt1 | contig 11297 bp, 10 predicted proteins | sample TA2KigCa65mmetaG_FD_148650 | JGI IMG/M metagenome (GOLD analysis project Ga0194128, IMG submission 148650) | Freshwater microbial communities from Lake Tanganyika, Tanzania - TA2015037 Kigoma Deep Cast 65m | ecosystem: Environmental > Aquatic > Freshwater > Lake | place: Tanzania: Lake...
CAGCGATGTGGAGGTCGGTATCCTGTTGAGCGGCGGCATCGACTCTAGCGCCATCGCCGCCTTGGCCGCTCCCTTGGCCGGGAAAAAACTTCACTCCTTTTCCATCGGCTTCTCCGAAGCCTCCTACAACGAGCTTCCTTTTGCCGAGCAGGTGGCCCGTCGGGTGGGCACCGAGCACCACCACCAAACTCTTTCTCCCTCGGAAGTCGTCTCCGCCCTCCCCAAGATTTACTCCGGCCTCGACGAACCCTTAGGCGATGCCTCGCTCGTCCCGACCTGGTTCTTATCCCGTCTGGCCGCCACGAAGGTCAAAACCGTCCTCGGCGGGGATGGCGGGGACGAACTTTTTGCCGGCTACCCCACCTTCCAGGCCCATCTGTTGCTGGAACGCCTTTCCTTTCTCCCCGTCGCCCTCCGTGACGCCATCAACCATGTCATCCAACGGTTACCGGTCTCCCACAACTACAAAAGTCTCCCATTCCTGTTGGCCCAATTCATCAAAGGTCTCGGGCTTCCTCCGGAAATTCGTTTCCTCCTTTGGATGGGAGCCTGCGGCAACCCGGAGCGCCGGGACCTTCTCTCCGCCGATGCCAGGAACCAACTCCACCGTGCCAATCCTTTTGAGGATGTCACCCGGTTGGCCCAACGCAGCGGCCTCTCCGGCGGCTTGGAACGCCTCTTTTACCTCTGCACCAAGCTCTACTTGCAGGAGTGTGTCCTCATGAAGGTCGACCGCGCCTCCATGGCCCACTCCTTGGAAGTGCGAGTTCCCTTCCTGGACGTCGATCTCGTCACCCACGCCTTTTCGCTCCGCTCCGACTACAAACTTCGCGGACGCCAGACCAAGATTATCCTGCGCGAGGCTCTCCTCCGTGATCTTCCCAAATCCATTCTACGACGCAAAAAGGCCGGCTTCGCCATGCCGGTCGCCGCCTGGCTCCACCAAGACCTGAAATCCTGGGCGCTTGATCTTTCCCAATCCTCTCTCGTCGCCTCTACCGGTATTCTCGACCCTGCTGCCGTCCGTCGCATGACGGAGGAACATCTGTCCGGCCAATCCGACCACCGCCGCTCCCTCTGGGCCGTCCTTTCCCTCCTCGCTTGGTGGCAAACCGCCCGCTCGGCTTAGTTCACAATTCGCCCGCTTTGATTACCGTATCGTTTGCGATTTTTGCCAACCCCGGATAGTCCGCGTTGGCATGGAGACCCCGGCTCTCCCGCCGGCGTAGGGCCGACTCCACAATCAAAGCGGAGCAAAGTGCCAGGTTGCGTAGCTCCAGCAAATCCGGCGTCACTCGAAAGTCCCAATAGAACTCCTCAACCTCCTGCAACAACAAACGTAGCCGCGATTTGGCCCGCCGCAGCCGTTTCGTCGTCCGAGCGATGCCCACGTAATCCCACATCAACTGCCGGATCTCGCGCCAGTTGTGGGTGATCACCACGAGCTCGTCCGCATCATGGGCTTGGCCCTCCTTCCAAAGTGGCAACCGGTCGCCCTTCGGGGCAGCGGCCAGGGACTCCGGCAACTTTTCGGCGGCCTCATGGGCCATCACCAGCGCCTCGAGCAGGGAATTGCTGGCGAGCCGGTTGGCCCCGTGCAAACCCGTGCAAGCCACCTCTCCCAAGGCCAGCAGACCTGCCAGGCTGGTCCGTCCATCCAGTTTGGCTTTCACTCCGCCGCACTGATAGTGAGCCGCCGGCACCACCGGAATCGGTTGCTGGACGGGATCGATCCCCAGCTTTCTTAAGGTTCCGGTGATCTCCGGAAAACGCTGGGCGAGAAACTCCGCGCCCCGCGACCGTATGTCCAGGTAAACGCAGGGCGCCCCGCTTTCCTTCATCTCCCCGTCGATCGCCCGCGCCACGATGTCCCGCGGAGCCAGCGAGCCCCGGGGATCGGTTTCCTTGGTGAAATCCTCCCCTCGGGCATTCACCACCCGGGCCCCCTCCCCGCGTAGGGCTTCTGAAATCAAAAAAGTCTGCGCGTCCGGATGAAACAGGCAGGTCGGATGGAACTGCACAAACTCCAGATTCGCCACTGCCCCCCCCGCCCGATAGGCCATGGCCACCCCGTCCCCCGTGGCAATCGCCGGGTTGGTCGTATACAGGTAACATTTCCCACACCCGCCGGTGGCCAACACCACCGCGGCCGCCGCCACTGCTTCCACCTGGTTACGATTCGCATTCAAAGCGTAAAGACCCACTACCCGGTTCGGACCCCTCCGCTTGAGTTTTTTGGTGGTGATCAGGTCGATCGCCACCATGTTTTCCCGCACCGTGATCCGCGGATGGGATCGGACCGCCGACAGCAAGGCCCTCTCCAGTTCCTTTCCGGTGATGTCCCCCGCATGCAGAACCCTCCGCTTGGTGTGCCCCCCTTCTTTGCCCAAGTCGGGTCCTCCACCCCCTTCCTCCCGCTCCGTGAATTTTACCCCCAACTCCACCAGTTCAGCCACCCGCGCCGGCCCTTCCTCCACCACCTGCCGGACTACCTCCCCATGGCCAAGCCCCGCCCCCGCCTCCAGCGTGTCCCGCACATGCAATTCATAGGAATCCTCCGCCGAGGTCACGCAGGCAATGCCCCCTTGGGCATAATTCGTGTTCGACTCCACCGCATTTTTTTTCGTGAGCAGCAACACGGGCGCATGCCTCGTGGCTTTGAGGGCAAAACTCAACCCGGCGATCCCGCTTCCCACCACCACCACTGGCGCTGGCAAATCCCGACTTGGTCTTGTTTCGGCCATCGCTATGGTTTTGTTCAGCTGGAGCTGTAGCTCAACTGGTTAGAGCACCGCCCTGTCACGGCGGGGGTTGCGGGTTCGAGCCCCGTCAGCTCCGTGGTTTTTCACGCAAGACCCCGCGCAGGGATGCTGGACTGATCCGCTCATCCTGCAGTTCGTCACCGTAATAAAGTTGCCACACATACCCTGCATACTTGCCGCCCGCAGTCGGCCGGCTCTCCGCCACGACCGACCGCTCCCCGTCATTTGGCTTGCGCGGCGGACCGGGTTCCCACAGGGGAAGAGCCGCTTGACCCGGCCGCAGCACCCCGTCCGCTCCCCGCTCGAAAAAAGACACCCGCACCAACACTTTCGCGGGATCCAGATTCCCGGAACCCTCCACCGCCCGGACCCGCCACCCAACTTTTTTCCCCCCGCCCCCGGTGGACCGCTCCTCCGTCCCGGTGAGGGCCAGCTTTCTCGGTTGCTTGGCCAGCGTCTCCTCCCGCAGGCGCGCCACCTGCTCCAGCCGGATTCGCTCCTCCACGAGATGAGCCCGGGCCAGGGCCAGCTTGCGGACCGCTCCACCAGGCTCACTCGCCCGGATCAACTCACGCCATCGGGCCAACGCCCCGGTCGTGTCCTCACGAGCCTCCGCCAAAAGCGCGGCCGCCACCTGGATTCGCTGGTTCTGTGGCTCCTTTTGCCGGGCCTGGGTCAGGAGTTTGTCGGCCAATTCCAGCTGCCCCTGGGACTGCAACTCCCGCGCTTGCGCGAGCAGATCTTCGCCGCCGGGGGCCGCCGACTGCACCCCCGCCACCGTCAATCGGGATGCGCCCGTGGGCAGCGGCAGATTGTTCAAGGCCTCCTGGGAGTCCCGCTGTTGGGCCGCCTCCCGCTGGGCCGCTTGCGGATCCAAATCCCAGCCGCCGGCCGGATGGCTTTCCCTTTGCCGCAACTGCCAAAGCCCGGCCAGCACCACCACCTGCACCGCCACCAAAACACCCGCCGCCCAAACCCACGAAAATGATCTCTTTTCCGGCATGGCTTAGGGTTGCGGGAGTGAGTTGGTTTCCGACCGGGGTTCCACCTCGTCCTTCTTACCCTGCCCAAAGGACCGGAAAATGGATCCCATCAGATCGTCCGTGGCCCGCACCCGCTCCTGCCGCAGGATACCTTCCGGGGTCTTGGATTTTGCATACGGGCGGAGCACAAAAACGGAGAGACAAAAAATCACCTGCAACAACAGGATCCCCGCGACCAGATAGATGGCCACGCCATACAAACGGGGGCGCAGTCGCTCACGCTTGGAGCGCGAATCTTCACCGTCGGCCATGCTTTCAGCCTAACGGAAAGCCCGGCCCCGTCACCTTCCGGATGGCGCCGGGGGCGTCGCCGAGGGGGATAAACCGGGATCGCGCTTCAACCACTCCACTTGCTGCCGCGTCACCAGCCCGGCAAATTCGCCGCCCTCCCGGCGGATCGGCGCGGTTCCGTCCGCCAGCGGCCGACCCAGCGTGACCTGGGTACGCTTGTTCCCCTCTCCCTCCACCACCAACTCCACCTCCGGCTTGCCGAACTCCTTTTTGCCCGGGGCCCCCGTCCAGCGAATCACCTCCAAATCCAAAATCCTAGTGGCGTACCCAGCCGCCTCCGGAATATCCGCTTCCGGCCCGGCCGCCCGCCAACGGCCATCCTCACCGGCCCGGTACTCCCTGCGCTGTCCGCCCGACGACCAGATCAGCCCGCGTACAGACCCGAAATCCTTCGGCAACAACCTCCGCTCCAGCCAGCCCATTGCATTCTCCGGCGTTTCCCGGATCAAGGCCACCGTGGTCGCCATGGTTCCGGTGATCGCCGAATTCTGCACATAGACCTCATCCTTGGTTTCTTCACCAAAGCTCAGGGTCTCGGTCTTCATCGTGGTGCCGTTGGTGGAGGGAACGGGCCAAGACAGCGTGGCCGTCACCCTCGGCTTCGCAAAACCCAGCTTGGCCGGATCTTCCGTCGCCAGAAATCGATTGGCCCGCGAATTCAACACTGCGTCCAGCCATCGGTCCACCCGGGCAGGATCCGCTGCCCGGCTCTTCCCGCCCCAAGCGGCCACCCAGCCGTCTCCCTGCTTTTCCAGCCGGTACTCCCCACCCCGCCCCCCGAACTCGATCTGCCCGATCAGGCTGGGCGCTGGAAACGTCGCCAATCGCCGATCCCGCACCCGTTCCGGTAATTTCCCCAACTGCTCCAGCGCCCCCCGGGGAAGGGTGAAGACAAACGGTCGGTCGGCCATCCGCGCGAAGACTTGGTTGGTGTCCTGCGGATTGACTTGGCCGATCTGTAAAATGCGATTCGTGGCCTTCGTGCGGATCTCAAAAGACTGCGCCGGCGCGGTCAGGCCATACAGGGCCGGATCCGCCTTGGAATCCGCGACGAAATCCGTCGCCCGCAACGCCGAAACCTCCCCCAAGACGCTATTCAGGGCCCCAGGGTCCGCGGGTGCCTCCACCGGCTTGCGGATGATCCAAGCCCCCTCCGCCGTTTTTTGAATCTCCACCTCCGTCGCCCCCTGCCGCAAACGGAAGTCCTCCACCTCCGGAATCACCAAGGGAAACACCCGCTTTTCCCGCCAAGCCGTCAGGTCCTTGTCCATCGCCTCCGCCAGTTGATTCTGCACCACCACCAGCTCCTCCCCGCGCCGGGGTTGCCTGACCCGCGCAAAGATACCACCGGCAATCGGCGTCTCCCGGCCTATCTCCACCGACAGCTCCCCTTCCGGCGTCGCCACTTTCAGGGTTCGGCTGGGTTGCCCCAGACCGAAGGTCTGGCGGTTGACCTCCGTGTTGGCCTCTTTCGGCAGGGTCTGCATCCTCTCCACAAACTGAACCTCGGAAAGGAGTTGGCCCACGGTGGTTCCGTCGGCACCCGTCTCCACCGGTTTGGCGATCTGCCACTCCCCATCCTTGGGTTTTTGGAAAACCAACGCTCCCTTCGCCGTGGTGAGCTCGATCCGATCCGCCTCCCGCACCGGCAACAGCGTCACGCGCTTGGATTCCTGCTTGCCCCGCTCCGTTCCCGGCGTCTTTTTTTGTAGAAAGCTGAGCGCCCCCAGCATCACCAGCAGGAGACCGGCCGCCACCAACAACCCACGCGTGCTCATCCGAAACCTAGCTCCGCCGCCGCCACCAGACCAACACCCCCATCCCCGCCGTCAGCAGCGGAATGCCCAGAAAGACAGAGAGGACAATGCCCCGTTGTTGCCCGTCATTCAGCGCCACCGCAAAGTCCATCGGTGCCTTCGGCGAAATTCCCAGCGAATCCTGCCGCCCCAACACCCATTGCAGTGCATTGACCATGAAGTCCACTTCGAGCGGGGAAAGGTTCTGGTTGGCAAAGGCCGAAGCGGAACCAATCGCCACCACCCGCAGGGATGGAGCCTCCTGGCCTTTGTCCCCGGGAGCCGAACCATCGACCACCGCCGCGACCGTGAAGGGACCCTTCCGGTCCTCTCCCTCCACAAAATCGGTTTTTTTACCGGCCCCCAGCGGCCAGGTCTTGGCCCAATAACGGTCCGAGGTTTCCACCAGCATTTCCGCCCGGGTCGTGGCCCCGGCGGGCTGCGGCTTCAGGGTCAGGGACCGGGCAGGACCAAACCGCAACGAACCCCCCACATTCTCAATCCACTGGATCGCTGGTTGCATGGAAAAGCGCGTCCCCACCGTCTCCTCGTTGATGCCTTGCGCCAGTCCCGCTGTGCTCAACACCGCGACTTTCCGAAAAATCTTGTTGCTGTCGAAAACCATCCCCGCCTCTTCCAGCAGGGTTTCCAAGCCGGTCGGACTGCCGGGATCCAGCGCTAGGACCAGCCGTCCAGGCTTGGCCAGGTAGGCCTTGAGCGAGGCTACCGCCGCCGCCGGCCACGGGAACTTGGGGCCCGCCACCAACACCGCATCCGCGTCCGCCGGCACCCCTTCCACCTCTCCGGGCTTCCACGGAACCAGTTCGAGGTTTTGTGACCCCAACCGCGCCGCCAGCAGCGAATACCCGGCTGGATCCCGGTCAGCCGAAACCAGGTTGTACTCCCCATGCCCTGCCGCCACATACACCTTCGAGGACCTTCCCTGCACCAACTCGCTGATTGCCGAGGAAATTTTTTCCTCGGCGTTGAACGACTTCACCCGCGCCGCCCCGCCTGCCATCATCATCCCAGGGTCGATCACCGCCATCTCCGCCACCTTCAGCACCCGGGACCGCTCCCCATATTCCAGAATCACCACGTTCTCATTGCTGGTGAGTTTGAACTTTTCCGCCAGCTTCTGCGCCCCCTGCAAATCCAAAAATGGCTGCACCACTGTCACTTGGATTTTTCCACCCGCGCGATACTTGTACTCCTCCAGTAGTTTCAGCACGTCCTCCTGGATCAGGCTCCCCGTGGCATCCCCCTCCGGAGCCAAAAAAGCCGTGATCGCCAGGTTGCCGGGCAGCGCTTTCAGCAGGTTCAGCGACTGGGTGGAAAGTTGCTGAAAGCGGTTGAGCGAAAAATCCCCGCGCACGTAGTGCCGCCACCCGATGAAGTTGGTGCCAAACAACAGCGCCACCAGAATGGGCAGAAACAGCCAGTGATTCCGCGCCTGGGCCCGGCGGGTTTTGCGGAGCTGGGAAAGAGGGGGAGGCGTACCCATCCGCTTATCCTTTAAGTCGGCGTCCCGCCATCACTCGCTGGGTCAGGATCAGAAAAAAGACCGTCCCGCTCAGGTAAAAAACCACCGGGCGGGAATCAAAGATCCCCGCACTAAAGGACCTCATTTGTTCCAGCGTGAACACGTAGGTCAGCGCCTCCCTCCAGCCCGGATCCCGCACCAAATAGCTGAGGAATCCGGCAAAAAACAACAGGGCAATGATCGTGAAGGAAATCATCGCCGCCACCGCCTGATTGCGGCTGAGCACGGACCCAAAAATTCCGATCGCGAGGTAAAACATCCCCACCAGAGCCACCATCAGGTAGGAGAGGGCCAGCGGGGCCCAGGCCACCGGCACCGTTTGGCCCGTCCACGCCTGAAAAATCGCCAGTCCCAGCAGGGAGGGCACCCAGAGGATCAGGTAGAACGTCAGCGCCCCGAAGAACTTTGACAAGATCACGTCCCCGTCCCGCACCGGCGCCGTGAGCAGCATCTCAATCGTGCCGGTTTTGTACTCCTCCGAAAACAGGCGCATCGTCAGCACCGGCACCAGGATGATCAGCAGGAACCAAAAATGGAAAATATAGAAATAGATCTGCATCACCGTGAACTCCCGCACCCCTTGCCCCAGGTACGCAACGCACTGGCTGAAACTGAATCCGCTGACCAGCGCCATGCAGGTCAGCAACACCCACGCGATCGGCGAAAGGAGCAACGCTCCCGCCTCTCTTTTCCACAAAATCCAGAAAGCCCGCGTCATGCCTTTACTCTTGGGTGAGCTCCACAAACACGTCTTCGAGGCGGGCCTTCTCCCGGCGGAAATCCCGCAAAGGCCAGTTCTCCCGCTTGATGAGCTGATCCACCTCGCCCCGAATATCTTTGCCGGGCACCGCCACCACCTCGACCGCGACCCAGTCGCCCGCCTGGCTGATCTCCGTCGCCACGCTTACCTCGGACAAAGCTTTCAACTTCTCCAGCACCGTCGCCGGGTCGGCCTTCACCTCGATCTGGAGCGCCCCCGCCTGAACCCGTTTTTCCAAATTAGCCAAGGTGTCCGAGGCCTCGATCCGCCCCCGGTTGATGATGATCGCGCGGCCGCACACCATCTCCACCTCGGAAAGAATGTGGGTGGAAAGCACGATCGTCCGGTCTTGGCCCAACTCCTTGATCAATTCCCGGAAGGAACGGATTTGATGCGGATCCAATCCGGCCGTCGGCTCATCCAGAATCAACAGGGGCGGGTTGTGAATGAGCGCATCGGCCAGGCCAACCCTTTGCCGGTACCCCTTGGAAAGGGTCCCGATAATTTTGTGACGCACTTCCGCCAGCCCGCATTGGTCCAGCACCAGGTCCAGGCGACGGGCTATTTCGCCCCGCCCGACCCGCTTGAGCCGACCCCGGTACTCGAGGAACTCTCCCACCCTCATCTCGGGATACAGCGGCACATTCTCCGGCATGTAACCGATCCGCTGGCGGACCCGCAGGCTCTGCTCCGGCAAATGGGCCCCGGCCACCTCGATCTTGCCGTCCGTCGCGGGCAAGTACCCTGTGATCATCCGCATCGTGGTTGACTTCCCCGCCCCGTTTGGCCCGAGAAAACCCACCACCTCCCCTTTGGCCACGGAAAAAGAAATGCCCTTAACCACCTCCCCCCCCGCATAGCGCTTGGATAAATTTTCGACGGCGATCATAGGGGTGAAACTGGAAAATAGAAAAACTGTTGAGGAGGGTCAAGGGAACCTCACCCGAAACCTCTCGACATTCCCACCTCCAGCGTCGTTTCTTGTCCCATGCGCATCGTGGCCGTGGTGAACCAAAAGGGAGGGGTTGGCAAGACCACCACCGCCATCCATCTGGCTGCCGGTGTGGCGGAAGCCGGCCGCCGCGTCCTCCTCGTCGACCTCGATCCCCAAGCCAACGCCACCAGCGGCCTCGGACTGGAAACCATCCCTGGCCGCAGTCTTTACCCCGTTCTGCTTGGCCAAGCCCGCGCCGTGGAGATGCTCCAGCCCGCCCGCCAAGCCAACCTCCAGGTATTAATTTCGGAACTCGACCTCGCCGGAGCCGAGATCGAGCTGGCCAGCCTGGAAAATCCCCTCCTCCGCGTCCGCGAAGCCTTGGCCCCGCTCAAACAGGATCCCGCGTTCGATCTGGTGGTGCTCGACTGCCCGCCCAGCGTCGGCCTCCTCATGACCAGTGCCCTCGTCGCCGCCGAAAAAATCCTTGTTCCCGTTCAGTGCGAGTACTTCGCCCTCGAGGGTGTCGGCAAAATTCTCAACCTCATCGAAAAAATCCGTGCAGGCGGCCTGAATCCAGACCTCTCCATCCTCGGCATCCTCCTCACGATGTACGACGCCCGGACCCGGCTCAGCCAGCAGGTCAGTGACGATCTGCGGCAGCATCTGGGCAACCAGGTATTCCAGACCATCATTCCCCGCTCCGTCCGGCTCGCGGAGGCCCCCAGCCACGGCAAGACCATCTATGAATACGATAACTCCGGTGCCGCCGCTGCCAGCTACCGCCAGCTGACTACCGAGTTTTTGAGCCGGCTCTGAGCCGCCTTACCCCATTTCGCGTCCCCAACAGCAACAGATTCGCTTTCCTCTTTCCAAAGATTCCCGCGCACACCACCCCGGGAATCGCCTCCAGCCGCTTTTCCATTTTTGCCGGATCGGCAATCCGCAGTCCGTGCACGTCCAGAACTTCCCCACCATTGTCAGTGAGGAACCCTTTGCGCCAGACCGGTCGACCTCCCATTTTCCGGACGGCTGCCGCCACCTGGTGCCGTGCGATGGGCACCACCTCCAGCGGAACCGGAAACCGGCCTAACCGTTTCACCCATTTTGACCCGTCGGCAATGCACACAAATTTTCGCGAGGCCGTGGCCACAATTTTTTCCCGGGTCAACGCCCCGCCTCCGCCCTTGATCAACCGCAACCGCGGATCCGCCTCGTCCGCCCCATCCACATAAACCGCCAGCTTCCGGGAAGGAATCATGGGTACCACCGGAATGCCACGCCTCTTGAGCGCTTTTGCGGTGGCCTCGGAACTCGCCACCGCCCCCTTCACCCAACGCTTGGGCAGAAGTTGGATGAAATAGTCGGTGGTCGATCCCGTCCCCACCCCCAGCCAGCAACCCTTGGGAACCTCCGCCAACGCCGCCCGGGCGGCTTCCTTCTTTTGGCGATCCTGAGGGCTCATATCTTCTTTTGTAAACAGGGTGGGGTTGCGTCAATCTATCCTCTTCCCATGGCGGCGACCCATCTCCATCTCGACTGCCCGTCTGGCATCAGCGGCGACATGTTCTGTGCCTCCCTCCTTCATTTGGGCGTACCCCTTGCCGTCTTTCAAGAGGCCGTGTCCTCCCTGCACCTCACCGAAAAGGTCGTCCTCAAAACCGAACAGGCGGTCCGAGGCGGCCTCGCCGGTCTCCGCTTCCTGGTCGAGGAACCCGGCCACCACCATCACCAGAGTCACGGCCACCACCATGGCCGGAACTGGGCAGAAATCCGTGATCTCCTGCAGAAGTCCAAGTTAGCCCCGGAAGTACGCGACTCGTCTCTCGGCATGTTCCAGCGCGTGGCCGAGGCCGAAGCCAAACTTCATGGCGTGCCGGTCGAAACCGTCCACTTCCACGAAGTCGGTGCCGTCGACTCGATTGTCGACCTCGTTTGCGCCGCCGCAGGCATCCACCACCTCAAGGTAACGGAGATCACCGCCTCCGTCCCGGTCGACGGCACGGGCACCGTCCAATGCGCCCACGGGAACTTTCCCCTCCCCGCCCCCGCCACCGCCGAAATCCTGCGCGGAATCCCCATCCGCCAGTTGGATGTTCCCCATGAACTTACCACCCCCACCGGCGCGGCGATCTTGGCCCACGTTGTCAATAGGTTTGGCCCTCTTG
>Ga0194128_10010151_pt1 | contig 11297 bp, 14 predicted proteins | sample TA2KigCa65mmetaG_FD_148650 | JGI IMG/M metagenome (GOLD analysis project Ga0194128, IMG submission 148650) | Freshwater microbial communities from Lake Tanganyika, Tanzania - TA2015037 Kigoma Deep Cast 65m | ecosystem: Environmental > Aquatic > Freshwater > Lake | place: Tanzania: Lake...
TTTCAAACCATTCTTCGGTAGTACCGTCATCTTTTAAACGAGCATATGTTCTTTTATAGACTATATATCCTAATCCATTGAAACCCCAGTTGGGTTGCTTGTTTTTATAATTTGATAAAAATTCTGGCGTGAGAAGCGGTAAATGATTGCTCATGGTAAATTTAATTATACACTAGATTTTAAAATTATCTATGTCATACTTTACCATACGTTCTACGAGGTTGTCAAAAGAAATTTTCGGCTTCCAAGACAATTCTTCTCTGGCTGGAGTTGAGTCGCCCAATAATAATTCTACTTCTGCTGGTCTATAAAATTTAGGATTAATTTTAACTAAAATTGATGATTGAATTTCATTTTTTATTGCATATTCAGTAGACACGCTCATTTGTTCTTCTTGTCCATGACCATGCCAAACACCTTCAATACCAGCACAAATAAAAGATTTATTAATGAACTCTCTAATCGTGTGAGTTTCATTGCTTGAAAGAACATAATCTTTTGGCTTGTCTTGATTCATGATTTTCCAAACGCCTTCCACAAAATCTTCAGAATCAGACCAATCTCTTTTTGCATCTAAATTTCCAAGTTCAATTGGAGCAAATGATTGATTGTTTTTAATAGCATGATATATACGAGCGACATTTTTGCTAATTTTTCTAGTTACAAATTCTTCGCCACGTTTTGTACCTTCGTGATTGAAAAGAATACTGTGAACAGCATATAAATTGTAAGACTCACGATAAACCTTAACCAAGTGTCTAGCAGCAGCCTTGCTTGCGCCATACGGACTTCTTGGTCTTACGGGATGAAGAATGTCTTGAGGACTGTATTGCACATCTCCGAATTCTTCACTAGATCCAGCAGAATAAAAACGACACTTTGGTTGAAAACGGCGAATAGCTTCAAGGCATCTAGCAACTCCAGTAGCATTAACATCAAAAGTTTGAAGAGGAATTTCCCAACTACATCCAACAAAACTTTGAGCAGCAAAATTAATAAAATAATCTGGTTGAATATCTCTTACTAAATTATCTAAACTCACGCTATCGGACAAGTCTCCATAAACTAATTGAAATCTTTCATTTTTTATAAAAGACTGACAGTTAATAAAATTTGGGTTAGACGTTCTTCTGATCATTCCAAAAATTTTAGCATTGGTTTTATTCAGAAGATACTCGACCATATTAGATCCATCTTGCCCTAAAATACCAGTAATTATTATTTTCATATGGTATGATATATTATAAAATTAATATATATATTCTAAGCTATTTGTTGAGATTGTTTGAAAAACGCTTTTTCAGGAATTGTGTTTTTTGTTTCTACTTGTTTTATCTTATCTACGATCTCTTTAGAAACTAAATCTGGATGAATATACCAATCTTCAAATGGAAGATCGTTTTTATTGCAACATAAATCAGGAAAAATTAATTCATATCCATTTTTATTAAGAATGTCTCTGCTTTCATCTCTTATATCAGAAGAAGCATAATAAGCCTCTGTCTCGTATGTAATTACAGAAAATTTATATTTATCAAATGGAATTTTTTTTAGGCATTGTAGAGTGTTGGATGCTGGTTCAATGTCTAATTGTAAATAGTCTATGTTATTCGGAAATTGATTTTCTTTTAATAATTTTGCATAGTCTATCGTTAAAGCGTCTTGAATTACTAATTTACTTCTTCTTGAATATTCTAAAAATGATTTTGATACATCTTCTATATCTATAGAAATACCATTCCAATTAAATTTTTCTTCTAATAGATAAGTGTTACTTATATCTTTTGCATGAAAAGCTCCGATCTCTAAAAAATATCCATTTTTCTTACCATTTAGCATAGTCAAAACAAACATGTCTTGAAATGCTTGTGAATAGTTTTCGTTTATGGAATCGCAACTATTAAATTTAAATTTTAATTTATTTAACAATTCTTTTCTGTATTTCATTTGTCTCTTTCGCTTAAAATAGGATTGTTAGAAGGCCAGTGAATATTGTATTTAGGATCGTTCCATCTAAGAGTGAATTGTTTATCACAATCAGTATAATCTCCTTGATAAGATAATTTGTAATTATAAACACAAACATCAGATAAAACATAAAAACTATTGCCTATTCCAGGAGGAAGAAGTATAGCTTTCTTGTTTTCATTGCTTAAAATAGTAGTTTTGTGTTTATTGTAATCCTGAGATTCGGGTCTATTATCTACAAAAACAGCGTAAACTCGGCCATATAAACATGATACAAGTTTCCAAGTATTGAAATCTCCGTGAATACCAACAAGACAATCTTTATATCTTATACAAATTTTGTCATGCTCAAATTTTTTACCATCAAAAGAATTTTTATAAGTTGTAAATATTTCACCTCGAAAATCTTCATGACTATCAAAAGTAATTTCTTTAATATCGTTCAAGCTCATTAAATTGGTCTCCATATGATTACGGTATGTCCTTCTATAAATTTACTGCCATAATATAATCTTCTAGTATCTAGAATTTCAATTTTGCCATCTTTCTCTAAATTTCTAAGAGTAGTCAAATAGTTTTTTAAATAGCTTCTCTTATCAAAGTATTGAATTGTTAGATAATCGAGAAGATTATCTTCTTCTAGAACTTCATGTATAGGTTCAAAATGTATACATAATCCAGGTTTTTTATCTAATAGAAATTGAATAACTTTATCATGCTTTTCGCCAATTTGTTCTAAAGAAGCAACTGTATAAACTAAAGAATCTTCAACGTTGATTGAATAATCAGGAGAAAAATAATTGAAATTAAATCCTTGTATGTTGTTAATATTTAAAGCTTTTGTGCATTCTTCTATATTTTTTTGAGAAGCTACGCTCCAATCGCTGCCATAATATATTTTATCTGAATAATATTCATTTAATCTGAATAAATGATATCCAGTACCACATCCAAATTCGAATATCTTTTTATAACGGGGTAGATATTCAAGAAGAAGAGCGTCAACAAAAAAAGAATGCAAGTGATAATCAAAATCTTTAGAATATGTTTTAATTATCTGTTTATTTAATCTAGCTATATTATTCTTTTTATGGTATTTAGGAATTAAAGAGTTCGGATTTAAAGTCTTTTTAAACTCTTCTAAATTTTCTTTCCATCCAGTTTCCCAATGAGAAATGCGACCTTCGCCAGCTTTAATAAGATCCGACGATAAAACATTAATGTAATTTACTATATAATTATAAAACTCTGTAGAATCTAATGGTTCATATAATAATTCTGATTTATTTATCTTATCAATTAATCTTGTATCGATTTTATGAGAAAATCTTGATTGAATGTCTTGAAATATAACTTTATTCATAATTATTGTACCAATCTACACATTTTTTTATACCGTCGTTAAGGCTTGTTTTATTTAATGTTCCAAACTCAGATTCATATCTTGTTATATCAACAAATGCTTTGTTAGGACTATTTTTTAATTTATTCTTTCTCTCTCCAATTTTAACGATTGAGTTGGCGTTTTTACTAACAAGTTCAGCAAGATTATAAATAGTTAATAAATCTTTTCCACCTATATTATATAGTTTGTGTTTGCCTTTTGAAAGAATATTTAAAATTCCTTCAATGCAATCATCAATGTAAATATAACTTCTAATATCTGATCCATCATCCATTAAAGATATTTCTTTTTTATCAACGCCTTTCATAATAAATTCAGATAACACTCTTTTATCGCTATTTTTAAATCCGGGTCCATAACACAAACAAAGTCTTATTATTTTATGATTTATTTTTTTAGATGTCAAAGACAACATCGTTTCTCCAAATAGTTTGCTGAGTATATAACAGTTTCTTGAATTAGATGGATTTATGGTTATTTTACAATCTTCATTATTGTCTTCTGATTCAGCATAGATTTCACTTGTACTCAAAAATATAAAATTTCCATTTTCACGAACTTTATTTAATAAATGAGATAAAGATACCGTGTTTAATAAAAATGTTTTTTCTGGATCAGTAGTAAATTTTAACGGTTGGCCGTATCCAGAACAATGAAAAATAATATCGAATTGAGGTAGATTATTTATTTTTTCAATATTTGTTATATCAAACTTATGATGCGTAATAGAATGATCTAGTTCTTTAAAATTATTATCTAAATCATTTAAATAATTAATATGAATTTCGCATGGAATTTTTTTAAGCTCTTTGCATAAATTAAAACCAACAATTCCTGTAGCTCCAGTGATAAGTATTTTTTTATTATAAAGATTAGTAAAATTAGTTATATTCATTTTTAAGTTTTTCTATTATAGAATCATCATCTAGCTTTAATTCGCAATCAATTTCTTTTTTATTTCCATATTTTTCTATAAACATCTTTGGTATAGATATGGAACTAAGTGATTCAATATTTTTTGTAGATAGCGCGATTTTAGAAATAATTCCAGAATCAGAACATGGTTCAATTATAGTTATCTTTTTGCGTATATTATTTTTAGACAATATGTTATTAAATTTATCAATATCAAAATCAGAAATATTGTAAGTATATAATACTGTATAGTTTGGTTTTGAATTTATTAAATATTTTAAATCCTTTATTGAATTTCCAACAACTATACACACACCGTTATCATTAAGATTTAAAACTTCAAGATCATCATATGTTTCTTTGAAAGATGTAAGATTGTTTTCAACTTCGGATAATCTAATATATTTTGGACATTTATCGTTAATCGTGGATTCAATAATTTTTTTAACATCTTGATTATTTCCTGGGCAAAAAGTTTTAAAGTTTGGTATTGAAGAAACTATTTTAAGATCATTTGGGCAGTGATGCGTACATCCTAAAGCTGAATAATCGTAAGAATTGCCAACGCTAACAATAAAACAATTAACATTTTCATATCCTAAATTTAATTTTAATTGTTCATAACATCTTTCTGTTATGAAAGGAGCTATAGAATGAACAAATGGAATAAATCCGCTTTTTGATAATCCACATGAAATACCAATCATGGTTTGCTCCATAATTCCAAGATTATAAATTCTTGAACTATCATGCTGAAAGCTTTTTTGAAAAGAAAAAACTCCAATGTCACCAAGTAAAATGCATGTTTTATTATTTTGCTGAAACAAATTATTTAAATAATTATAAAAATATTTTCTCATTTGATGCTTTTAATTATATTTTCGTATTCTTCTTGAGTTGTTGGCTGTTTATGATGCCATTCAGGATTGTTTTCCATTATTGAAATGCCATATCCTTTTATAGTATTTAATTGAATAAAAGTGGGTTTTTCGTTTTTGAGTATTTTTTCAAAAGCTTCATTTATCTCTTTGGGATTATTACCATTATTAACTATAATAGAATTCCAGCCAAATGAATTGAATTTATTTTCACAAGAATTAAGTTTTATCGCTCTTTCTCCAGACTTATTAAAGTCCATAATACAAACTAGATTATCTAATTTATAAGTTGCCGCTGCCAATGCGGATTCCCAAATCGTACCTTCGTTAGCTTCTCCATCACCAATTAAACAATATATATAACCAGATTCTTTTTTGATTTTTTTTGCGATAGCCATTCCAATGCAAAATGGTAATCCATGACCTAAAGATCCTGTAGAAAGCAAAACTTGATCTATTTTCTTAGAAGATGGATGACCGCCTAAAATAGAATCTTTTTTTGCGAAACTGTAAAATTGATCTTCAGTTATATATCCTTTATCTAAAAAAATCGAATATAAAGCTAAACTAGCGTGTCCTTTGCTTAATACAAATTTATCGTTTTCCGTGAGTTTATTAAAATATAACTCATGCAAAAAATCTAAAATCGATAATGCACTTGCAATATGCCCTTCTTTATTAAGAAAACAAGTCTTAACTATATTTTTTATATTTTCTTGTTTCATGTTTTTTTGATTATTTTATCTTGATTTTTTAGATACCAATTATAAGTGCTTTCTAAACCTTCTTCTAAAGTTATTTTACATGAAAAACCAGATTTTGTTAATCTTGAACTGTCTAAGAGTTTCCTAAGGGTTCCATCTGGCTTATTTAGATCGAATTTTATTTCACCTTCGTAACCAACTAAATTAGAAATTTTATAAGCAAGATCGCTGATAGTAATTTCTATTCCGCTGCCAATATTTATATGAGAGATATTCTCTGAATACATTGACTTGAAATCGACATTATCTAAAATATGTAAACAAGCATCGACCATATCTTCAACATGCATAAATTCTCTTTTTGCTCTTCCAGTTCCCCATATTTGTATGAATGGAGATTTATTTTTTTTAGCTAAGTGAAAACGATGAATTAAACTTGGTAGAACGTGAGCATTTAATTCATGAAAATTATCATTTGGTCCATATAAATTAGTTGGCATTACTGATATAAAATCACATCCATATTGTTTATAATAACTTTCACACATTTTTATGCCAGCTATTTTAGCTATGGCATATGGTTCGTTTGTGTTTTCTAAACATGATGTTAATAGATACTCTTCTTTTATAGGTTGTTCTGCAAATTTTGGATAAACACATGAGCTGCCAAGAAAAAGTAATTTCTTGACATTATTTATATAACTAGCATGAATTATGTTGTTTTGAATTTGTAGATTTTGATATATAAAATCAGCTCTATATATGTTATTTGAATGTATTCCGCCTACTTTTGCAGCACAATCTATAACTAAATCAAATTTATTTTTCTTAAAAAAAGAAAACACATCTTTTTGATTTAATAAATCTAACTGTTTTCTGTCGGCAGTTATGATTTCATAAGTATCAAATTTTTGTTTTATCTTTTTTAACATGCAACTGCCAACCATTCCAGTATGCCCACATATAAATATTTTCATTTTAAATCCATTCATAGCTGCTATTATGTTTGTCAGCTAATATTTTATTCCATTTTTGTCTGATGTAAGAAAAATCTAAATTTCCAGAAGAATTTCCTATGTTTGAATTTCTATTTTCTTCTACAATATCATGATTTATCTTTACGTCATCGCATAAAACAGGTTTTTCATTAGTAAAAAATGCAACGCTCAAAGATAGATCGGCTCCTTTGCCATACCATTTCATATTTTCATCTAAAAATCCAACTCTCTCATAAATTGATTTATGAATTATAGACATGTCATAAAGCCACATTGGTTCTTTTATTCCATTTATAGTTATAGTTCCAATTGAAGCCAATCTTATTCCAAGATGAACAGATCCTATATGAGAAGCTATAAGATAAACTTTACTATCACTAATATGAGATAAAAATTTTTCATACCAATCTTTTTCAAACCACATGTCATCATTACAAATTAATATCCAATCATTTATTGCATTTTTAATTCCGATATTCTCATAATAGTAAAGAGATTGACTTCTTATTGTTTTTCTATCGTTTTCTATTTTTACTGTTATATTAATTTCTTTTTTTTGATCTTCGATCCATTTAACTTTTTCGCAATCATGCGAATCAGAAGAAACAACAATTATTTCATAATTTTCATTTGAAATATAAGATTCTTTTATCGAATTTATTAATTTTTTAAAAGGTTCAAATCTTCCATAAGTTGGTATGATTATACTTATTTTTATAGCAGACATAAATTTTATACTTTTATAATTACACTTTGAGAGTCTTCTAAAATATTTACAGTTTCTTTTTTATAAAGTAAAAATTCATCTGTTGCTTTTTTTACTCCAGGTGCATGATCATTTATATAATCGTGCAATAAAATTATACCGCCAATATTAATTTTATCATAAAAGAAATCTAAACATTTTAAAGTTGATGTATAAGTATCTACGTCCAGATGAATAAAAGAAAATTTTTTATTTTGAAATGAAATGCTTGCGCTATCGGGAAAATATCCTTTGATTATTTCAACATTATCATTTATAAAATATTTTTTTAATCTACATAAGAATCAGAACTAAGTTTGTTATTCCATAAAATATCTTGATTGTCAAATTGACAAACATCTTGCAAGCCACAAAATGTATCAAATAAATATAATTTTTTATTTTTAGATTTAGCCTTATTTATTACAAAAGATGATCCTCCTTCGTAAACACCTACTTCAGCTACATCTCCTTCAATACAATCAGTTTGTTTTATTAATTTATATAAATTATAGCATTCTTTCTTCGTTTGAGATGGAAGATAATCTGCAAGAGAATTATCCAAAATAATACTATTATAGATAATTTCAAAATCATTCATATTCATATATTGTGAATTTCTTTTATTTTATTATATATTAAATCATCTGCAACTGAGTATTTTGTGCATATTTTAAAATTGTTTTGAACAGCTTCTATTTTATTGTAGTAAGTTTCTATATCTATTTTTTTTATAATACTAGTTAATTCATCAATATTATTAAAAACTAATATACCATTAATGTCAAAAAAATCTCCTATAGATGGACATCCCCAATATATAGGAATTGTGCCAGTCATAAAACAATCAATTATTTTTTCTGTAAATAAATAATCTAATTTTTCATTTTCAACTACTATAGAAAACATATACTCTTTCAAACCATCTAGTTTTATTGAAAGTTTTTTATAAGTAGAACCATACGCATCTATATTGTTAATTTTTTTAATAATTTCATGCCTTAGTTTATGTCCTGTTAATAAATTTTTGGATGAGGCTATTGTTGAAATTAATTTAGTTTTTTCATATATTTTTCTATCATCTTTTTCAATCCAGCATCCACCTATAGGAAGTAATTCAAATTTATCTGAAATTTTTAATAAACTTACATCGTATGTGAAAATTTTATTAAATTTATTGATATTATTTATGGCGTACTCATATTGTTTTGGTATTAAACTTTCAGGTTCAATTAACCAACCGTATATTTTTTTTCCAAAATATTTATCTACCATAAATAAATCTGTTATAACAATGTTTTCAAACAGATGATGATCTTGCCTCACCCATTCAAAATTTTCTGGTTTATGATACCAGCTTGAAGAATAAGAATGAGAAAAAGAATTATCGTGTATGAAAAATTTTTCTTTCATGATTTAGTTTTAACATAAAAAGCATCTCCCCAAATATTACCATCCCAAGTAGTTTCTACTCTTTTAAAATCATATTTTTCTAAGAAATTATCAAGTTCATCAACCATTGCACATCCATGATAAACAACATCTCTATTAACTTCACATAAGATATAATCAATATCATTCAATGTGTCTTTCGCACCTTTAAAGACTTCAAGTTCATATCCTTGAACATCTAAACATAAAAAATTGTAAGATTCGTTATTTATTTGATAATTACTTTTATTGTAATTTTTAATAAAATCATCGAGTCTCATCATTTCAACTTCAATTTTAGAATTGAAAGTGATATGTGGATACTGAATCAAATGCAAAGCTGGTTTAAGTATAGAGCTGGATTGTCCATTGTTAGCGGTTTCTATATTCATTTCTACAATTTTATTTTCATTTCCAAGCGCTAAATTAATAATTTTTGCTTTATTAATTGCGTTTTGTTTCAGAATTTCAAATGTCGAAGGAACAGGTTCGAAACATAGAATATTAGTTATTCCATTACCTATAAACAAATCTATTTCATCTCCATAATGAGCGCCGACTTGAATTATGCCATTAATTTTTGCTTGATGTTTTTGAATTAAATTATTAAAATTGAATAACATATATTTAGATTCTGGTCCAATCGATAGGAACTATATCATTTTGGTATATTCCTGAGTTTTTTCCAAACCATTGTGAAGGTGCAATTATTTTTTTATTTTTATTTTTATTTAAATATGCGGCCCACCAACTAAAAGTGCTATTTGCAATAATATTGTGCGCACAAATAGTTTGAATTGTAAAGTCTAGCACTTCATTATCATTATGACAATAAAAAATGTTATTGCCTCGAAAATTATTTTTTACCCATTCCATGTCTTTAGAAACGAACAAAAAATCACTATCGGGAAAGAATTCAATAGCCATTTTATAATAATCTATCTCGCAAACAGGATGCGTTTCTGAAAATTTTAAATAATCTCCTCTTCGAACGTGAATGCTAACTGTTTTATTAAAATTTATATTTTTATATTTATCTTTTAAAAAATCAATATCGTTTTCATTTATGAAAAAAAGATCGATTATTTGTTGTTTGTTTTTATAAAAATACTTCTCTGTTTGAAAATATCCGTTTATCAATAAGTTTTTTGCGTATGGTATTTGAGTGTATTTATGTGAAGTTTCAGTATATTTATATTCACTTATTATATCTTCAGAGTTTTTGATATTTTTAAAAATATTGTTCTTGTATTTTGAACTTGGGTTTCCTTGCAGAGGAGTGAAACACGAACTGAAATTAAAAACAGCTTCATCATTATTATCAATAGCAAGAGAAGTGGCGGCAGCAATTTGAAACATTTGATTTCCAAGTCCACCCATTAAAGAGGCCGATATCATAAAAGAGATTTAAAATAGTTAAAATTTCTATTCATCCATTCTGAATAATCATAAGTGGCATTTTCAATGTTAGAAGCATTTACTCTTTGATAGCATAAAAGTTCATTTGTTATAAATGATTTTGTTTGGCGCTGGTAATCTTTTGCAAAAAATATATCTATAGCTTCGTATCTGTTAATCAAATTTTCATACCAGTTTATTTTTTGTTCAAAAAATTTTTTAATATTCGCTAGCCCTTTTCCAGAAAAAGCAACTGCGTGTAAACAATGAGCGGAATTTAATTTTAATAAATTATCAGAATATTTATTAATTGGAATAAAACCATAATCGTTAATTAGAGTGCCGCCTAAAAACAAAGAATCCCAATCGTTAGGTAGTTCTTTGATTGATTTATCAAGTTTTTCATGTATATTTTCTTTAATATCTTTAAATTCAAAATCATCTTCGAAAATCAAAATTTTATCCTGTTTTTCATTTACAGCTTTATTGAAAATTTTTGCAAATGAAAGAGCGCATCCAATCTGACCTTTTCTTTTATTTGAAAAATTACCGTTTACTTTAACACCTTCAATTCTCTCATAATTATTAATTTCATATTTTTCAAAATTTTTCAAACACTCGGCCCATCTGTCTTCTCGCTCTTTCAGATTGATACAGTATATTTTATCAAAGAAATAAAATGGATTGCTCATAACTTTTCCCAAAAATTTAAACCAGCTTTACTGCACTTTTCTCGAAAATTATCAATACCAACCTTTTCTATTTCAAGTAAACATCCAATTCTATCTTTGCAATTTGTCAATATTTGCATTCCACATAATGCAGCTTCTGCAACTGATCTGCAAAACGGTTCGT
>Ga0194128_10010152_pt1 | contig 11296 bp, 13 predicted proteins | sample TA2KigCa65mmetaG_FD_148650 | JGI IMG/M metagenome (GOLD analysis project Ga0194128, IMG submission 148650) | Freshwater microbial communities from Lake Tanganyika, Tanzania - TA2015037 Kigoma Deep Cast 65m | ecosystem: Environmental > Aquatic > Freshwater > Lake | place: Tanzania: Lake...
CATCCGGACCTGCGCCCGGTCGTGGCGGGCGGCGCGGCCCCGCGCGGCGACGCGCAGGCACCGCACCGGCACGTCACCGCGCACACGACGGGGCAGGAGGCCGACGAGCCCGGCGAGCGCCGCCGCACCAATCGCCACCGGCACCTCGACGACGAGGCGCGCCGCGTCCCGCGCTGCCGCGCGCGGGGCATCCTCGGACAGGCCGTAGTGAATCGTTCCGTTGGTGTCGACGCGCCACAGGATCCGGTAGTCGTCGCCGCAGTGGGTGTAGTACTCGACGACCCGCTGCCGCGCCCGCGCGTTCCGGAGGGCGGGATGGCCGGCCGGCACGCCGCCGGCAACGTTGGCGCGCATCAGGACCCCGTGCGACGGAGACGCACGGCCGCCCCCAGCGCGCGAAGCAGGATGCGCGCCTGCAGCACCAGCCCGGCCGCAAGGAGCATCGCTCGCGTCATCCGCGGCAGCCGCTTGAAGGGAATCTGCGGCAGCCCGACGACGAACAGGCACCAGTCGAGCGCGCGGAACGGCGCGAACGGCACCAGCCCCTGCAGCGGCCACACGCGGCAGCGCTCGCGCCTGCCCGCAGCCGCGAGCACCGCGTTGGCCGCTCGTCGCCCCGATTCGTTGGCGCCCTCCATACACGCCAGGTCGGTATGGGTCCTGACGTAGTCACCCGCCAGGAAGAAGTTTGGCAGCCCGACATCAGCCTGGGGCCGGTACCGATACGACCCGCGCGTGTTGATCATCAGCGGCTCGAAATTGACGTCGAGCGGCGGAGGGTCCGGCGACGGCGGAATCTGCACGTGGCCGGACGGCGATACCGCGGCGGCCGCTTCTCTCACCATGGCCCTGCGGGCGCGGACCTTCGCCTCGGCCGCGCGGGTGTCGATATCGGGGTCGAGAAACCAGCTGTGGCCGCCGGGCGCGTCGATCGGCGCGACGAGGTCCCGATCGGTGATCTCCGGCAGGTGGGCCTTGATCTGGGCCCAGCACTCGGCGGCGATCTCCCCGCCGGTGCAGTCCTCCGCCCGTTTGGAGGTCGTGAACTCACCTGGCGTCGTCCAGTTGGAGATGTCCACGGAGAGGATGCCCTTCACCGTGCCGTCGCCGTAGCGCGCCAGCGCCTGGTCCGGCCAGAACTGCGGCTGGGACACGCACGTCACCGCCCATGGGGAATCGATCAGGATGACGTGCCCGTGGCCGATCCGTACGTCGCGGTTCAGATAGAACACGATCCCGTTCATCCATTCGACCTGGAGCTGGTCGAGCCCGTCGAGCTGCGGGGCCACCTCCCGCAGGGCCGGCGTCATCAGCGGTCGGATCACCTCCACCGGCAGCGCCGCCACGTAAAAGTCGCCGTGCCACTCCTCGGTGGTGCCGCCCTGGTGGGCGATCGTGACGCCAGTCACCTGCGTCCCGTCGAACCCGATGGCCGTCACTTCGGCGCCGCCGACCAACGTCACCCCGCGGGCCTCGAGGAACTTCACCCAGGGGTCGAGCCACACCTCGCTCGTCGGCCCGTTGAGGACGCGATCGGTGGCGCGCCCGGGCTCGAGCACGTACTTGAGGATCTGCTCGAGCATCGTCCCGATGATGCGCGCGTTGGACAGCTCCGCCTTCATGGCGACGAGCGACCGGGTGAGGCCGACGCCCAGCATGCGCTGGTACTGCGCCGATCGCGTCGCGGCGCCGATGTAGGTCCACCAGCTGTAGTACTCGTAGGTTTCGAACCGCCGCGCCGCGCAGGCGGTGAAGATGTCGAGCAGCCGCCCGGCAAAGTACATCGTCTCGTCGGGCGGCACGCCGAGATCGCCGCGATGGCGCCAGTCGGCGAGCGCGGCGCGGAACTCGCGGAACGACTGCGGGAACCGGGCCGGGACGCGGACCATGGGGCCGCTCTGCTGCGCGATGAGCACTTCCGTGGTCGGCACGAGGCTGTCGAACGCGGTCCGTCCGTCATCGGTCGGAATCCGCTGCATGGTGTCGGTGACGTGCTTGTAGAAGCCGGGAAAGAAGCGAAACCCGTGCTCGCCGGGAAGATCGCGCCGTCGCCCGACGGCGGTGCCCGGGTTGCCGAAGCTGCGCGCCTTGCCGCCCCACAGCCCGTCGGTGCGCCTGTCGCAGATCGTGACGTCGAAGCCGCGCGTGGCGAGCTCGTGCGCCACGGTCAGGCCGGCCACGCCGCCGCCGAGCACCAGCACGCGCGCCATGCTCCCTCCTCGCCTGGTCTGCGGGTCGTCCAGGCGGCGGATTCTACTCCGTTCCGCCGCTAGGCGAAGGGTATGTGCGCAGCTATACTCGCCGCATGTCGCAGCAGACGATTGGCTTCATCGGACTCGGCGTCATGGGCCGGCCCATGGCGAAGAACCTGCTCAAGGCGGGGTTTCCGCTCGTCGTCCACAGCCGCAGCCAGGGACCGGTCGAGGACCTCGTGGCTGCCGGCGCGGCGCGGGCGTCGTCGGCCGCCGAGGTCGCGCGCCGGACGACGCGGATCATCACCATGCTCCCCGACTCGCCCGACGTGGCGCAGGTGATGGAAGGCGACCAGGGCGTCTTCACCGCGCTGCAGCGCGGGTCGATCGTGATCGACATGAGCACCATCGCGCCGGCGACGGCGCGGCGGCTCGCCTCGCGCGCGGCGTCGCTCGGCGCCACGATGCTCGACGCGCCCGTGAGCGGCGGCGAGGTCGGCGCCGTCAACGGCACGCTCTCGATCATGGTGGGCGGCGACGCGCAGGCCTTCGCGACCGTGAAGCCCCTCCTGCAGGCCATGGGCAACCCGGAGCGGATCATCCTCATCGGCGACTCGGGCGCCGGCCAGCTCTGCAAGGTGTGCAACCAGATGGTGATCGGCGGCGCGCTGGCGGTGGTCAGCGAGGCGTTCGCGCTGGCGCGCAAGGCGGGCGTCGATCCGGCCAAGGTGCGGCAGGCGCTGCTCGGCGGCTTCGCGGCGAGCCGCGTCCTGGAGGTCCACGGCGAGCGCATGCTGACCGGCAACTACAAGCCGGGCTTCCGCGCCGCGCTCTATGCGAAGGACTTCCGGATCGTGGCGGCGACGCTCGTCGAGCATCACAGCCCCGCGCCGGTCACGGCCGTCATTCAGCAGCTCGTGGAAGCGCTCATCGCCGCCGGCCGGGCCGAAGACGACTACGCCGCGCTCGGAACGGTGCTCTTTCAGATGGCGGGCGTCAGCGGGGAGGCGGCCGGCGTGTAACACGCGGTGCGAGGTGCCCCCGCGCACCACGAACGGCACCCCCGCACCATCGCACCCTCGGACGCACCCGCGCACCCGCGCACCGTCGCACCGTCCTCACGCCGGGTGAAGCCTCCCCTGCTCGAGCCGCAGCACCCGGTCGCACGCGGCGGCCAGGCGCGGGTTGTGCGTCGCGATGATCGACGTCAGCCCGTGCTCGGCGTGCATCTCGCGCAGCAGGCGGTGGAGCGACTCGGCGGTGTTCTCGTCGAGGTCGCCGGTCGGCTCGTCGGCCAGCAGCAGCGCCGGCCGCATCACCAGCGCGCGCGCCACGGCGACCCGCTGCTGCTCGCCGCCGGACATCATGGCGGGCCGGTGGACGAGCCGCTCGCCGAGCCCCACGCGCCGCAGCAGCGCCGTCGACCGCTCCTCGGCCTCCTCGCGCGGGATCCGTGCGATGCGCATCGGCATCGCGACGTTCTCGGCGGCGTCGAACTCCGGGAGCAGGTGGTGAAACTGGAAGACGAAGCCGACGTTCCGGTTGCGGAACTCGACCAGCGCGGCATCTGACATCGCCGTCAGGTCGGCGTCGCCGAGCCGCACGCCGCCGGCGTCCGACCGATCGAGCCCGCCCAGCAGGTGCAGCAGCGTGCTCTTGCCGACGCCCGAGGCGCCGACGATCGCGAGCATCTCCGCCGCCGGGACGTCGAGATCCAGGTCGCGCAGCACATGGATCCGCTGACTGCCGACGGTGAACGACTTGTTCAGGCCCCTGACGCTGACAAACGACATGTCAACCCCCAACGCCCAACCCCGCGACTCGCAGCGCTTGGAAGTCGGGAGCTGGCGCGTGAAGGGTGTTGGGCGCCGACATCACTCGAATCGGAGCGCCTGCACCGGATCGAGGCGTGAGGCCTGACGCGACGGGTACAGCGTGGCCAGAAAGCAGATGACCACCGCCGAGACGACGACCACCGCGAAGTCGAACGGCTGCACGACGAACGGCACGTAGGCGATCTGGTAGACGTCCATCGGGATCTGAATCAGCCGGTACCGGTCCAGCACCCAGCAGAGCGCGAGGCCCAGGCTCGCGCCGACGGCGGTGCCGACCAGGCCGATGATGAGCCCCTGCAGCATGAAGATGCGCATCACCCGCGCCGACGAGGTGCCCATCGTCTTCAGGATGGCGATGTCGCGGCTCTTCTCCATCACGAGCAGGATCAGCGAGGCGATGATGTTGAGCGCCGCCACCATCACGATGAGGCCGATGGTGATCGAGATCGCCATCTTCTCGAGCCAGAGCGCGGAGAAGAGCGCCTGGTTCATGTCGGCCCAGTCCTGGCTGACGTACTCGGCGCCGAGCGCCTCGGGCACGCGCTCCGAGATGGCGGGCGCCGCGTCGATGTCGGCGACGCGGAGCTCGATCAGGTCCGGGATGGCCTTCCCCAGCAGCCGTTCGGAGAAGTCGAGCGACACGAACCCGTACGCCGCGTCGAACTCGTACAGCCCGAGCGCGTACACCCCCGCGACGCGGACGCGCCGCGTCCGCGGAATCATCCCCATCGGCGAGAGCGTGCCCTGCGGCGTCAGCAGCGACGCCGTCCCGCCGACGTCGAGGCCGAGCTGCTCGGCGAGGTTGCGGCCGATCAGGATGCCAGGCATGTCGTCGTCGGTCTCCGGCACGAGATCCTCGACGCGGCCCCGCTGCATGGCCCGGGCGATGTCGGTGACGTCCGGCTCGAGCGCCGGATCGACGCCCTTGAGGCTGATGAAGGCGTCGGCGCGATCGGTCGAGATCAGCGCCCGGCCCAGGATCGCCGGGCCGGCGCCGACGACGCCGTCGATCGCGCGCAGCTTCTCGACCTCCGCGCCGTAATCCTCGATGCCGCCCGTCTTCCACACGTAGACGTGCGCGGTCGAGCCGAGGATGCGGTCGCGCAGCTCCCCCTGCAGCCCCGTCATCAGCGCCAGCGCGATGACGAGCGCCATCACGCCGACCGCCACGCCAATCGTCGAGATCAGCGAGATGACGGAGATGAACGCCTGCCTGCGGCGCGCCAGCAGATACCGGAGAGCGACGAACAGCTCGAACGTCATGGCGACAGGCTACCGGCTACAGCCTACCAGCTACTTCGGCCGCATCAGCGGGAACAGGATGACGTCGCGAATCGAGTGGCTGTTGGTCAGCAGCATCACGAGCCGGTCGATGCCGATCCCCTCGCCGGCCGCCGGCGGCATCCCGTACTCGAGCGCGCGCAGGTAGTCCTCGTCGAGCGCGTGGGCGTCCTCGTGGCCGGCCGCGCGCGCCTCGAGCTGCGCCTCGAACCGGCGGCGCTGCTCGGCGGGATCGTTGAGCTCGCTGAAGGCGTTGGCGATCTCCATGCCGGCGACGTACAGCTCGAAGCGCTCGACCGTCTCGGGGTCGTCAGGCCTCTGCTTCGAGAGGGGCGACACCTCGGTCGGAAAGCCGGAGACGAACGTCGGCTGCACGAGATCGCTTTCGCAGAGCCGCTCGAAGATCTCCATCGTGATCATCCCCGGCCCCATCTCGGGCGTGACCTCGAGGCCGAGCCGCGCCGCCAGGGCCGCCGCCGCCGCGCGGTCGCGCAGCTCGGCAGCCGCCACCTCGACGCCCAGCCGCGTCGACGCCGCCGCGCGGGCGGCCTCGCGCAGCTCGAGCCGCCGGAACGGCGGGGCCAGCGAGATGGCGTGCTCGCCGACCTGCAGCGTGTCGCCGCCGAGCGCCGCGCGGGCCACGGCCACCAGCAGCTCCTCGGTCAGCGGCATCAGGTCGGTATAGTCCGCGTACGCCCAGTAGAACTCCAGCATCGTGAACTCGGGGTTGTGCTGCGCCGACATCCCCTCGTTCCGGAAGTTGCGGTTGATCTCGAACACCCGCTCGATGCCGCCCACCACCAGGCGCTTCAGGTACAGCTCGGGCGCAATCCGCATGTACAGCGGGATGTCGAGCGCGTTGTGGTGCGTCCGGAACGGCCGCGCGAGCGCGCCGCCCGGGATCGACTGCATCATCGGCGTCTCGACTTCCAGGAACCCGCGCGCCACCAGGAACTCGCGGATGCCGGCGATGACGCGGCCCCGCAGCTCGAACACCTGCCGCGACTCCGGGTTGACGATCAGATCGAGGTACCGCTGCCGGTACCGGATCTCGATGTCGGTCAGCCCGTGCCATTTCTCCGGGAGCGGCAGCAGGCACTTGGCCAGGAACTCGAGCTGCGACGCCCAGATCGTGAACTCCTTCGTCTTGGTCCGGAACAGGCGCCCCTCGACGCCGACCCAGTCGCCGAAGTCGAGCAGCCTGTAGATCTGGAAGGCGCGCGGCGAGAGCGAGTCTTCGCGGATGTAGACCTGGATCCGCGCCTGGCCGTCGGTCAGCACCAGGAAGTTCGCCTTGCCGAAGCTCCGGATGGCGAGGATGCGCCCGGCCGTGCGCGTGGTCGGGCCCTCCGCCTCGAGCGCCTCGCCGCTCTTCGCGCCGTGGGCGTGCACGACCTCGGCAATCGACGCCTGCCGGTCGAAGCGGTGGGGGTACGGCGCCACGCCGAGCCGGCGCAGCTCCTCGAGGTTCGCCCGCCGCTGCAGCACCTGATCGGATTCCTGCGTGGTCGTCATTCGCGTGAGAGCCGGCGGCGGATGGCGTCGAGCAGCCCGTTGATGAACCGCACCGCCTCGTCGTGGCTGAACGTGCGCGCCAGCTCGAGCGCCTCGTTGATGATGACGCGCGCCGGCGTGTCCGGCTCGTGCAGGAATTCGTAGGTCGCCAGCCGCAGAATCAGCCGATCCATGACGTTCATGCGCTCGAGCCGCCAGTGCTCGGCCGCCTCGGCGATGAGCGGGTCGATGGCGCCGACCTGATCGGTGACCCCCGTGGCGAGCCCCTCCGCGAAGGCGCGGTGCTCGTCGGGCAGCTCGCTGGCGGGCGGCTCGTCGTGCAGCCAGAAGGTGCCGAGCACCTCGGGCATCGAGGCGCGCCCGACCTCCCACTGGTAGAGCATCTGCAGCGCCGCCTCGCGGGCCTGATGCCGCGCCTGGCGGCCCGGCCGCGCCGCGGCGCGCCGTTCCGTCCTGGCCGTCATCCCGCGCCCGTCCCCGCGGGGCGGACGCCCTGGCGTTCGGCCTGGCGAAGGCTGCCGAACAGCGTCGCCATTTCCACGGCGGCGAGCGCCGCCTCGCGCCCCTTGTTGTCGGGGCCGTCGGCGGCCCGCGCCTCCGCCTGCGCCTCGGTCAGCGCCGTGAGCACGCCGAAGGCCATCGGCACGCCCGTCTCCCTCGCCGCCGCCGCGATGCCATGGCACGTCGCGTCGGCGAGGTACTCGAAGTGCATCGTCTCGCCCTTGATCAGGCAGCCGAGGCAGATCACCGCGTCGAACTGCCCCGTCTTCGCCAGGCGCTGCGCCGTCACCGGAATCTCGAACGACCCCGGCACGCGCGCGATCGTGATCTGGTCGTCGGGCACGGCCGCCTCGGCGAGCGCCCGCCGGGCGCCAGCGAGCAGGCCCTCGGTGATCTCCTCGTTGAAGCGCGAGACGACGACGGCGAAGCGGCAGCCGGCGGCGGTGCGCGTGCCTGCAAGCTCCATCGACCGGCCCACTACCTGCCTTTGAACTCGGCTTTTCGCTTCTCGAGAAACGCGGCGGTTCCCTCGCGCATGTCGTCGGTCGACGCCACCAGGCCGAACAGCGTCGCCTCGAGGAGCTGGCCCTTGTCGAGCGGCATCTCCAGGCCGCGGTTGACCGCGTCGATGATGTACCGCATCGCGACCGGCGGCTTGGCGGCCAGCTCCGAGGCGAGCGTCTTCGCGTCGGCCATCAGGCCGGCCGCCGGAACGACGCGGTTGACGAGGCCGATCGCGAGCGCCTCGGCGGCCGTGACGTGCCGGCCCGTCAGCAGCAGATCGAGCGCCACGCCCTTGCCCACCAGGCGCGCGAGCCGCTGGGTCCCGCCGTAGCCCGGGATGATGCCCAGGCCGATTTCCGGCTGGCCGAGCCGCGCGGTGTCGGCCGCCAGCCGCAGCGTGCACGCCATCGCCAGCTCGCAGCCGCCCCCGAGCGCGTACCCGTTGATGGCGGCGATGACGGGCTTGCCCATGTTCTCGATCAGGTCGAACACGTGCTGGCCGCGACGCGCGTGCTCCCGGCCCTCGACCGGCCGCTGCACCGCCAGCTCGTTGATGTCGGCGCCCGCCACGAACGCCTTCTCTCCGGCGCCGGTCAGGATGACGACGCGGACCGCGGCATCGTGCGCCAGCTCGAGGATCGCGCGCCGCAGCGCGTCGACGGTCGGCGTATTGAGCGCGTTGAGGACCTGGGGGCGATTGATGGTGAGGACGGCAATGGCGCCGTCTCGCTCGAGCAGGAGATTGTCAAAGCTCATCGCGCGCGGTCTGCGCGATTATACCCCACGCCCAGCACGCGGCCGTGCCCGCGCATGCGCCCGCAGCGTCGGCGATCAGATCGGCCACCTCCGCCGATCGTCCCGGCACGAACATCTGATGCACCTCGTCGGTGAGGCCGTAGGACACGGCAATCGCGATCGCCAGGCCGGCGGCGCGCCCGCTCACGCGCCGCGCGAGGCCCCCCGCCACCGCGCGGACGACCACGACCGCCAGCCCGAAGTACGCCGCCGCATGCCACGGCTTGTCGCCGCCGGCCGGGATCGGCGGCTGCGGCAGCGACGACACGTAGAAGATCGCCGCCATGTAGACGACGACCGGGACCCACAGCTGCCGCCGGCTGTCGAGCCACGCAGACATCCGGCCTGTCTCAGAACGGCAGCGGATACAGCAGCCAGCCGGCGAGCAGGCCGCCGCCGACGAGCCCGCCGAAGAGCCGCAGGCCGAGCCCCAGCTGCTCGCGCGGATCGTCGCGCATCAGCGCGGCGAAGACGATCGAGACGAAGAAGGCGAAGAGGACCATGGCCCCGAAGTGCGTGGTCACTTGCGCCCCTGGGCCACGTCGAACGCGTCGAGCACGACGAGCATGTTGAGCAGGCCGGCGACGATCAGAAACGCGTTGCCGTACTCGAACGTGGCCGCAATCGCGACGCCGGCGCCCTGGCCGAGCGCCGTCGCCACGAAGTACGGAAGACCGATGCCGATGTCGGCGAACGCCGCCAGCGCGACCAGCGGCTGCGACGGCTCGAAGGGAAACAGGCGTCCCTCGAGCCAGAGGCCGCAGGCGAACATCAGCGGCAGCGTGACGAGGAAGATGAGCCCCTTGCGCCGGCGTCCGAGCCAGAGGTGACCGGCGCCCGGCAGCGCCCAGGCCGCAGCACAGACGAGCGAGGTGAGTCCGGGAGAGCGAACGCGGTCCGTCTCGGCGACGGGCATCGCCCGTAGTCTACTGTACCGCCTGCGCGCGCCGGCCCGAGCGCAGACCACAGCGCGAGCGCCACGGCGACTCCGAGCACGGCGCCCGTCGCCGCGCGCACCTCGTTCGACACGCCCCAGACCGTGAGCGCGTTCAGGGCGAGCGCCAGCAGCAGCATTCCGCGCGGAGACGCGGCAGCTCGCGGCGCGCGGAGGCTCATCCGGCGCAGACCGCGGAGCGCTGACAACCCCACGGCCGCTCCGGCGGCGATCCCCATGCATCGCGCGCAGACCGGCAGCTGCGCGCCGTCGAGATGGAACGAACGCTCCGCGATCTGATGGCAGATCCCTCCGCCCGTCAGGTACACGAGGCCGGCCAGCGGCACGGGTAGCCACGGCGCCAGGACGACCAGCGCCACCCACCCGACGGCGAGCCCCGCGAGGATCGACACGCGGCCGATTATCGGCCAGCCGGACTCCCGCATGGGCGGCCTCGAGCGAGACGCAGGACACGAACCCGGCCGGCCCCGGCTTGCCCCATGGCATCTCACGCTGTAAACGGCTCTATTACAGCAGCTTACACAGATACTCAGCTGGAAGGCCTAACACTATTAGAAACATGAACGCTGTTCGAACTATGATTGGTGTTCGATGGGCACACGAGAACGCCAGCAGCGTGAACGCGACCGGACGCGCGACGCCATCCTGACCGCCGCGCGCGAGCTCTTCGTCAGCGACGGCTATTCCAACGTCTCGATGCGCAAGATTGCCGAGCGCGTCGAGTACAGCCCCGCGGCGCTCTACAGCTACTTCCCGAGCAAGGACGACATCTTCTTCGCGCTCGCCGAGGAGGGGTTCCAGAGCCTGGCGAGCTACATCCTCGCCGCGCTCGACGGGATCACCGATCCACTCGACCGCCTGCGGGGCGGGCTGTGGAGCTTCTACGAATTCTCGAAGGTGAACCCCGAATACTTCGCGCTGATGTTCATCGACCGGTCGGTGCCGAGCCTCAGCCAGGACTTTCAGCGGTTCGAGTTCTTCCAGGCGCTCACGGCCCGCGCCGAGGCCGACATCCAGGCGTGCATCGAACGAAAGCTGTTCTCGCCCGCGCTGAATCCTGCGGCGGCCCTGCACGTCCTCTGGGTCGGCGTGCTCGGCGCAGCGGCGATCGGCCTGGCGCAGCGGCTCGCGCCCGGCGAAGACCCGGACGCGCTGGCGCGCGACCTCGTCGAATCGCTGCTGGCCGGCTTCAGCACGCCGGTCCGCACCACCTTTGTGGCCTCGCCGTGTGCGTTCCACCTGGCAGACGGCGTGTCTCGTCCTGTCGGACACGAACATGCGTAGCCGTCTCCTCTGGTTCGCGTCCCGGAGGTCCGCGGGCCTCCGGCTGCTGGTCCCGGTGCTGCTCGCGGCGGCGGCGGCGTCCGCCTGCCGGAACAGCGAGCCTGCCGCCGCCGCGTCGACGCCGGCGGCCAAGCGCCGCACCGACGTCGCGGCGGTGACGGTCGGCCGTGTCGATCTCGAATCGACGCTGCAGATCTCCGGGAGCCTGGCGCCCCGGACCCGCGTGGCGATCGTGTCGAAGCTGCCGGGCACGCTCTCGCGGGTCGCCGCCGACATCGGCGATCGGGTGCGCCAGGGCCAGGTCGTCGCCGAGCTCGATGCGCGTGAGCTCGACGCGCAGGTCGACGCCGCGGCGGCCGCCGTGAACGTCGGCGAAGCGGGGCTCGAGGCCGCGGAGGCGGCGCTCGCCAACGCGGCGCTCGAGCACGACCGCG
>Ga0194128_10010154_pt1 | contig 11294 bp, 7 predicted proteins | sample TA2KigCa65mmetaG_FD_148650 | JGI IMG/M metagenome (GOLD analysis project Ga0194128, IMG submission 148650) | Freshwater microbial communities from Lake Tanganyika, Tanzania - TA2015037 Kigoma Deep Cast 65m | ecosystem: Environmental > Aquatic > Freshwater > Lake | place: Tanzania: Lake...
CCATCTCATCCATTTCACCGCGCATGTAATTTGCTGCAGTGATTATATAATCTTCAGCAAGAGTAATTTTGCTTTGAACCCACTCTGGTAAATTTGTATTGTCTTCAAGCATGTCATGAAGCATTTTGGAATTGTGCATAATGCTGCGAAGTTGTGACTTTGCCATATCGCCTTCGTAATCATATTCGCCTGAATCTTCATCATCATTCTCATCTGAATCTCTATTCATATTCTTAGATTTCATTGCTAATATTCTCATTGTCAGTGGCATTAATGTTCGTTGCATTGGACCCTCACATTCTCTTAAGTCTCTGTTTTCTGGTTGTAAATATTTTTTCATTTCATTTTCAATACTATTATCTGAATCATATGGCTTGACTGGTAATTTTTCTCTGTTATATTCATCTTTACGCTTTTGTATTGTTCCTTTCGCATAGTCGGATTGTTCGGGAGGACCATCGCCTAGTGTTGGAATATCGATTCCATAAAATGGCTCAGTGTCTATAATGATGGCTGTATCATTAGGATCTAGACCAGTATCTAGATCTAAACCATACATTCGTCTTAGTTCTTCAGTAGATTTTTCTTTTCGACTTTTTTCTCGTTCCTTTAATTTAGGATCGTTTAGAAGTACATCATTTTCATAGTCTTTCCAGAATGCGGTATTCGTAACCGTGTTTGCAAAATTTCGTACCATTGCGGCGCCAGGCATATCTTGCATATCTTTTTCTATTTGAGCATCTCTCGCCTTTTGTGCTTCTTCTTTAGTTTCATATTTGGTGCCACGAAAGGAAAATTTTCCATCTTCAGTCTTAGTAATTTCGTACGAATTTTCTTTTTTAGTTTCTTCAAATAAACTTCCAAGACCACCACTTTTGAGATATTCTCCACCTTGCGCAGCATCTCTTGCGGCTCTAATAAGATCTGCATTTGTTTCGCGACCGCCACCCATTCCTTCTCCACTTTCGCGGCGGCGGTCGCCCATGGCACGAACACGATTAGAAGAGACTTTTAATTGGTTACGTTTTTCTGCAGCCTGACGAATGGCTGCAAGTCTTTGTTTTAGTTGTTTTGCTTGTGTAACTTTTTTAAGGCTAGTGGTTGCTGCTGCAGCAGATCTTCCAAAGTGTTCTGGATAATTTAACTGAAACCACGGTTTTCTTTCTGGGAAAGAACGAAAATAGTTCTCTCTTCCTGCAGAGGACATTTTTATAACAGCTGGTGCACCTTTTTGCCAACCTTCCATCTTTAACCCTCTAGATTTTCCTGTATTATTACTTTTAAATCTGTCGTTCCACGTTTAATTCGGTGGTAAGTATATGCTGGAATAACATATTCTTGTCCGACGCTGAGGATCTGCGGGAGCTGATTTTCAAATTGGATTTCCCAATTATCTCCTTCAAGAACCTCTACGATTCTATCATTATAATCCCTATGCCATACAAGCTCTTCGCTTAGAATATCCTTTGAAAATGTGCGCAGGAATACTCCATTATTTAGGTTTTTTTGAATGTATGGACGATTATCTACCACCATTGTTGTCCCGTATTACTGAAAAATCTTGGCCAACGGCATGCCCAATAAGATGCACTAGTGCGATCCTTATTTCCATAACAATTATGTCTTGCGATGAATGATTTAACTCTTGCTGGTTCATTTAAACGCTTTCTCATGCCTGATTGACTAAAATTAACTTTTATTACGTTACCTTTTTCGTTTTTTACATAAACCGCACCACCTCCGCGTGAACGGAATGGTTTGCCGATTCCCTTTCCTTTCGTGGGATCACTCTCTTCAAAAATTTCAACCTCTTCATTTTTTGCTGACTGTATCTGCTTGCGTGTGGGTGCACCTTTCTCTCCTGGTTTACGCATGCGTTCGCCTGATCCACGTTTAATTCGTTCTCGTTTCGCGCGAATATTTGCCCATAATCCAGGACCTGCCTCGAGAATTTGCTCCTCCTCAATTTGATCACAATCACCACAGCAATTTGGTGTGCCGCAATTTGTATGATTTAAATTAAGTTCATCAGCAGTTTCAAAAGGAAAATCTAGTAATACTGCTTCACCATTGTATTCACCAATTTCACCGATATCACTTTCCAAAAGGTCCTGCTCAGATTCATCTCTTGGTTCATATAGTCCTTCTGCATATAATCGTTTTGCTTCTAGAATCATTGCGAAGAACATGTCTGAACCTGGTCTGAAGATATTCTCTACCAATGAGATATTATTATCGTTATGATAGTCAACAGCTTCAGAAAGTGTAGGCTTTTCCTTCTGTTGAGTTGCTGGATGCTTTCTAAGTTTTGCAGCAGAAGCAAAATCCACAGGAACAACATCGCCTTCTGATATTCCAAGAACAGGAAATCCGCTCACAGCATTACCAGCATATTCTTGAGGAACATATCTTCTTGCTTTAGTTGTTTTCAAATTAGGTGTAAAGTCTACACCGTCTTCGGCGCCATCATTTTCACCTTCTTCTTCCTCTTCTTCACCTTCGATTTGCTCTTCGTCTTCAAGTTCTTCGACTTCTTGCTCTTGGAGTTTTTTTCTGATGCTTCTAAATGATTTTCCAGAAGTGCTATAAGCTCCAGACTCAATTGATCCATCTGACTCAGCAGTTGTTGATTCTTCTTGCGATTGTGGTTCGTAAACTTCTGTACCATATACTTCAGATGGGAAAGCATCTCGAATCTCCTGATCTTGTCCTGGCGTCATTGCTAGTGCATAATCTCTGTACTCATCTGTACCGACAAGCTGCATTTCATTTACATATTCAATTGATTCTTTTATCCCCATTCTTCTCTTAAACTCATCTATTGGGTCATAATTTTTTTGATCACGTGTTGCAACACTTGGTGCGATAACTTGACCACGTGGTGCGATAACTTGACCACCATAAGGAGTATCGTCTCGTTCAAAAGCATTTTTTTTACTGTCAGATTTTGCAAGATCATCGCCTGGATATCTTGCACGCCGCTCTGCAGCATTTAGAGGTCTTCTAACTCCAGATAATCGAGCTAGTCGTTCACCTTCTTTTTTCCAATAGTCATCAAAAGACATAGCATTATCTGGATCTGCTCCCTTAAATTGTTGTATATTGAGTTGATCGCCTAGACTATGCTGTAACTCATGAGCTGCTACATTTGCCATAGATGAAGCAGTTCCTCTTACAGTTAGATTTCTTTGAACAACACCTTGACCCCCAAAATGAGCTGGCATATAGTATCCGTGCTCCATACCGCCTGGAGATTTAATTGCAGTGTTAAATGCATTAGCAGACATAGGATCTTCGATATTTGCAGTCATATTTTTAAGTGCATCTGGATAGCGTTTTACTAATTCAGGATGGCTTATTAAATCTTCTGCTTTACCGACTCCTGGTTTAATTGTCATTTCATCGTCAGGAATTTCAACAACACTTATTCTTCCTGGCGCTTTCCACACACCAGTTTTTGCGAAAACTTCTCGGTTAATTTGATCTTGAGTTTTTCCTTGATCCTTAAGACTTGATTCAACCTCAGCTGCCTGTTTCAGTTCAAGATTATTTGCTGGAACAAAAATTTTCCGAACGCCTGGTTGATTTTCAGGATCCATAGAATCTTTCTTCTTAGGCACCAAAACACCTTTATATTCGAAAGGATTAACTTCCGACATTGCTTTTTCAAACAATACATTTACATCGATGTGTTCTACATGATCGCCCATGTAACGACCTTCGCCGTATCCGCGACCGCTTGGATCTGCATTTGGATTATGCAATCTCTCATGTTCACGACGAATTCGTGCTAATTCTTCCTGATACTCTGGTTTATCAATTTGTTTTTGTATTAACATACGTGCTCGAGATCTTCCGCGAGTTCGTTGTGCATGTTTTGGTTGACCCAATTTTCTTGCTGCAGCAGCTGGACTTTGACTATAAGTTGCATTAATGTATTTGTTATATGTTTCAATATCTAATTCATTAAGTTGCTCGGCGTCTTCGCGAAGATCTTTATCAGCTGTATGATACGTTTTGCCTTTTCTTAAGAAAGAATTAACTCGAGCATGACCCCATTGCTGCGGCGTGGTTCCTGGACGATGTCCTGAATTCCATGCAGCAACACCACGTCTAAACACTTTCTTTAGAGTGCTGAGTGGAACATCAAACTTGTCGGCTTTCGCTGACAATGATAGTTTAGACTTTTCTTTTTTCTCACTCATTGTTATTCTCGTTATACTTTCCTGTTAGATACCATCTTTGTGATGATGGGTGTTTAACTGCTTCCCAAATTACATTGTTATCAGAATACGCAGCCTTATTTTCACTTATAATATTTAATCTATTTGCTGGAATTGATAATTGATTTGTAATTAATTTTGTAGTGTCAATAAGATCTTTAAGATTATATAATTCTTTGAGAGTCTGCATTTGCTTGATCATGCTGCGCTTTTGCATTACAGCAGTGATGTTTCCGCTACGTGGTGCACGATTTTTTCTTGGATCGATTCTTGGTGGGATTGGCGCATTAAAGTCAATTCCTTCACCCATTGCTTTACGAATAGCAAGAGTATGCTTGCTTGGTTTTGTTTCTGCAGTTGCATCACCTGGAGCTGGTTCATATGCTTTTGGATCGCTGTCAGAAAGGTTTGCCTTTTCTTTCCAGTGAGCAGCACGTGCTTTCGCAGTGTCTTTACTCAAACCAGCAACATATTTTTTTGGCAAACCAGATTCTTTATCTTTAGCCACTTTAGCAAACTTCTTTTCTCGCAGAAAAATAAATGATTGTAGTTGTGGTATTGCAACTGGCATTATACCATTTTCTTGAATACGCTGTTCGAGTTTAACAGTTTGATCTTCGAATATAATTTTCTCAAATGCGCTCGGCGCATTAATATTCATCGAATTATTAAACACGAATACATCTTCTAATGATTCAACTAACTTCTCTACAGTTAGGAATTTCTGAATACGTTTAGATTCATTTAATGGAACTTCACGTTGTTCATTTCGTACACGACTGACTTTGTTTGTAACAGAAACGTAGATATAGTCAAAGTTATAGTTCTCATGGATAGCAATAACTTCATTAATTTTATCTGCATCAACAGGACCATTTATAACGAGATTTTTATTCTGTTCAAATAATTTATTTGCTGCGCCGTTTAGCACTTGATCAATTTGAACTTCCATTAAATCGTACTTGGCAAATGTGTTCTTCAGAACAAAATCTTTACCGCTGCCTGGACCACCAATAAGGAAAAATGCAGTTGCGGATTCTTTGAGTTTCTTTTTTTTCTTTTTATTTTTAATTGCAGCAAATGCAGATGTGAGTCTATCATAGAGCATATTTGCAGTTTCTTTATGCTCATCAGGATATTGTGCAATAAATTCGTCACGCTTTCCTGCTTTAACTAACTTTCGAAGTTTAGTTCCTGACATTCCAACTGCACCCTTTGCATTTGGATCGCGTTCACCCGCAGAAGCAGTTTTAACACTTTTAATTCCAGGAAATTCTTTTTCTTTATACTTGTCTAAGAATTTCCATTTATTCTGATCTTCTTCACCACCACCTAAAATTGTAACATGAGTGTGTCCTTGCTTCTCAAGATATTGCATCATTTGTACTGGTGTGCGAATATCTGGATCACTTACAATATTAGCGGTTGGAAATAATTTTCGCATTGCAGCAACCTTCGTCTCATGATCTAGTGGATCATCTTCCGTTCCAGTTGTGTGCGTTGGGAACACATAATGTGTACCGCCTTTGCTTTCTGCGTGTGCTTGTGTTGCAGCAATTGCGGTGCCGTGACCCTCAAAAGTAGGAGGGTGATATCTTCCGATTAATACTGATGCGTTGCTCATAAGTTATTTCATTACCCTTATGCCTGAAATATTGGACCACGTTTTTTGCCGTTTTTTTGATGCGGATATTTATGAGGATTTTTCTTTCTGTCTTCGCGATCGCGCTGCGCACGTTCGCGACCACGTTCAAGCTCAAGTTTTAGTTCTTCTTCATACTTCTTATTCATATCGTCAATCACTTTTTGCTCAGTCGGATCTTGCGTTTCGAGGTTTAAATATCTATTTTGATACCAATCTGGGTATCTTAAAGATCCTTTATCATCATATTCAGCTTTAGGTTTTAATCGAATTTTCCCATTTTCATCTTTAAACATAAAGTTGCCTTTATCGTCTACAAATTCAAATTCTCGTGACGGGACATTTTGTTGCTCATTACGAATAATTTGTTCATGAATTTTGTGACGAAGATCTTTAAATCTAATACTGTTTTCTGCCAATGTTGAAGTGATTTTTGTTGGAGATTTTTTTGATTGATTTTGTTCATTAATATCTTTAAAACCCATTATTTTCTTATACAGATCGATTGGGTCGTTTGCACCAGCACGTGCTCTGGCTGCAAATAGTGGACCATTAGAACCGCCATAAAAATGATCATAAGCACCTTGACCACCTTCCTTCTTAACCATTGCTCGTTGAATAGTATCAATATCTTTTGAATCTATTTGTTTATTTGGATCCAATCCTGATTTTGTAAATACATCATCGATATATGCATTAGGATCGTTTGGATATTTTTTCCCAAGCGGCGTATTGTCATCTTTTGGTGCATACTTATTAATCATTTGTGCACCTGTCATTCCCTTGCCAGCATCAATCCTAATTTGACGCTGCATGGCGTCCATACCAGCTTCTTGATCTGGAAAAATCGCAAATCCATGTTCATCAAATCCGATTGCGTTATCTAATACATATCCAGGTTGTGTTAAATATTGTTGCGTTTTAGCGTCAACTGCGCGCAAATTACCTGGATTATTATTTCTAATTGAACGGACTTCGTTTAATATATTTTTATTTGGCATTTTATTGTGGTTGTTGATCAACCTCTACCTCTTGTGTTGGTTGTCTTGCAAATCGACCTCTACCAAAATTTAGTCTACTAAACTCTGGTCTGTTAATAAACTTGGCGGGAATATCATTACCTGTTGTTTCGTGTGGAATTACAACAACATGACCCTCTTGAGAATTAACAGATTCACCAGTTTCTGAATCAGCCATTGATCCTTGCATTAGATTTGAGTTGTTTTGCGCATTTGCTTCGAGTGCTGGCAGAAGTGCATTTTTTGCATTCGTGAGTTCTTGATGAATACGAATCGTTTGTCTCCATTTAACTGAGTTCATATTCATATCATTTAAAATCTCATCGCGTCTCTGAGTAAAAGCATCAACCTTTTTCGCATTATTTGGATTTTGAATTTGTCGTTCAAATTTTTGTCTTACATGATCAGTTAATCCTTCATATGTAAGAGGAGAACCATCACGCACTGTTGAATTAATATATGTTGAAAAATGATCAGCATGAGCAGTGGCATGATCAAAGTCATGTTTCTCTGCCATAATCTTTACATTCTTTATGGCACGATCAAATGCAGCTTGATTATCGGAACCATAATTCTCAGAATTTGGTCTCAGTGCACGTGGATCAATTATATGTACATCTGGATGTGTTCCGAATGATCGTAATGGAATATTAAATTCTCTTCGTGGGAAAGTCAGCATCATCTGACCAGTTTTTGGATGTGGTTTGAAATATGCACCACGATATCCTGTATGCACCACAGCTCCAAATTGAGAGTTTAACATTCTTTGTCCAATTTTAGAATTGGCTGGAGCAGAGTAATTAATTAATTGTGGATTTGCGGAGACAGTAACATTACCCTCTTCATCTTGTATTTGCTGCAGCATATTTTGTGAATGCATGAAGTCAGCTTGATAAATCCCACTCATTGGAGAGACTTTTGGGAGATGTTCTAAAGCGAGAGATAATTTCTCAGCGAGACCTGGTTTGTCACCATAAAGTTGTTGAATTTCTTCTGGTGTGGTGGCGAGTTTCTGTGTATTTTTATTAAATGCAGATTTAGTCGCTACGAAAAATGCACCAGGTGCATATCCGCTATTCCTGGAGCCTTTATTCGGCATACGACCGAAAATAATTGCTGGTGCACCGTCATGCTTTACAGAAACCTTGGCATCTGAAGGTTCTCCCCTCAGATAACTGTGCATACTATTTAAAAATCGTAGAGATAGATTCAGTCCATTATTACCATGTTTGACAAGGTAATCTTCAACGTGCTCTAGATGCCCGCCATCATGAACACCTTCAGTTTCAAACTGAGCAGCCTCAATTAAATATTGGCTAAATCTTAACATACGCCTCTTCCACTCTGTGGGATGGTTATATGTTCTATTTAGTTATTTTTTCTAGTCAAGATCCCATATATAATCTGATCAATTGTTTCGTTTATGGTATATTCAGGCTTGTATCCTAAATTCTGAAGTTTAGTTGAATTCATGAAAAAAGAGCGAGAAGACTGCACCTTTTTGTGAAACTCTTTTTGCTCTATAGTACGAATTTCTGATCCAGAGTCCATGGCATCTCGAGCATAGCGTATCGCATCTCGGAAGATTATTGGTCTCCCATTTCCAATATTATAGATAGAGTCCAACTCTGCTTTTGCGAGAACTAAATCGATTGCTCGAGCGCAATCGCGAACATCAATATAATCACGATAAAAATAACCAGAGTCGTAGAGGTCGACGGGTCGGTTTGCAGCGAGTTCGCCCAATAGATATTGGAGCGCATTTTTCTTCGCAGATACCTTTTTATCTTGTTTACCCAATACATTTGCCAATCTCAGAATACGATAGTTTAAATTGAACGTCTCGCAGTAAGACATAAGCAACTGCTCGGCGCATCGTTTTGTAATCGAATAAAATCCTTTTGGATCACAAGGATCAGTCTCAGGAATACCACGAGAACCCTCGCCGAAGCCAGAGTCCTGACCATAAACAAACCAAGAACTTATAAAGTTAAAACAACCCTTTTGTCTAGTTTTCTGCATATAACTGCGATAACTATCCAAAACCTTCATTAAAATTACAAGGTTTGTATTAATATCTAGTAAAGAATCACGATGCACATTGTAGTTATCAACTGTGCTAATGAAATAAAGAACATTATCTGATCTTACCTCATAATTATCTCGATCATTCAGTATCCATGGTGTTTTGGTGGTTCGAACATACTCCGAACCAACAAACCCATTTCCACCAAATATGTTTATGATGCCCATTTTTGCATTACGCTTTCGTAATACTCCCAAACCTTATCACCATAATGAGGTGGGCAACCAACAAAGAACACATTACTGAGTGCTTTGTTTGCATTTGGATAATCTTCTGCGTTTCCAAGATGTTTGTATCCAGGATGTAGTAGAATATTGCCAGCAAAATAGTTACGAGTTTGAATTCTATTTGATTCTAAGAATGCTTGTAGTTTTTCTTTTATTTCAGCAGTGTTTGTAATCAACGGAACACCGAACCAACTTGGATCAGCCTTCTGTAAATTTAAAGCAACACGAACTCCAGGAACATATTTCTCAAACATCTTTGCAACTCTATTAAAGTTCCATCGGCGCTTTGTATCAATCTCGTCGATTTTCTTCAGCTGTTCTATGCCAATCGCACCTTGCATATCGAGTGGTTTGAGATTATATCCCATGTTTGAAAAGAGATACTTGTGATCAATTACACCATCATATCCGTCAAGCCATTTGTCAAAACGATTGCCACATGTACCGCAAGCCAGTAAATTAGCAGCACCGATGCAGCGGCAATCACGACCCCACCAACTAATCGAACGTGCTGTATTAATAAGTTCTTCGTCATTTGAGCAAACCATGCCTCCTTCGCCAGTTGAAATGTGGTGTGCAGGATAAAACGAGCATGACCACGAATAATAATATTCAGTCAACAATTTACCATCCCAGCGAGTACCGAGAGAGTCGCAGTTATCACCGATCAAAAGTAAATCATGTTTATTACAAATCTCTTGTATACGATCCATGTCGGGTGGATTACCAAGCACAGGTGATACAAAAACAGCTGCTGTACGATCTGTAATTTTTTCTTCAAGTTTATCGAGATCAAAGTTCAATGTGTTCATTTCAATATCAACGAACACTGGTGTCATATTGTTCTGAACAATCGGAGCGATTGTAGTTGGGAATCCAACAGGAGAAACTAAAACCTCCGCACCATCTTCAAGTTTGAGATGTTTTTTAAGAGCAGCGACCATTGTGAGATTAGCTGATGAACCAGAGTTCACCATATGACAATGTTTCGTATTGAACTTACGACCGAATGCCCACTGAAATTTCGCAACCTGCTCGCCAGAAACGAGCCACTTACCTGTGAGGAATGCAGTTACACCAGCAATGACCTCTTTCTCATCCCAATATGGACCAGAATAGAATACAGTATCTTTTTCAGCATTGAATTCTTTACAGTTATATGCATATTTGGGAGTGCCAACGGCGGCAACCAAATCTTCAATCATCTGTTTCACTTCACTCATTATCTCTTCCTCAAAATTTGACCAAGATATTTGCCATAATCTGACTTACTGTACTTCTCTGCAGAACGACGAACATCATGCTCAGTAATCCATGCATTCTTATACGCAATTTCTTCTGGGCATGCAATCATCATTCCTGTTCTCTTTTGCACTGAACCCACAAACACAGAGGCTTCCGATAGAGATTCAAATGTTCCTGTATCAATCCAAGCAATCCCGCGATTTAAATACTCAATCTTGCAATCAAAATTCTCTAGGTAAAGATTGTTAATATCAGTAATTTCTAATTCGCCTCGCGCAGAGGGACTGATTCTCCAAGCATATTCTACTACTTTATTGTCGTAAAAGTAAAGCCCAGTGACAGCATAATTACTAGGTGCAATTTTAGGTTTCTCAACAATCTTAATTGGGTGACCTTCTGTATTTTGCTCAACAACACCAAATCTCTCTGGATCAGAAACATGATATGCAAAGAGCGTACAACCACAATTATTCCAAGTTGCTGCATTAAATCGATTAATTAATTCATTTCCATAAAAAATGTTATCACCAAGAATCAGTGTAACATCATCTTTGCCAATCCATTTATCGGCAATACGAAAACACTCAGCAATTCCTTTTGGTTCTAATTGAACTTGATAAGAAATTTCGATTCCCCATTGAGATCCATCGCCGCAAAGACGTTTAAATGCTGCGACATCATTCGGTGAATTAATAATCAAAATATCTCGAATACCTGCCATCATCAGCGTTGATAATGGATAATAAACGAGAGGTTTATCATAAACAGGCAATAACTGTTTTGATGTAACTTCAGTGCATGGATATAATCTTGTTCCTAGTCCACCAGATAGTATAATTCCTTTTCTCATTT
>Ga0194128_10010155_pt1 | contig 11294 bp, 11 predicted proteins | sample TA2KigCa65mmetaG_FD_148650 | JGI IMG/M metagenome (GOLD analysis project Ga0194128, IMG submission 148650) | Freshwater microbial communities from Lake Tanganyika, Tanzania - TA2015037 Kigoma Deep Cast 65m | ecosystem: Environmental > Aquatic > Freshwater > Lake | place: Tanzania: Lake...
AGCCGCCCGTCCTCGAGGAAGTGCTCGAGGGCGACGCGATGGTTCCGGGCGTAGCCCAGCGCCTTGGCGAGCGGCGTCTCGTCGAGCACCGCCGGTGCAAGCTCGTCGCGCCACGCGAAGAAGCGCGTGACGATCGGCTGCGACTTCTCTTGGCGGACCTTGAGTCGCTCTGTCGGTGGAGCACGGTTTACCGCGCGCTCGATCGCAAACAGCTCGCCGATCAGCGAGAGCGCCTCGCACGCCTGCTCGGGCTCGGAGCCCAGCGTCTTGAACAGGTACCGCCGGAGGTACGACCAGCACCCGACCTCGATCACCTTGCCGCTCTTGTACCGGTGGTCGGAGACCGCATTCGCGTCGGCGACGAGGTAGCCCTCGTGGCCGGCGGGCAACTGGTCGATACCGGCGCGGGCGTGGCGCGCGGTGTAGTCGAAGAGCACATGCCGACCGGGTGCCACCAGCACCGAGAAGTGCCCGCTCGTGCACTTCTGCGGCGCCCGCGCGAGCCCGCCCGCCGCATCCGTGCAGAGGTACGGCTGCACGAGCGCGTCCTGGCGCCTCGCATCGACGACCGGCCGGGCGAGCTCCGCGGACTGCACGAGGGCGTCGGACACTTCGCCAGCACCAGCACGTGGCGGTATCTCCGCTTCGCGAGCGACGGCCACCACGAGCTCTACAAGATCGACACCGATCCGTTCGAGGCCAACAACGTCGCGGCGCAGAACCCATCGGTGGTGAGCGACTTTGCGAACAAGGTGACGACGTGGGAGAGCGCGTGACGGGCGGCGCCCGCACGCATCGAGGTCACCGGCCGCGCGCTCGATCCCGTCACCGGCGCGCCGCTGGTCGGCGTCCAGCTCGCGTTCGACTACGGCCGCGCCTGTCCGTGGTGCGGCGTCAAGCTCATTTCGCTCGTCGGGGCGGACGGCTCGTTTCGCTTCGGCCCCTTCTCCGCCATCGGGTACCCGCCGATCCGTCTCGCCGCGCACGCGCGCGTCGGCGCTCTCACCGGGCTCGATCAGAGCCCGATCATCACGAGCCAGGTGCCGATGGCGGTGCGCGGGCTCGACATACCCGTGACCGCCACCCGTACCGGCTCGCTGGGCGGCGTCTACGGCGCGCAGGTCCGGGGCACGCTCAGGAGCGATACCGGCACGCCGCTCTCCAGTAAGAAGGTCGAGGTGAAGGGCGCCCGAGGCTGCGGCACCGTCCTGGTCCGCGTCGAGACACAGCCCGACGGCAGCTATCGCGCCGAGAACCTCCCACCGGCGACGTTTACGATCGCCGCGACGCCGGGCCCCGGCTAGGCGAACGCGACCGGCACCGTCACGGCGAGCGCGATGGGCGTCCACACGCGCAACCTCGTGGCACAGCAGTTGGGGAGGTGGGGGATCATGGACGCGATCGTCTCGACTTGGACGGACATGTTCGCGTACGTCCCGGGAGGCTTCACGTACACGTGCTTGTAAGTCGCGGCCGTCGTCACCTGGTTCACCGGCAGCCTCGTCCTCGCGGGCCGCGACGGCCTGCCGCGCACATGTGTGGCATCGGTGCTGCTGTTGAGCGCACCGCTCTTCTTCGTCGGCGCACGTGCGCACGCGCTGCTCTTCGAAGCGCGGCTGCCGTTCATGGACGTCGTGCGCGAGCCCTCGTTGCTGTTCCAACCGGGATGGCGCCTGCCCGGCGGGCTCGCGCTCGGCGCGGTGTGCGCGCCGGCACGCGAAGATCAACAGCGTACGGGACATCCCCTCGAGAGTTCGACCTTCTTGACGCCCTGGGTGTCGAGCGGCTTCGCGAAGGCGATGACCACGCGGCCGCGCTCGATGCGGATCGGCATGGCGTCGTAGCGCTTCGCGAGCTCCTTGCTCGGCAGACGCAAGGCCGCGGCTTCGATCGACGCACTGGGGAGGTCCACCAGCGGCAGGCCGAGGTGCTCGTGGAGCTACTCGGCGAGACGCTTGTCGTCGATCCGCTGCAGCAGGATGTCGATGAGACGCTGGCCTGTCTCTTGAGCGGTACGCCGGAGAGCGTCCGCTTCCGTGCGATCGAGCAACCCGACGCTTTGCGAGAACCTGAAGAGTGCCAACGAGCCCTCCGTACCCCGGGGTAGGAACCCACTCGTGGCTTCAGCACCGCTGGCGGAAAGCTCTACAGCGGCGAGCGTGAAACTCGTCGTCGGCCGCGGCTTTGTGCTTCCTCGCCGTTCCTTCGGCTCGCGGACGACCAAGACTCGGCGGTGTGCACACTTCGTTTCCAAAAGGATGGGTATGCAAGTGAGGAGCGGCGGAACGTTGATCTTTGGTCACAGGGCAGCTGGATCTATCGGATCCAATTGCCGCGAGGAAGCGGTCTGCGCACTATGGACGATGGGCCACGTCGCTGACCTGCTCTATGTTCGCAGAAGGGTAAGTGCTCGCCGGAGCCCGTCTCGCGTGCCGTCGTGATCCGCGGCATCGTCACCGCGGGTGGGAGCGGCGAGCGGATCAGGTCGACGCGAGATCGCGCGGCAGCGTGACGGTCCCGGGAGTGTCGATCGCGCGCCGCGTCGCCTCGGCGAGGTAGCCCGCCGGCTCGATGCCAGCGTGCGTCGCCGACTCGATCAGCGTGTAGAAGAGCGCCGCGACGCGCGTCCCGCGCTCGGACTTCGAGCCGTAGTGATTCTTGCGACCGACGGCGACGGGTCGCATTCCGCGCTCGACCAGGTTCGTGTCGATCGGGATGCGCGCGTCGTCCGCGAAGCGCACGAGGCCGTCCCACAGCGTGAGCGCGTAGCCGATCGCCTTGCCGAGCCCCGAGCGCGGCAGTGCGGCCTGGTTCATGAGCCACGTCTTGATCTCGTCGATGATGGGCTTGGAGCGCTCGCGCCGCAGCTCCGCGAGCCGCGCACGACGAATATCGCCGTCGAGGTCCGCGACCTCGGCTTCGACCGCGTACAGCTTCCCGGCACGCGCTCGCGGCGCTTCCCGATCCGCACTTTCGGGTACCACCCGTCCAGGAACAGGTACACGATGTCCTCTTCCGCCAGGTCCCGCGTCCGCCACGACTCGAAGTCCTCGCCCATCCGCCCGACCAGACGCGACACCGCGTCCTTCGACAGCGGCGACCCCTTGAGCAGCGGTGCGAGCGCCGACTTTACGCGCCGCGTGTTCGCGCCCGCGAGGTACAGCCCGAGGATCGTCTCGTCGACGCGCGCCGTGCGCCGCTGGTACCGCGGCACCACGCGGCTCTGCCACTCGCGCGTCCCCTCGTCGCTCGCGAGCCGGGCTCGCGGCATCTCGATCGTTGCCGGGCCAAGGCTCGTCGTCAGCGGCCGCGATCGCGTCCCGTGCCGATACCCACGCCGGTCCTCGCCGACACGAGCAGAACTCGCTGCCCCGAGCGCCGCTTCCAGCTCTTCCTCCACGATCGCTTCGATCGCCTGGCGTACCCGCTCACGCATCACCTGCTCGATCGTGTCGCCGTCGAACTCCGATCGCGCTTCTCGGACTTCCCGCTTCCTGCTGTCCCTCGCCACGGCGTCATCCTCCGGCACCCGCCGCCAAGCGGGCGCAGCTGATTGGTCTCAACTGCGCCGGATGATGACGCCTTCTTCACTTGTCCACCAACTTCACGACACTACCAGCCGATCAGCCTTTCGACGCTGCTGGCGCAACACTAAATTCTAAGAATGACTGTCTCATTCTCATTGACAGGCTCCGTACCCGCGCGGAATCGAGGAGGGGGACCTCTCTTCGATCGGACTTCCGCCAAGGAGAGCGAAGCCCCCTTGCTTGACGGTCTGATCCCTGTATAGCGGGATCCCCATGAGAAGTGCCTCTCTCCCCTTCGCGCTCTGCGCGGTCTCGATCCTCGGTCATCAGACCGCGCTGGCCGCTCTCCTGCCTGTCGCGAACCCCAGTTTTGAAGCTCCCGTGACCGCTCCCGCAACGTTCAGCGGTGCGATGGCTTCGGGCCCCAATGGCTGGACGGTTTACAACTCGGGAGCAACGAACAGTCAGCGCTTTTTCGGGGTGTGGAACCCCAGCACGACGAGTTCGTTCGTGGGTGGCGCTCCCGATGGGAGCAACGTCGGCGTGGTGTTCCTGCAGAATACCACCGCCATCGCAGAGGCTGGTCTCCGACAGGTACTCGCTTCCACGCTTCAGCTTTCGACGCACTACACCCTCATGGTCGAGGTCGGAAATTTTTCGGACGTCGATCCGGGTCCTTTCAACTTCACCGGATTCCCCGGCTATCGGGTCGAACTTTTTGCGGGTGGTACCCTGCTCGCATCGGACAACAACACGCTGACTCCGGGTGAAGGGATCTTCGCGACGTCCACGGTTTCCTTTGCCACCGCTGGCAGTCACGCGAATGCAGGCCAGCAGCTCGCGATCCGGTTGGTCAATCTCAACGGACCTGGAACCGAAGTGAACTTCGACAACGTGCGGCTCGACGCCTCGGCCGTTGTGTGCGGCGACAACATCACCAACGGCACCGAGGCATGTGACCTGGGGGCGTCGGCCGGTTGTACGGGCGTGGGAACGCCGTTCGCCTGTTGCACCGGCGTCGGAACCGGGGCCTGCAACGGCGCGGCGGACAGCTGCTGCTCGGGTACGTGTACCTTCACCGGCAACACGTGTCGCGCGGCGCTGGGCAACTGCGACCTGGCCGAAGTCTGCAGCGGCGCGTCGCAGGATTGCCCGACGGACGACTTTGCTTCTGCTGCAACGGAGTGCCGTCACTCCGCGGGGAGTTGCGACATTGCCGAACATTGCACCGGCGTAGACGCCGCGTGTCCAGCCGACGAGGTGGAACCTGCGAGCACCGAGTGCCGCGCCATCGGCGGTGTCTGCGACGCAGCCGAGCATTGCGACGGTGTGGGCACGGCCTGCCCGACTGACGTCTTCGCCGACTCCACCATCGTCTGTCGCGCATCGGCCGGCATTTGTGACGTCGCGGAAGAATGCTCGGGCTCGAGCGCGTCGTGCCCCGTGGACGCCCAGGCGCCGTCAGGGACGAGCTGCGGCGACCCGGCGAACGACGCGTGCACCGCCCCCGACACCTGCGACGGTCTCGGTGCCTGCGCGCCGAATCACGCGGGCGCTGGAAGCGCGTGCGCGGACGACGGCAACCCGTGCACGACCAATCTCTGCGACGGCGCGGGGTTGTGTGCGGCAGCAGCGGGGAACGCGGGCGCCGAGTGCCGGCCTGCCGTGGGGGACTGTGACGTCGCCGAGGAGTGTACCGGCTCGAGCACCTCGTGCCCGGGCGATGGCTTCGTCGACGCGGGGACGGTATGTCGCGCCTCGACCGGCGGCTGCGATCTTCCCGAGACCTGTTCGGGCGGTACGGCGGATTGCCCCAGCGATGGCGGCACGCTCGATTGCGGCTCCTGCATGGAGTGCGACGAGATCGCGGGGTGTGTGGTGCGACCGCGCGACGACTGTACGCTGCCCGAGCGCTCGGACGTCCTCGTCCGCAACAGCCTCAACGACGCCGTCGACAAGCTCTCGTGGACGTGGAGAGGCGTCGCCGCGAAGTCGTCGTTCGGCAACCCGCTCGGGAGCACGGAGTACCGGTTCTGCCTGTTCGACGACGAGGGCGGCGTGACCGCCGTCGAACTCCATGGAGACGTGCAGGCCAGTGGACTGTGCGATGGGAAGGCGTGCTGGCGCGTCACCGGCCCGGGCTTCTCGTACAACGACCGAAGGACGAATCCAGATGGCCTGCGCACCATGAAGTTGTCGTCGACTTCCTCGAACAAGGCGACGATCAAGATCAACGGCGAGGGCAGCGAGCTCGGCCTCGATCCGGCGCTCGACATCCGCGCCCCGGTAACCGCACAGCTCGAGGTGACGGACCCCGATCTGGGGCTCGACCAATGCTGGCAAGGAACCTATCTTGCGCCGCTGCGCAGTGATTCGAGCCAGTTCAGGGCCCGAGAGTGACGAACGCGGGTTCCCGGTTCGCTCGCCACGCGCTGCGGGCCAGCTCGTCAACCGAAGCGAGCTCGCAAGCGACGTCGGGTTGCCGCAGCCGACGGTTCATCAAGAGCTCGCCGCGCGCGTTCTCAGGCCGGAGGTTGGGGGCGAAGATCGTGTAGCGGATCGAGAACGCCTGCGGCCGCGACGGGGCGTACGAAGAAGCTCTCGTAGGCCCCCGCGCGCTGCCCCGGCTGGCAGCGTGTGTTGTTCGCGTGGCGACGGGCCTCGGTGAGCGGGACGCGATCGTCAGCGCGGCGAGTCGCTTCACTCAGGACGCCGATCGCCTGCGCGCGGTGGCGCTCGATCGGGTTCGATCACGAGGTGCGCGCTCAACAGCCGCGCGATGTTGTCGCAGCTGATCGCGACGTGCTCGGTGATCTGCGACGGCGACCAGCCGCCGTCACGCGCACTCCCAAGCGCCCGAGGCGAGGTTCATCCATTGTTCATGCATGGCGTGAATGATAAGCATTCACAGCATGGCGATCCTGCCGCGAGCCGCCGGCCCCGCGTTGCGCGACCGTCTCGGCGCCATGCCAGCGGTCGTGGTCACGGGCACGCGCCAGACCGGCAAGAGCACGCTGGTCGAGCATCTGGTGCAGGGACGGCGGCGCTACCGGTCGCTCGACGACTTCGACGTGCTCGATGCGGCCCGGCGCGAGCCGGACGTGCTGCTGGAGGGCCCGGACCCGGTGACGCTCGACGAGGTGCAGCGCGAGCCCGACCTTCTGCACGCCGTGAAGCGTGCCGTCGACCGGCGGCGCGTGCCGGGGCGATTCCTCCTCACCGGCTCGGCCAACCTGCTGCTCATGCGCCGGGTCTCCGAGTCCCTCGCGGGCAGGGCGAGCTACCTCACGCTGTGGCCGATGACGCGTCGCGAGCAGCTCGGGCACGGCCGGGCCGGGCTCTGGGACGAGCTGCTCGCGGCTCCCGACGAGGAGTGGCGCGACATCCTCGCAGCGGAGCCGGACGAGGCCGTGGACTGGCGTGCCTTCGCGCTGCGGGGAGGTTTTCCGACACCGGCCGTCGAGATGCGCAAGGCCGTCGATCGCTCGGTGTGGATGGACGGCTACGTGCGGACCTACCTCGAGCGTGATCTGCAGGACCTCGCGTCGATCAGCGCGCTGCCGGACTTCCGGCGTCTGATGCGGGCGGCGTGCCTGCGCGCGGGCCAGCTGGTGAACCAGACCGAGCTCGGACGCGACGTCGGGTTGCCGCAGCCGACGGTGCACCGGTGGCTCAACCTGCTCGAGACCTCCTACCTGCTGGTGCGGCTGCCCGCGTACGCGGTCAATCGCACCCGGCGCCTCGTCAAGTCGCCGAAGCTCTACTGGGGCGACACCGGGCTGCTCCTCCACCTCGCCGGATCGACCGAGCCGGGCGGGGCACACCTGGAGAACGTCGTGCTGCAGGATCTCCTCGCCTGGCGCGACACCCGTCTCGATCGGGTGGAGCTCGGCTATTGGCGGACCGCGGTCGGCGAGGAGGTGGACTTCGTGATCGAGGATGGCGGCAGGTTGCTGCCGGTCGAGGTCAAGGCGAGCGCACGGCCGCGCCTGTCGGACACGGCGCACCTCCGGACGTTCCGCGCCGAGTACGGCGGGAAGTCGCGCGCGGCCCTGCTGCTGCATACCGGCAGCGCGCTGGACTGGATCGCCCCGGGCGTGCTCGCGGCGCCGTGGTGGAAGGTGATCTGAAGCTCGGTCTTCGGGGAACCGCGTGGGCCGATTGCGTCGAGATCCGTCGAGCGAGGGCGGTCGGAGGGCGTGATCCGTCGCTACTTCGGCGAGGCGCGCCAGCTCCCGGAGAACCCGCGTGCCACGGGGATGCGCGTGGCGCCGGCCGTATCACCTGGAGCCGCGCGGCGGCCACGCGGCATCCCGCGCCGGACTGTCGGGGTCGAGTATCAAAGCAACCCGAGCTGCCTGTCCATCGCCTCCGCGTCGAAGTCCTCGAACTGCAGGATGCCCAGCCGGTCGAACGCCTCGCGCACGCGCGGCGTCAGCAGGCCGAGCTTCTTCAGGTTCGGCACGATGCGCGTGAACAGCAGGCGGCGAAACATCTGCAGGGCGGGGGACTCGAGCACGTGGCGGCGGACGTCGTCCGGGTTCCAGCCCATGAGGTCGGCGATGTCGCTGCCGATCAGGCGATCGCGCATCAGCTCGCAGGCGTAGATGACGAAGTCCTCGCGGTCACGACGCTCGCTCGCGGGCAGGTCCTCGTACCAGCCGCGCAGCGACAGCACGCCGAAGGCGACGTGGCGCGACTCGTCCTTCATCACGTACTCAGGAGGTCCTTCAGCAGCGGCTCTTGCGCGATCTGGTACATGTTGCCGAAGGCCGCCATCGCGAGGCCCTCGATGATGATCTGCATGCCGAGGTACTTGAAGTCCCACCGGCTGTCGCCGATCGTCGCGTCGAGCAGCTCGCGCAGGCTCGCGTTGATCGGCCACTCCCACTCGAGCTTCTCGTTCAGATAGCGCGCGAAGACCTCGACGTGGCGCGCCTCGTCCACGGTCTGCGTGCCCGCGTAGCACTTCGCGTCCATCCACGGTACGCCGCTGACGAGCTGCGAGGCGACGATGAGAGCGCCCTGCTCGCCGTGCAGGAACTGTGAAAGCTGCAGCGCGACCTGACCGTGGCGCAGGCGGACCTTCTGCTTGTCATCCAGCTTTCGGTAGGGCTCGAACTCGGCGAGCGGGTTCAGCTCCTCGGGCAGGATGCCGCGCTCCGGATCGACGCTGGTGTTCCAGGCGAGCTGCGTCGTGCCGGTCCACTGCTCGCGCTTCGCCTTTTCGTAGAGGTCGCGCAGGGCTTGCTTCGTGACGCCGTAGTTCCAGACGTAGTGCGTGTCGAACTTCCCGAGGATCGTCTCGATCCCGCCCTGCGCCTACTGCTCGGCGAGCGCCGTCGCGCCGTTGCTCATCGTGTCCTCCGGGGTCGATCGGGCCAGACCGTCGGCCCGAGCGAATCAGTATCGGCTCGATCGCAGTCGAGTCGAGACGAATCCAAAATCGATTTCGGATTTCCTCCGTGGTAGCGGCGACGGCATGCCCCTCCGAGCCCGTGCCGGGCGTCTCCGGTCCCTGAAGCGCGCCGTGCGCACACCGCAGCAGGCCCGCAGCCGGGAGACCCGCGAGCGCATCGTCGCGGCGGCGATCGCGGCCTTCGGGGAGCACGGCTACGACGACACCAACACCGCGGCGATCGCGCGCCGAGCGGGCATCGGCGTCGGAACGCTGTACGGCTACTTCCCGGACAAGCGCAAGCTGATGCTCGAGATCCTCGACGGGACCGTGCGCACGATGGCCGACATGGTCGTCGAGGCGCTCGACCCCGCACGCTGGGGGCAGGGGGCACCGCGCGCGCACGTGCGCTTCGCGATCGAGGCGGTGGTCGGCTCGCGGCGCATCAGCCCGGGGCTGCAGCGCATCCTCTGGGAGCGGCACCTGCGTGACCCGGAGTTCCGCGACGCGAACCTCGCGATCGAGAGTCGCATGCGCGCGTCGCTCGAGGCGCTGTTCGCGGCGCTGCGCGAGCGTGGCATGCTGCGCGAGGTCGACGCGCACGCGGCGGCGTACGTGGTGCACGCGTCGGTCGAGTGGATCGCGACGCGGCTCGTGCTCGGAGAGACGGACGTGGTGCGCGAGGACGTGGTGGAGGCAGCGACCGACATGATCACGCGCTTCCTGTTCCGCGACGGACATTCGTCGCGGCTTCGCCGACCGCGAGGGTGAAACGGGCGGCGCGTTTTCGTCTGACGTGTCCCGCGACGCCACGCACGGCGATGCAGGAAGACGTGCGTTCGGTGCCGAGCGTCGTCGTGCCCCTCAGGCGCCGCCGAGCAGCGAGCGCGCGATCTGCGAGGTCTGGATCTCGTCGGTGCCGGCGTAGATCTGCAGCACCTTCGCGTCGCGGCAGAGCTGCTCGACCTGGTACTCGGCCATGTAGCCGTTGCCGCCGAAGAGCTGCACGGCCTCGAGCGCGACCTCCATCGCGGCCTGCGCAGTGTACAGCTTGCACGCCGACGCCGCGGCGAACGGCATCGGCTTCTTCTGCGCCGACATCTCGATCTGGCGGAAGACGATGTTCTGGATGTTCATGCGCGCGACTTCCATCTTGGCGAGCTTTAGCTGGATGAGCTGGAACTCGCCGATGGGGCGCCCGAACTGCACGCGTGTCTTCGCGTAGTCGATCGACTTCTCGAGGCACTGCTCGACGATGCCGAGCGCCATCGCCGCCACACCGCTGCGCTCGGTACCGAAGGTCGCCTTCGCACCGGAGCGTCCGCCGGCCGCTTCCTCCGACTCGCCGATGAGGCGCTCCTTTTCGACGAGCACGTCTTCCAGGAAGAGCTGCCCGGTCGGTGACGAGTGCATGCCCATCTTGCGCAGCGGCTTCGACTGCGTGAGGCCCGGCATGCCCTTGTCGAGGATGAAGCTGACGACCTTGCGCTCGCGGGGGTCGTTGCCCTCGTCGAGCTTGCAGATGAAGACGATGGTGTCGGCGAAGGGACCGTTGGTGATGAACGTCTTGCTGCCGTTCAGCACGTAGCCGTCGCCCTTCCTCTTCGCGGTCGCCATCATGCTGCCGAACGCGTCGGAGCCCGAGCCCGGCTCGGTGATGGCCCACGAGCCGATCTTCTCCATCGTGAGCAGCGGCGCCGCCCAGCGCTCTTTCTGCCGGATCGTGCCCTTCGCCATGATCGCGCCGGCGGTGAGGCCGACGCTCACGCCCATCGCCGTCACCATGCCCGGGCAGTAGCGGCACAGCTCGATGATCGGGATGAGCTGCAGCGCCGCACCGTCGGTCGAGCCGGCTTCCTCGAAGCGCTCCTCCGCCGGCTCGGCCTTGCCGCTCGCCTTCGCCTCGGCCGCCGCCCTGTCGCGCTTGATCTGCCGCTCGAAGCGCTGCTTCGCCGCGTCGCGGGTGCCGGACGCTCCCCGCGAGGTCGCCGGCCGGGAGGGCCGGGCGGTCGTCGTCCGTCCCGGTCACGGGATCTGGGCGTGTCGAGGCCGTGGCCGATGCCTCGCGGGTGACGTCCTGGCCAGATCTCCGTTGACAGCGGCTTTGTACGTTGCGTGCGGTGCGGGCGCGTCAGCGGAGTCGAGCCACGCTCGCGACGTCCGATAAGAGGGCATATGTACAAATCGCGGCTTTGTGCTTCCTCGCCGCCGAGGGCCTGTGGCTCACGATCCGCCAGCTCGGTTTGCAGCTGCCGCGCCGTGGCTCGCTGTGAACCGCCCCGGCTTCTTCGGAGACTCGTTTACGTGAGTCCGGCCGCTTCGGCCGGACTGTCCTGAATGCGATAGTACGCCGCCTCGTACTCGACGGG
>Ga0194128_10010159_pt1 | contig 11292 bp, 10 predicted proteins | sample TA2KigCa65mmetaG_FD_148650 | JGI IMG/M metagenome (GOLD analysis project Ga0194128, IMG submission 148650) | Freshwater microbial communities from Lake Tanganyika, Tanzania - TA2015037 Kigoma Deep Cast 65m | ecosystem: Environmental > Aquatic > Freshwater > Lake | place: Tanzania: Lake...
TTTTTTGTTCCTGATCCTGGCCACACTGCATGCCTATGGTCGAACGTGGACGCATACTGCTGCTTTATCTGCTTCTGTAGTTTTCTGTCTCACCTTTATGTGGCGCGCTGTTCTCCACTGGGCTATGGCCGTCAGAGAAACGCCTACAACAGAATTCCGACTTGAGGTTGCAATCCTACTCACATGTATGGCATGTGTTAGTGCAGCTATCGCTCTGGTTCTGGCAAAGAGCTTTAAGCGTTAAACTGACGATCCGAACAAGTCGAACTCAATTGCATCATCAACCAAGACATCTACGAAGCTGCCCACAGTTAGCGCTCTCTCGGCGCGCACATATATCTCGTTGTCAACTTCAGGTGCGTCCGATTCTGTTCTGCCACGGTATTCACCGTTGAGGTCCTCCTCGATGAGAACCCTTTGAACGCTTCCCACTTTGGTTTGATTCTTCGTGTACGATATGTCTCGCTGGACGTCCATTATTCGCTGTCTACGAGCTTCTTTTACTTCACTAGAAATAGGGTCTCCGAGAATGTACGCATAGGTGTCATCCTCCTGTGAGTATGTAAACACACCCAGCCTGTCAAACTTCTGCTGTTCAATAAACTCAGCTAATTCGTCAACATCCGACTCAGTCTCTGATGGATAGCCAACAATGAATGTGCTGCGCAGAGCAATATCGGGCACGTCTTGGCGTATTCGATCGATGAGCTCTTCCGTCGTGCGCCGTGTGATGCCACGCCTCATATTCTTCAAGACCTCTGATGAGGCATGTTGAAGAGGCATGTCGAGATATGAGCAAACATTCTCATTGTTCCGAATTACAGACAATACATCCAACGGAAACTTTGATGGGTAGGCATACATGAGCCTGATCCATTCAGCGCCGCTTTCGTCTGCAAGCCGCTGCACAAGGTTGGAGAGCTTTCGCTCGCCATACGTGTCGCGTCCGTAGTAAGTAAGATCTTGGGCAACTAGTACAAGTTCGCGAACTCCCTGGCTCACCAATTGTTGCGCAGCCGTAACCAGTGTCTCTTCCGGGATGCTCCGATGTTTACCACGCATCAGTGGGATGGCGCAGAACGAGCAAGGGTGATCACATCCCTCGGAAATCTTCAGATAGGCGTAGTGACTGGGTGTAGAGATAATCCTTTCTCCAAGAAGCGCATACTTCAGGTCTGGAGAAATGGCTTTGATTATGTGCTCGTATGCTTCGGTGCCGAAGAATTGGTCTACTTCTGGAATTTCAGACCGCAGGTCGTCTCCATATCGCTCAGACAAGCATCCAGCAACCACTAGTTTCTGAATTGAGCCCTGACGCTTGAGCTCTGCAGCCTCAAGTATGGTCTGTACGCTCTCTTCTTTAGCCTGGTCGATAAACCCGCATGTATTGATAACCAATGTATCGGCCTCCTCAATACTCGCGGCCAGTTGCAGTTGATTAGCAGTGAGATGTCCGGCTAGGGTTTCGCTATCTACCGTGTTCTTACTGCAGCCAAGTGTTACTATGTGAACTTTCATTGGAACTTACTTCGGAGAGCCGCCGCAACAGGACCAGGAACGAAATCAGAAAGATCTTGGTCGTACCGGGCTAGTTCGCGAATAATACTTGAATTCAAGTATGTGTACCTCTCGTGAGGCATGAGAAAAATGGTTGACACCGTTGGTTGAATCTTACGATTCATGAGAGCTATTTGAAACTCATATTCAAAGTCGCTTACGGCACGGAGTCCCCGGATAATGACAGATGCATTATGGTCATTCGCATAATCAACGACAAGCCCAGAGTGTATTGCAACCTCTACTGTGGGTAAATGGGCCAGCGCAGCAGTTGCCATTTCTAAGCGCTCAGACTGGTCGAATAGGGGAGTCTTGCGGCTATTGATGGCAATGACTACCGTAACTCGATCGAACATCTGCGCAGCACGCTCTATCACGTCTACGTGCCCATTCGTAATTGGATCAAACGATCCGGGATAAATAGCATGGCGTTCCATGAAACGAATTTACGGTATACTGGGCACACGCTGAACTATGTCGAACACTGTTTGCCCCATTTCAATTGTTCGAATTCTATCGAGCTCGGATACACCAAGTAGGTGCTCTTGATCACTGTGCTCAAAAACGGCAAGGCCGTTGTCAATGAGATGATTTCGAGATACAAGCAATGAGGCAATTGTGTTGCAGGTTCTTAGAGCGTAGGGCGGGTCAATAAATATGAGATGAGCCTGCTGCAAGGCTGCGAGTCTTAGTGCATCAGTTGCATCTGATCGAATAATCGTAACTGACTCTGAAACACCTAGGTCAAGGGCGGTTTGTCGTAGTTGTCTACAAACATCGGCCGACGCGTCGATCATGGTAGCTGTTGAAGCTCCGCGAGAGATCGCCTCGAAGGATAACACGCCTGTGCCTGCATAGGCGTCTATCACATGAATTGACGTCAGAGACATGAGATGTTCAACAACCTGGAACACCGATTCGCGTCCGCGATCTGAAGTTGGGCGGGTTGCATATCCTATCGGAGAAGGGATCCGTCTGTGCTTGAGCGAACCAGCAATGATTCTCATCACAACAACTGCGTTGTAGCTAGTAGTTGTTGTTGAAGGATTGCACCAGCTAAGGGGCTTATCACATGAGCACGTCGGAGAAGGCGCTGTGCATTTTTCTCACTTAGCTGTGACTGCATGGTCTTAAAAGGCTGCAGCCGGCTAACCTTGATTCCATCTTGAACCAATGCGTCTTTTGTTTCCTGAATCTCATCGGACGTTATAACGTCGCCACACAACAGCAATGCAGATATTACCGTGTCGTAACGCTGCCCGATTGTGCTTACGATGAGCATAATCATAGCCTGATTGCTGTAATCGTTATCATGTGGAAAGGCAGCAAAGTGAAGTACCTTGTGGTTAGCTCCTATGACTGATGCGTACCAGTGTGCGCCTCGTCTGCTAAGGAGCAGCCATGGCTCGGAACGCTGTTTGATACTACTAAGAGCGGCGTGGACGTCGCTCGTATAATCAATTGCAATCAGACTGTCGTTGCCGCCTAATTCCTGACAGCGAGAACGTATCTGTTCAGTAACGGCAGCCACGGCCTGCACTTCGTAGCCTTCGCAGTGTATAACTGTAGGCATTTCAATCTTTTCGCTATACATGAAGGCGCTGCGCTCAAACCAAGCTTGCTGTTCAAACTGCGCTCTTTCAGTTGAACGAGTTGAAGTATCAACTGGAAACCAGTGAAATCGTGCGTGCGAGCTATGGATAATAAGCTGTATCGTTTCTGTGGCGATACTACGCAGATCTATGTTTGCATCAGGAGCGAGTTCCTTATAGTCCTGTATTACGGCAATGCCGCCATCGAGAACCCACGTGGCAACGAGCAGTCGTTCGGGATGCAGATATGCTGTTACATTGGCCATTGGGCCAAAATTACGGTAGTATGATGTACGGACGCATCTTTTCGAGCTTCTTTTTGCCTATTCCTTTGATATCAAGTAGATCCTCTATGGAAGTAAACTTCCGCTGTGTTCTGGCTGTAATGATCAATTCTGCGGTTGCTGGTCCAACGCCTGGTAATTGCTCTAGTTGTGTCTTTGAGGCTACATTGATCCGGACTGGTGATGGCCCCTTAGAGGTTGGTTTCGTTGTGGTGATAGCCGGTATGCTGGCTTCTTGCTCTCTGGCAATGGGCTGTGTGCGGGAATCAATACTATCAATCAAGTTTAGAAGCTGCTGAGCGCTAACATGACCGTGTTTTGGAGCCTCGGGCACAATCATGCTGCCAAGTGAGCCTACAGTGAGTAGGATGGTTAGCCAGAGAAGTACCAAACTCTCATTTGATGTAAAGCCAATGTGCGTTTGCATTTTGTTGATGAAGCGCCACATGCGGAAAACCTTTCGGGCGCTTGAGGAATCAACTACAAGAACGCCTCTTTTACTTTACTGAAAAAATCGGTGCTTTGCTTTTGATGAGTGGGGTGAAAGTGCTTGCTATTCTGAAACTGTCTGATGGATTGCTTCTCATCATAGCTAAGCTTCGTTGGAACGTAAACATCAATGTGAACGAGCTGATCGCCAGTGCCCCTTTGATTGGCATGAGGAATACCTTTGCCTTTCATACGTAGGATACTGCCGGGCTGCGTGCCGGGTTCGATGGTTAATGCAGCCTTGCCGCCCAATACAGCTACTTCGACTTCTCCTCCGAGTGCTGCTGTAGGAAAGTCGATGGTGTAGCGCATATGCACGTCGTCGTCATCACGCTCAAACAGCTCGTGTTCCTGCTCTTCAATAACTACCATGGCATCACCTGCCTGACCACCACGGCGCCCTGCATGCCCCTTGCCTGTAAGGGGTATGTAATTCCCTGTGTGAACTCCGGGGGGAATCGTGACTTTTACGGTAGTCTCACCTTCAACTCTACCTTCTCCGTGACAAGTATCGCACTTGTCTTTCAAGATCTCGCCAGAGCCGCTGCAGGCTGCACAAGGGGCGATGTTGATGAACTGCCCAAAGACACTGCGCGAAACTTGGCGAACTTCGCCAGTGCCTCCGCATGTGCTACACGAGCTATAGCCCTCTGTACCCTTGGCCCCAGTGCCATTGCATGTACCACAGGATTTCCAGTGGCGAATCTTGATTGTCTTGTCTACACCGGTTGCGATCTCCTCAAGAGTAAGGGGCATTCGCACGCGCAAATCTGCACCCTGCTCTTTACGAGATCGCGTGCGGCCACCTCGCGAGCTGCCGCCGAACATATCTCCAAAAATCGACTGTCCAAAAATGTCGCCAAATGCACTAAAGATGTCGTTAACGTTCGTGTACTCGTGGTATCCCTGAGAACCACCAACCCCAGCATGTCCGTATTGATCATACCGTGCTCGCTTCTCGGGATCACCGAGCACGTCATAGGCCGCTGCAGCCTCTTTAAACTTCGCTTCTGCTTGTGCATCATCTGGATTGCGATCTGGGTGATATTGCATCGCAAGCTTGCGATAGGCACTTTTAATCTCATCGGCGCTGGAGCCACGGGCAACACCAAGCACTTCGTAAAAGTCTTTCTTTGACATGTACTCTAGTCTTTAGATGATGAATTGCCAGCCGAGGTGATCACTTTGGCATGCCTAAGGATTTTGTCGTGTAGCTGATAGCCGCGCTGAATGCTTTGGATGATGGCTCCCTCTGGATGTTCGGAGGGCGTATGCATGAGAGCTTCATGTTTTTCAACGTCAAACGCATCCCCCGTGGCAGCGTCGATCACGTGTACACCAGAGTCTTCAAAAATCTTGGCTGCTTTGGAATAGATCATCTCCAGCCCCTTGATCAAACTAGACAAATCCTGCGTTGTGCGCGATGCCTCGACGGCCGCATGCAGATCGTCTAAGATGGGGAGCATTTTTGAGATGGTGTGCTCGGATGCATGGAGTAACAACTCCTGCTTCTCGAGGTTTGTACGCCGGCGGATATTCTCAACTTCAGCAAGCCTACGTGCGGCAAGATCCTTCCACTCAGCAAGCTCAGTTGCGAGATCAACCGAGCCTTGCTCAGAAGACTGGTCTGTGTCGAGTTCTATATCCTGTTGTGTTTCGTTTGGTTCCATGTGTGCATTATTCATTATTCTTGAGTATCGAAATGAATGGACCCTATAGACGTCGGTCCGAAACATCTGGTGTACCATTGAAGCGATTCGTCAGCAAACTCGACATCATTTGCACAATCGATATCATGCGACCGTAATCCATGCGTCTGGGACCGATGATTCCGAGCGAACCTTGAGCATTACCAGCCCTGTACGTAGTAGCAATCAACGAGTAATCGGCAAGGTTGGCATTTGAAATCTCGTTGCCAATTCTAACCGCGACTCCATCGGCAGATGAGGCATTGCCCAGGAGGTGGATAATAACATCCTCGTCCTCGATCAATTCGATAACGCTACGAAGTCTCTCAGGAGACGTAAGCTCTTTGTTTTCAATGAGATTAGTGGCGCCGCTTACCAGAACATTTCCAACAGTTTGCTCACGCGAAATAGATTGTAGCTGATCCACAAATAGCCGCAGCAGCGACCCGTCGCCGGCGGAGAACTGATACACTGACTCTGAGAAAATCGTGTGCACAACGTCAAGGGGCTTGCCCACTAATCGGTCATTGACAAACACAGATAGACCGTGAATTGCAGTATGGTCGATTGGCGTTGTAGTCTCAAGGCTAAGGGTTTTGATTGTGTCGCTATCGAGGTCTATCACGACAACGAGTCTTTCGCTGGACAACTGAATGATTTCAACACGTCGGATGAAAGCACGAGTGAGCTGTGGGATTTGCACTAAGGCCAAATGTCTACTCAGAGAGCTGAGAAGACGCGAGGCGTCCTTCACGAGAGATTCTCTTGTAGCCGAGGCGATCTCCGGCATTGTTACATGTTCTGCTTGAACCGGCAGATGCGCCACGTTCAGCGAGTCTACATAGAAGCGATATCCTTTGTCAGTTGGGACGCGACCCGCAGATGTATGAGGATGTGTTATGTATCCAGCATCCTCCAAATCCATCATTGTGTTCCGCACGGTTGCTGGGCTAAGAGGCAGCGATCGTTCAAGGTATTTCGATACGTTACGGGAACCCACCGGCGTGCCGTGTAAAATAAACAGGTGCACAATTGCCTGTAAAATCGACGTTTCCCGCAGGTTTAACTCTCGCGATTCATGTGGCAATATGTGAGCAGGTGAAAGCATAGCCTAGGAGACAACAGAGATGTAATACCCAAGAAATGCAAAGCCTTGTTCAGTCACATTCCACGATACTACGAGGGTTGTCACGATTAATAACAGAACACTCAGTCCAATTGAGTATACGATCGAAGAACGGACATCGAAAACTACCGAGGTTGCTCGTAGCACACGCACAATGCTCCAAACGGTCATTGCAAACATCAACAAGGGCACTACTACCGATAGTTGATTAGTCGAAAGTGCTTGATAAAGACTGATTCCAATTGGGAGCATTGCCAACAAGGGTAACGAAGACCATACAACGATCGTAAACGTGTCACGTAGGTAAATGCGTCCACGAACGAATGCTGCACTTAGACGCAATAAACCGGCAAAAAATACGAATGCTAGGAGCACGGCAACTGTCCAGGCTGCAATGCCAAATTCCGGATGCCAGGATATGTATCGTAAGATCTCGTATGAGGTGTCGCTGGAAACGAAGAGGTGCAAGAGATATTCTACTGCTGGGTCTGTACGTATGTAAAAGAAAAACGACGACATAACAAGTCCCACGCTGCTTGCGAGCACGATGGCAAGAAGTGCAGTCTGTGATAGCGACAGAATTCGCTGATCCCGGATATCCGAGTAGAAATTGTATGGTCGTAGAACTGCACGAACAACATATTCACGAAATCGCCGAGACTGATTAGCCGTAAATGCAATAGCCAATGCCAAAAGCAGTCCAGCTACGATAAAAACTAGTGGTGTAGAAAACACATTATCTCTTGCCTGAAGCAAGGGTAGTTTTTCATCGTTAATCAGTGCTTTGAATACATCATAAGAAACGCGTCGTTGCCGATACACATCGACAAGTCCTGATGTAGATATGTAGGAGTCGTAATGATCAACCAACATTGTTGGTCGTTCTAGCGTGTAATCGTTAAACGACCAAATAACCACGCCGGCGAGTCCGGAGTTGAACGACCAGTTGTAGAACTTGCTAATGTTTAGTGCCTGTGCCTCATTAGAGAGTGGATCACTAAACCCGTTCAAGTTCAGAGGGGAAACAGCGCTCCCGAACTCTGCAAGAACAGCACCGCTGCGGAACATGCGGGCAACATCCTGACGAAGAGTTGCAAAAACTGTGCTGTCGGAGGCGGAGTAGAATTTCACAATGATAAAGTCAACACCACCCTCGCTAACGGCATTGAGAAGTGTTGCGGGTACAACTTTGTAGAGTTGTTTGGAAGTCTGCTTTCTGAAAATCTGCAAGACCTGCTGGTGATAATCTACCACGGTTTGAGAGCCATCGTCTAAACCTTCGCTAATCCCGATTGCCATGACGGATGGATGAGACTCGACATATTGGCAAATTCGTTCAGTAGCATTGCGATAGCGCGTATTGAGTTCTTCATTGGTAAGCATGCTTGTGGGCACATCAGCAAGAGGCGCATCTACCATAACCATGATGCCATATTGATCGCATAAATCCAGCAGTACAGGGTGTGGAACGCTGTGCCGTATACGTATGGCATTAACACCTAACGTTTTGAGCATGGATACATCACGCCGGAATTGAGCGTACGACATGGAAGAGCCACGATCGGGGTAGTCCTCGACGTAAACAACGGCATGCAGCTTTATCGGCGCATCATTGAGAGTGAACTTACGTATCCCATCTATGGTGGAAGTAGATATGGTCCTGAAGCCAAACAAACGCTGGTAAGTGTCAACCAGTTGACCATTGTATTCAACACGAATAACGAGGTCATACAGACGGGGATCGTTGAGGTTCCAGATTGCTGGATTAGCAACATTTAGTACGAAGGGGATACTTACTTCGCGAGACCTTGCAATGCTGATCGCGCTGGCACCAGACCTGGCTACAGCCAGTTTGGTTGAGCGGTCAACCAGCACTGCCTCTACAGAAACGTTGGCACTTCCCACAGATAAACCATCTGATACTTGCTGCCGAATCAAATTTTCTACTAGTCCACTTTTGACACGTGCCTTGACATTGATTGTTCCTATACCGTTGCGCAGAGAAGAGCGAACCTGAAAGTCTTCCGTCCAGACGTGTGGGGTGCCGATAAGAAAAACCTCACGTAAAAGCCCCATCCTCAGCTGCTCACCGGAGCGCGTTGCCCTAAGGGTTTGGTACGAAATGCCAGATACACGCGTCAATCCAAGGTCGATGGTATTCTGACCCTGGCGAAGCAGACCGTCTGGGATGCGAATCAAAAATGGCGCCATGCCGCCAGGATAGCGCATGATATGCCTGCCGTTTACAAACAACTCTACTTCCTCCACAGCACCGAGAAGATTCAGATGCCATGTGTAGTTCTTCAGCGTCAGCGGATCCATTTTTACAGTCTTGCGCAAACGCACATACTCACGTCCGGAGATGTTGCTGGGCACGAACTGCTGCCCCACGTCTGCGCCATCTTCAATGCTCTGCCACGACCCGCTTAAGTCGTAAACTTTGCGTGTATCGTTAGAAATAAACCAGGAGTACTGCTCAGGCGTAAGATTCGTATACGCGCCAAAGTCTGCGGCAAGAGTAGTACCAACTGCAAGAAAGGTTACAATTCGGATCAGACGGGCTATATGTCGCATAGTGCATTGCAATAGGAAAGATGCTGTTTCGTGCTTTTGTGCAAGGTACAAATCTAACTAGCCGTTATCTTTGCGCATTAGGGAGTTTCATGGAGTGGGGTATTCTCGCCATTTGCTACGTGGTTTTGCTGCTTCTCAACTGAAGTGTGCTATTTCGATGATTAACAAGAATAGGTGAGTTGCCCAGCATGTTCGCAAGCTTCATCCGAACATGCACAGTGCTCTTGGCTGTCTGTGCGCCCCTGGCGTGCGGCCCATCGGCGTCTGCTGCATTATTACCAGTCCCTACGTATGTATGGGGGCCGTGGCAGCGCGCAGATTCAGTATCTAAAGACACGGTAAAGCTGTTGGGACCCCTCGGAATTGGCGATCCAACCAACGCAGACCTACCCTACTTCTATCCTAGTACGCTGTTAAACCGCAAAGGGTTAGTACCGGCGCAGAAGCCAGATAGGTACCTTCCGACGCCGAAAGGGCTGTCACAGCTCGGGTCAATTGATTCGACACTATCAGTCATAAAGCTCTACGAGATACTCGAGGGGGTAGATGTAGGTACCATGACACCTATGTCTCTTGACGACTATTTTACGAGGCGTCGCGAAGAAGTATTGCAGCGCCTGCGCGATAGTTCGCTTGCCAAATACGAGTTAAAGAAGCCCCTTACAGAAGCAGAGCTGGAGAATCTACTCGACCAAGCAACGAATATCACGATCCCACTTCCACAGAGCGCGCTTTTCTCCAGCATCTTTGGCAAACCTGAGATCTCGATAACTGTCAATGGAGAGGTCAATGTGACAGCCGGTTGGCGCTGGGACTCTCAGGCCCTTGGAACAGCCTCCATTGTTGGGCAATCACAGTCTGCACCGGTTTTTAACCAGAACATCCAGGTTAATGTTAGTGGGCGGATTGGAGATAAGTTCAAGATGAACGTAGACTGGAATACGTTGAATCAATTCGAGTTCAATAACCGCTTCAAAGTCGGTTTTGATGGATACGACGATGACATCATAAAGAGGGTTGAGTTTGGCAACGTTAACCTCGAGACGCAAAGTTCGTTGATAGGGGGCGGGCAAACACTGTTCGGTATTCGTGCTGATTTTCAATTCGGTCCGCTTTTTCTTAAGACAATCGCATCCCAACGCAGAGCCGAGCGACGTTTTATCAATGCTCGTGGTGGTGCTTCGCGGCAGCAATTCTCGATTCGTGCATACGACTATGCAAAGAATCACTTCTTCCTGGACACGGCATACTTTGCTGTTTGGAGGGCATACCACCGCTCTGTTACGCCAGCCTTGCCTATTGAAGGCGCAACACTCGTTGTAAAGGGAGACATCGAAGTATGGGAGTCGACCACTGATCTGAAAGAAGTGCAGGCCAGTGAAGCTGTCGCCATAGCAGACTTGCAGTCAATCAAGTATGCCCAAGGCGAACGCTACGATCCTGCACTGCGAAACCAAGAGATTAGGGCGGGCATTGTTGAACGAGGCCGCTTCGTGCGGCTTGACCCCAAGCGATATGAAATTGATCTCAATCTGGGCACGCTTACAATTCTGAATATCCGCAACGACAGGTATTATGCCGTGAGTTATCGAGTTGAGGGAGCAACTACTAACAACTCTGATGATGAATATTTCGGCATGCTTACGACGAACGCCAACGAAAAGGATACGCTTATACTGAAGCTTGTTGCGCGCCCTCAGATGCAGCCCGGTTTCAAGACTCTTTGGAAGCGCATGATGCGGAATCGTTACAATATTGGCGTTCCCAACATTAATCCGCAAGAAGCAAAGATTGGAATGTGGTACTACCGTCAGACCAATGATTCTACGGATGTGCTTGAAGGTGCACCTGATAAGATCATGACCATCTTCCGCATTGATCAGGTGAACAATGGTACAGGTGTACCACCGGCTGATGGTCAGTTTGATGCACGTCCGCCAGTGTTCAATGCCCAGCGTGGTGAGATTACGTTTCCGAGTCTG
>Ga0194128_10010164_pt1 | contig 11282 bp, 7 predicted proteins | sample TA2KigCa65mmetaG_FD_148650 | JGI IMG/M metagenome (GOLD analysis project Ga0194128, IMG submission 148650) | Freshwater microbial communities from Lake Tanganyika, Tanzania - TA2015037 Kigoma Deep Cast 65m | ecosystem: Environmental > Aquatic > Freshwater > Lake | place: Tanzania: Lake...
TCTCTGAAGCTTCAGCTGGTCCGAACATCGCCAGGCAAGTCAACCACCCTAATCCGCATCGTTCCGTCAGCCTGACTCGCTAAACTCACCTTTCCCCACGGAACACCCTATCTCCCGCGGGGGGGGGGAGATGGCTGTTTAGGGCAGTCGCGTCATCGCAACAATCGCTTCAAGCAGTTGGCGGAATATGGCGAGACGGAATCAAGTTTGGCGTTCCTACTGGGTGTCAACTTCAACTCGGTAGACGGCCAACTTGACCCCCAATCTGACCCCCTGGCGGATGGACGCGGGCGAAAGGCACGGACGCCACCGGACAGAATCATTCAAGAATTCGTCTACTCGCGTCCAGCAGCGTCCACGACTTTCGCCCTGCGCACGCTTCGTAATCAGCAGGTCATCGGTTCAAGTCCGATTGCCGGCTCCATTTTTCCCTAGATAATTCGACGATCTGTGACGTAGCCGCGCCCGGCTGAATTGTCGCGTCCAACACCCGTCCAACAGGCGAACTTACCGATCCTCGACTCCGATACCTGAAGAGCGTAGAATCCGCACCGCTGAATCCGACGCTGGTGAGAATGTTTAGGAGACCGGTCGTCTATGGATCATGAAGGTTCGTCAGGACGATAGACCGTATTAGCGGCCTCAACGGTTCACGGAACCCTTGTGCTCAGACCCTGAGGCGACGTGGCAGCTTCTCAGCTGCTTCTCCGCCGCGCGCGTCATGGGCAGGAACGATCCGGAGGCCCGGGCCCGGGCGCTCGGCGCGGGCACGGGCGCGGCCGGCGCGGGTGGACTCGTCACGGCGCTGACGCTGCGAGACGACGGGCGACGCGCCGATGCAGCCCAGGCGCTCGCGTCATGGAGCGCGGCGACGCCGCAGGCCGATCTCGTCGCGTGGGGACGTGCGCTGTTCGACGGCCGCCCAGCCGCGCCGCTGCCGCTGCCGGCGACGGAGGCCTGGGACTACGGCTTGATTGCCGCGCTCGCCGCGAGCGAGGGGACAGTGGCGCGCTGAACCGGCGGCGCGGGACGCTTCCCCGCCAACCGGAGCCGGCCCCGACGAGCCGGCCCGTGAGTCGTAAGGATTCGGGCCCTTCAAGACTCTCGCCCGCCGGAGGCGGGCAAAGCCAACACTGTGCCTTGGGAGGCACAGCCGCACCCGGCTCGACATGCTGGCCGGTCTGAGCGATCCACCAGCCTCGCTAGCGATTCAGTTGATACGCTCCACTAGCTGCGTGACCGCGAGTGGCCCCGCGCCAGCGACTCCAGGTACTGCCGATTCGACACCACGAAGCCGTCCGACAGCGTGGTCACCGCCTTGACCCGCGCGAACGTCGTCATCGTGCGGATCGCGGACTCCAGCGTCGTTCCACACAGATCGGCGAGATCCTGGCGTGACAGCTTGACCGGGATGCGGATGTCGCGCCGCACACCAGGCAGGCCGAGCTGGTCGGCCAGCCGCAGCAGCAGCGCCGCGATCCGCTGTTCGACCTGTCCGCTCGCCAGCTCGACGATCCGATCGGTGAGGCGCATCTCATGGGTCGTGGCGTGCCGGAAGAACATCGCGGCCGCAGGCGCGCACTCGTCGAGGATCTCCTGTACTTCCTGGCGCGGCAAGGACAGCGACACGACGTCCTTGCCAATCGCCTGCGCGGCACAGCAATAGGGGGCAGCCGCCGCGACCGCGCCGGCGCACAGCAGATCGCCCGGGCCACGGATGTCGAGGATGACGTCGCGGCCATCTTCGCGCCGTCGCAGCAGCTTGACATGGCCGCGGACCACGAAGCTGAAGTCGTGGGCGGGCTCGTCGAGCGCCCAGACGGTCCCGGCTGGATCCAGCAAATGGATCACCGCCACCGGGCGCAGGCGCTCGCGCTGCTGCGGTGTCAGTACCTGGAGGAACGGGACCTGCCGGGTCGCGACGTCGAAGGTCACGTCAGTCGGAGTCGCCCGGGCCACGCGCGGCATGACATCCATCATATCCGACGCGATTGCGCCAATGATTCCGGGCCGATTTCGCGGTGATCGAGGTCATAGGGGATCGCGCCACTGCCCGCGTACCCTTCCGTCCCGTGGGTCGCGGATTGTCGCGCCGCCGCCCGGGCGAGGAACGCCCCTCCGAACGGATGGCGGTACTGACACTACTCGAAGAACAGGAGCGGACCTGGAGGGTCCTGGGGGAAGGCAGCGTCCCGGCCACACCGGCCTTCGACGCGCTGCGCCGGTGCGCGGACCGGTTGGGCGCATGCCTCACCGATGAGGTCCGTCGTGTGCATCCGGTCGTCCGCCTCCACCTGCCCGCCGAAACCGGCACCATGGACGTGGTCCGCGAGGAACAGGCGACGCTCGAGCACCTGGTCACGCTGCTCGGCGAGCGCCTCGCAGCCTGCAAGCGCGGAGAACCCGGCGCCGGCGCCACCGTCGGAGTCGTTCTGCACGATCTGGTCGATGTCTGGCGCACCCACGTGCGCCGTTTCGACCAGGTGATCGACCCGCTGCTGCGGCGGCTGAAAGGGTCCCGGTGACGCCGTGATCGCCGACCTGCGGGCCGACGTCCCGGTCAACGGTTACCACCGGTCGCTCATCTCGTGTCAGGTCGCCTGTCCGGTGCACACCGACGCGCGCGGCTACGTGCGCGCAATCGCCGCGGGCCGCTTCGAGGAGGCCTATCTCATCGCGCGGGGGCCGAACCCGTTTGCGTCGATCTGCGGCCGGATCTGCGGCGCCCCGTGCGAGGCCGCATGCCGCCGCGGCAAGGTACCCCGGGTGGACGATGACGGACGGTTCGTCGCCGCCGATCGGCCGATCGCGATCCGCGCGCTGAAGCGATTCGTGTGCGAAATCGCCGGTGCCGAGGCCCGTCCGCCCGCCGACGTGCTGAGCAGTGTGAAGGCGTTCACGCCACCAGTCGCGGCCGGCACCGACGAACTGGCGGCGCTGCTCCGCTCCTCGCTCGACGGCCGGATCGTCAAGGCCGACGGCCAGCGCGTCGCGATCGTCGGGTCGGGACCGGCGGGCCTCTCGGCCGCACACGACCTTGCGCTGCTGGGATTCCGCCCCACGGTCTTCGAGCGCGAGCCGGTTCCCGCCGGCATGCTCGCGGTCGGCGTGCCGGCCTATCGCCTGCCGCGCGAGGTGATTGCGCGCGAGGTGGCGGTCATCGAAGCGCTCGGCGTCGAGATCCGGTGCGGCGTGACGATCGGCGGCGACCTCACCTTCGCGGACCTGCGGCGCGACTTCGCCGCGGTGATCGTCGCCGTCGGCGCGAAGGGGTCGCGGGCACTGGGCATTCCAGGCGAATCGGGACCGGGCGTCTACGGCGGCGTGGATCTGCTCCGCGCGGTCGCGCTCGGCGAACCGCCCGCCGTCGGCCGCGACATCGTCGTCGTCGGCGGCGGCAATGTGGCCTTCGACGTGGCCCGCACGCTGGTTCGGCAGATCGCCTACGACACGGCCCGCACGGCCGCGCGCCTGAGGACGACCAGCCGGGTGCGGCTGGTGTCGCTCGAAACCCTCGAGGACATGCCCGCCGATACGATTGAGATCGTCGAAGGCGACGAAGAGGGCATCGAACGCCTGAACGGCTGGGGCCCGGTCGCGATCGAGCGCGACGCCGCCGGCACCGTCCTTGGCATCACGGTCCGGCGCTGCCAGCGCGTCTACGACGAGCAGCGTCGGTTCGCGCCGATCTTCGACGATCGGGATCGGCAGCTGCTGCCGTGCGACACGGTGCTGCTCGCCGTCGGGCAATCGCCGCTCACCGAGTTCTTCAAGGACGGCGGGGCGGATGTCGAGATGGCGCGGCCGGCGCTACTTCAGCGCGGACTCAATGAAACAACTGACGACGCCGGCGCTGTCGACGGCGACACAGCAAAACCTGGCAGCGATTGCGTAGCGGAAGCCGAACTCACGACCGAGCCGATTGAATGTCCACCACTGGACGGGACACTACCGTCGAGGGCGGGGTGCCCCTTCACGCAGGCGCCGCCATCTGCTTCAACATCTGCTCGAAGGCAGCCTGATTCGGCCCGACGAACGGGTGCGCCCCTGGCGCCGCCGTCAGCGACCCCAGAAACCGCTCCAGCAAATGGCCGGGTGCGGCCGGCAGGTGGTTGCTGAGGATCAGCGTGGGCGCGAGCTCGCGGATGCCGTTCAGCTCGCGGGCGAACGCCGCCGTGTCCACCTTGTGCAGCCACGGCGAGTCGATCGTTGCCCAGACGATCTGCCCGTCCCGCAAGTCGCTCTCAGAGAGATCGGCGGCGTTCTGCGGCACCGACTGGAGCAGCGCCCCGAAGCAGTCCGCGCTGAAGAGCACGCCGGCCTTGCGGTCGTAGAAGCCGGTCGTGCACGGATTGTCGAAGACCGGCGGCTTGATGGCCGTCAGAGTGCGGTTGCCCAGCGTGATCGTCTCGCCGGGGTTGACGAAGTGGACCCGGTCCATCGGCAGCGGTGCCGTCAGCCCCATGATGCCCATGCCGAGGAACGTCGTGATCACCCGCAGGCGCGGGTTCTCCGCGAGCAGCTGATGCAGGCTGCCGATGTGATCGAAGTCCGTGTGGCTGAGCCAGATCCATCGGAGGTCGGCCGGATCGATGACGGACCGCAGCGCCTGCATGAACTCCGCGCTCTCGATGGCGGCGCCGGTCTCCACCAGGATGGGCTCCGAGCCCTTGATCACGAAGGCGTTGATGGGCACGAACCCGAAACCCGGGACGGGGAAGCTCGAGGTGAGGACTTCGATGTCGGGTGCAGCGGCGTACGACGTGATCATGACGTGTCCTTCCGGTGGTCTCAGTTCCGGCGTCTGCCGGCCCGACCGGGATGGTCGCGCCGACTGCCGTGACGTCTGTCAAACGACAGGGGGAACTGACCCCCTTACGCCACTAAAACTGACCCCCTCCAGGTTAGTGTTTTCTTCGGTCAGCACGAGCCGGCTCAGTGCCGCCCGGCTATGTGACCTCTCCTGTTGCGGAGGTGATTATACTGGGCGGACAAGGACGATAGACCGTATTAGCGGCCTCAACGGTTCACGGAACCCTTGTGCTCAGACCCTGAGGCGACGTGGCAGCTTCTCAGCTGCTTCTGCGACCGGGACTGGCGTATCGAGTACCGAGTCAGCGGCGACTTGCCCAGCCTCCTTCAATAGGCGTCTATGAGCCTGAGTCTGCATTGTCGGCTGACGGCCGGGAGCTGAATCGTGCGTTCACCGTGCCTCCCTGGGGCTGGCCTGTATCGCCTACAATCCCCCGGATGACTGAAGCATTCAACCGGCTCCGCGTCTTCCTGGAGCAGGAGATGCAGATGTCCCACATCTATCAGCCGGTCATGCTGGAGGTGTTGCTGACCCGTGGCGGGCAGGCCACGACCCGCGACATCGCTGCTGCCTTCCTGACGCACGATGTGAGCCAGCTTGAATACTACGAGCAGACCGTCAAGAAGATGCCGGGGCGCGTCTTAGCCTCCCACGGGATCGTGCAGCGCGAGGGTGACACCTTTGCCCTTGCGGATGGCCTTGGCGACCTCTCCGAGCAAGAGCGCACCGAACTGATCGAGCGATGCCGGCGCGCGGTGGAGGCTTTCAAGCAAAAGCGTGGCGAGGCCCTGTGGGAGCACCGCCGCCCAGGCCTCGGAATCATTCCCGGCCGAGTCAGGTACGACACCCTCAAGCAGGCGGCATTTCGGTGCGAATTGTGTGGCGTGGCTGCGGACGAGCGCGCTCTCGATGTGGATCACATCCTGCCCAAGAGCCTCGGCGGCACGGATGAGCCGCACAACCTACAGGCGCTGTGTTGGCAATGCAACGCGAACAAGGGCGCGGGGGACGACACCGACTTCCGTGGCGTCCGAGATACCTACGCGACAAGGGATGCGGCCTGCGTGTTTTGCGACATTGACACCTCGCGCGTGGTGGCTGCCAACCCGCTGGCCGTGCTTATCGAGGATGGCTTCCCGGTCACGGAAGGGCACCTTCTCGTCATTCCCCGGCGCCACGTCGCGGATTACTTCGAGCTGCGGCTGCCGGAGCGAAACGCCGTGCAGCGGCTCCTAAATGAGGGCCGTGACATTCTGCGCGCCCGCCATCCTAACGTTGGCGGCTTCAACCTTGGTGTCAATGTGGGGGCCGACGCCGGCCAAACGATACTCCACGCCCACGTCCACCTCATCCCACGACGGCCCGGTGATGTCGAAAACCCTCGGGGCGGAGTACGCGGAGTAATCCCAGGAAGGGCGCACTACTGACGGGCAGCCCTCTGGCGAAGGCGACCGGGGTAGGGTCCCTCAGCGGATTCGCGCGCACGACACCGGGGGGCTGCAGGACAAGTCCGGTAAGGAGTCTCCGAACCCGGGCGGTGCAGGGTTATTGACCGTGCCTGGCTCTGGTTGCGGTGCGAGGGCCTAGAGTCGCTGCTGCCGCCAGCCGATCGAACTCAGGGATGAAATGGCAGCGTCTTGTTACCTCGGAAGTAACTTGCTTTCTTGCCATAAACGTCAAATATTTCTGTAATAGCTGACCGTCAAGTTTCGCATCGTGGGCTATCGTTCAGGCGCAATGATCACGATTCAGAAGCGGTAGAGGTGACGCTGCGCGGCACGTCCTCCGATGGAGGATGCCACAGCAATGCTCCGACACCGAAAGGGAGACGTCAGCCCGCCAGCGAGTCCGCCACGACGCCCTCTTGAGATCCGCGTCGAGCCGCCACGCGTGTGCGTAGCCGCAATCGACGCCCCCGCTCGACGCGCTCACTCTACGGTGGGGCGCCGGAGCCGTCAATCGATCCCCCCGCGTGCCCGGAGCGCGCCGGGCTCCTCGCCCCTGCCATTTGACGTCCGTTCCTCGCACAGCTACTCTCCGTCCCTGAGCAACGCTCATTCGTTCCGTTGCATGCATTGAACGTCTTTGCCCCGCTCTCGGGGCGCGCCGCCTGGCGTGCAGTCGCGACCGTGCGACCGTACGCCTCGACGGTCCAGGAGGATGCCATGGCGCTGAGATGGGTGGTCGCGTCAGTCGTGATGCTGGGGGTCCTGCTGACCTTCAGCGCGGGAGCCCTGGCGCAGGGCTCGTCCACCGCGTCGATCGGCGGTGTCGTCGTGGACGCCGACGGCGCGATCGTCCCGGGCGCCGACATCGTCGTCAAGAACAACCGGACGGGCGAGGTCTTCACGACGGTCTCGTCGGACCGCGGGGTGTTCACGGTGCCGGCCCTCGTGACCGGCAGTTATACCGTCACGGTCTCGCTGCAGGGATTTCGAACCGCGATCCTGGACAACGTGGTCGTCAACTCGGGCGTCACCGCCAGCGTGCGCGCCACGCTCGAGCTTGGCGGCGTCACCGAGTCGGTCACCGTCCAGGCCAACTCCGAGCTGGTGCAGACGCAGACCGCGACCGTGGCCACGGTGCTCGACACGCGCCAGGTGCAGAATCTGCCGCTCTCGAGCCGGAGTGCCGCCGACTTCATCGTCACGCTGCCCGGGGTATCCACGGCGGCCGGCAATCGTGATTCCATCGTGAACGGCCTGCCGCAGAGCACTATCAACATGACGCTCGACGGCGTGAACATCCAGGACAACACGCTCCGGACGACCGATGGGTTCTTCGCCATCGTCGGACCCCGTCTGGACGCGATCGAGGAGATCTCGTACACGACCGCCGCGTCGGGCGCGGAGAACACCGGCGGCGGATCGACGCAGATTCGATACACGACGCGATCGGGCACCAACCAGCTCCGGGGGAGCGTCTTCCATCAGTACCGCAGCGACGAGCTCAACACGAACACGTGGTTCAACAAGCGTGACAACCTGCCGAAGCCCGAGCTGCTCCAGAACCAACCCGGTTTCAACCTCGGTGGGCCCGTCATGCTGCCGGGATTCGACGGCCGCAACCGGGCGTTCTTCTTCGTCAACTACGAAGAGCTGCGCCAGCCGTCCGGCTTGCGCCGCAACCGCACGATCCTCCATCCCAACGCGCAGGATGGCGTGTTCCAGTACAGCGCCGCTGGGGGCATCCAGAGCGTGAATCTGTTCGAGCTGGCCGCCAGGAACGATCAGACGTCGACGGTCGACCCGATCATCTCGCGCCTGCTCGCGGACATGCGCACCGCCACGACCAGGGAGGGCAACGTCCGCGACCTCACCGATCCGCTGCTCCAGGAGTACTCGTATCTCGTGCCGACCAAGTCGATGAACCGGTACCCGACCGTGCGTCTGGACTACCAGGTCAGCACGCGGCACCGGCTCACGTGGTCGATGAACTTCCAGTACTTCGGCGGCGGTCCCGATACCACCAACAGCCGCGAGGCGTACTTCCCAGGCTTCCCGGTCGTGGCAAACCAGTCATCGACGCGCCGCGCGACGAGCGGCTGGCTCCGCTCGGTTCTCGGCCCCACGATGGTCAACGAGTTCCGCATCGGCTATGGCGGCGCGCCGGTGATCTTCGCGCAGCAGCAGTTCAACCCGGCCATGTGGAACGGCCAACTGGCCAACCAGGGCGGCTTCCACCTGAACATGAACAACGCGCTGGGGATCAGCAACGCCGGCGCTGCCGGCACGACGTCGGGCCGTGACGCGTTCCACCACCTGTACGAGAACACGCTGAACTGGCTCAAGGGGTCGCACAGCCTCAACGCCGGGGGCTCCTTCGCGAGCTACGAACTGTGGCAGCAGAACCGGACCATCGTGCCGGAACTGCGATTCGGCGTCGTGCAGGGCGATCCGGCCGAGTCGCTCTTCGTGGCCGCGAACTTCCCGGGCGCGTCGACCACGAACCTCAACAACGCCCGGGCGTTGTACGCCATTCTCACCGGCCGCGTGAACGAAGTCCGCGGGGTCGCCCGTCTGGATGAAGGTACCAACCAGTACGTCTTTGGCGGCCAGGGATCTCAGCGGGCCAGGCAGCGCCAGATTGGCCTGTGGCTGCAGGACTCCTGGCGGCTCGGGCCGAACTTCACGCTGAACTACGGCGCGCGCTACGACCTCACGTTCCCCTTCATCGCGCTGAACGACAGCTACTCGATCGGCGACCTCGATGACGTCTACGGCGTGTCGGGAGTGGGCAACATCTTCAGGCCGGGCGTGCTGACCGGGCAGGCGCCGACCTTCCGCCAGCTCGCCGAGGGCGAGCGCGCGTATCCGATGGACTGGAACAACTTCTCCCCGAGCGTCGGGTTTGCGTGGACGCCGTCGGCGAAAGGCGGCTTCCTGCAGAGGGTCACCGGCAGCACGCCCGGTGACTTCGCCGTGCGCGCCGGCTACAGCCGCTCGTACACCCGGCTGGGCCTCACCGACTTCGCCGGCCAGGTGGCCAACAACCCCGGCGTGTCGCTCAACGTGTTCCGGAGCCTCGCGCTCGGCAACCTCGGAGCCAATCCGCTGCTGATGCGCAGCGGCAACCTGGGCCCTGCGGACTTTCCGGCGGCGCCGTCATACCCCTTCACCGAAGTCGTGACCGGAGACATCAGCATCTTCAGCCCCGATCTGGTGGTGCCCTTCTCGGAGACCTGGCAGGTCGGCGCGACGCGGGCGATCGGGCGGTCGATGTCGGTCGAGGCACGGTACCTCGGGACACGTTCCGCGGACAACTGGCGGACGAACAACTACAACGAGCTGAACATCATCGAGAACGGCTTCCTCGACGAGTTCAAGGTCGCGATGGCGAACCTCCAGGCGAATAACGCCGCCGGCGGGACGCGTGCCGGGTCGTTCGGATACTTCGGCCAGGGCACCAACACGGCGCCGCTGCCGATCTTCCTGGGCTACTTCAGTGGGAACCGGAGCGCGGCCGGCGACGCTGCGGCGTACACGTCGACGAACTTCCGGAGCGCGACGTACCTGAACAACATGGCCCGCCTCAACCCGCATCCCTACGGCGTGGCCGCCAGCCTCAACGACAACGCGACGCTGCGCACCAATGCGGTGCGCGCCGGGCTGCCGTCGAACTTCCTCGTGGCGAATCCCGATCTGCTCGGCGGCGCGTTCATCGTCGAGAACGAAGAGCGGACGATGTACCACTCGATGGCTCTGGAGTTCAGACGGCGGTCGGCGTCCGGGCTCAGCTTTGCAGGCAGCTATGTGACCGGCTATGCGACCGAATCGAAGTTCCTCTCGCTCCGAGTCGACAGTCCCATGGTCCGGAACGGGGGCGGTGAAGGCGACATCGCGCACGCGCTCAAGTTCAACGCCGTCTACCCGCTGCCCTTCGGCCGCGGCCAGCGGTGGGGGAGCGGCGCCAGCGGACTCGTCGACCGCCTCATCGGCGGGTGGCAGGTGTCGGGTCTAGCGCGCGTCCAGAGCGGCCAATTGCTCGATTTCGGCAACGTCCGCCTCGTCGGGATGACCAGGGAGGACCTCGAGAAGTCGTTCAAGCTTCGCGTCGACGCGCAGAACCGGGTGTTCATGCTGCCGCAGGACATCATCGACGAGACGGTCAAGGCGTTCAGCGTGAGCCCGACCTCAGCGTCCGGCTACGGGAACCTCGGGCCGCCGAGCGGCCGCTACATCGCGCCCGCCGACAGCTTCGACTGCATCGAGACCGTGCGGGGCGAGGGCAAGTGCGGGCTGCAAACGCTGGTGGCTACCGGGCCGATGTACAAGCAGTTCGACCTGAGCCTCGTCAAGCGCGTGGACATCGTCGGCCGCGTGAACGGCGAGGTCCGGCTGGATGCCCTGAACGTCTTCGACAATGTGAACTTCTCGCCCGTGAGCGGCCTGACGTTCGCGACCAACCGCGCCAGCGGCAGCGCCCCGGCGAGCTACGAGGTGACGGGGTTGACCGGCACCAACACGGCGCGGGTCCTGCAGCTCGTGACGCGCATTCGCTGGTAGGAGCTGGGCAGGATACCGGACAGTTACAGAGTTACAGAGTCACGATGCTGCAGGGTCCGCGTCCGTCCTCACGATGTGAGTGACGACGTGGACTCTGTAGCTGTGCGACCCTGTAACCTCGGCGCCCCTGTAGCTGTCCAATTCTGCAAGACGATAGACCGTATTGGCGGCCTCAACTGTTCACGGAAGGCCCGTTCTCAGACCCAGAGGCGACGTGGCGGCTTCTCAGCTGCCTGCTTCTCCGCTCCTGCGGCCGTGGTTGTCCCCCGTGATGTAGAACTGGCTCCTGTACGAGCGCCAGATCTCCCCGGGCTTCGGCGTCGCCTTCGCCTTCTCCATTTCCGGTCTCCTTTCCGCCCGCCCTAGACGGGATAGACGGTCTCGTAGCCGTCGTGCTCGTCGCTCGCGAGCCACCTGATCTCGAGCTGCGGGAACCGTTCCCGCAGGTGGCTGATGACGCCCAT
>Ga0194128_10010184_pt1 | contig 11269 bp, 12 predicted proteins | sample TA2KigCa65mmetaG_FD_148650 | JGI IMG/M metagenome (GOLD analysis project Ga0194128, IMG submission 148650) | Freshwater microbial communities from Lake Tanganyika, Tanzania - TA2015037 Kigoma Deep Cast 65m | ecosystem: Environmental > Aquatic > Freshwater > Lake | place: Tanzania: Lake...
GAATCAGTGGCAACCTTCGACCGGAATACGCACTGTGCGTTGCGGCATGGGTGTTTCCTTTCCCAGCTGAGCGTGTCCTGCTCAGAGGAGTGTTTGTTCTCGATGTCTTGACACACGTCATGGTCCGGACGCGGCGGCGTCCAGGCGTTGATGCTGGCATGCCGGTGCACGCGCACCGATGAGAGACACACGCCCCGGTGCCAGCAGGAGCGGGAGTCGGTGTCTCATCACGGGCATGGCTCAGGGAGACCGCCCTCGACGCTCAGGCGCGTGCACAGACGCAGGGGGGTGCCACCGTGTCGAGCGTGGGGGATCAGGGTCATCCCATGGCTGTCCAGTGAGGCCGAGCGTTCACCGGCTCCCCTCCCTTAGGCCTGGAGGACAGTGTCCAGATCAAACGTCGTCTGGCGTTTCAACATGTCATAGACCGCCCGGGCCAATTGATGCGCCAAGATGGTCAAGGCTTTCCCTTTGCGGTGTTTTTTCTCGAAGCGCGTCAGGAACTTTTGCGCGGCGGGATGATCCCGGAGGAAGAGCACGGCGGCTTCGGAGAACGCCCACGTGAGCTGGGCCTTGCCGATGTTACTGCCGGAGGTGCCGGAGCGCTTCCCGGCCGATGCTTGGGCACACGTGACCAGACGACTGTAGGAAGCACAATCCTGGACCCGCGGGAAACGGTCGATGTCATGCATGGCGTAGAGCAGCACGAGGCGGAGGATCGTGCCAAGACCCGGGACCGTTTGTCGGAGAGACAGGGGCTGGGCGTCATGGTGCTTGGCCGTTGTGACGATGGTGCGTTCGACGTCACGTCAAAGGTCGGCATCGGAAGGGATGAGCGCGAGATCCACTGCAATGCTTTTTGGCACCGCGGGATCGGCACAGCGCTCAGCGCCCCCGTCGCGGTTAGCTTTCGAGGCGATGTTTTTGCCCATGGCGGGCAGGGTATACTGGCTATGGGTCTGGTGGACAGGGGCGAGGCGTGCGCCGCGTGTGCGCGCCAGGGGCATACGGCGGCGCAGCAGATCCCGGGTGGCACGCATCTCAGCGGGGTAAACATAGGCTTGGGGGAGCATGCCGCCGCGCAGGAGCGCAGCAATCTTTTGGGAGTCGATTTTGTCGTTTGTGGCCTTGCCGCCGTGCATGGCTTTCATATAGAGGGCATGACCGAGGACAAAAGGGATCCCGTGATCGGCGCAGAGGTCCGCGAGCCAGTACCAGGTAAACATGCATGCGGCGGCGAGGACGATCTGCTCCTGGGAGGGCGCAATGGCCTTGAGCAGCGCCTCGGGGGTCGCGGGCATATGGCGGTGCACCAGCCCTGTTACCCACCATTCGCTCTATATCTCTGTAACTCGTTGAAAATACTCACTTGAACTTTGACAAAATCGTCCCCATTATCCACGCAACTTATTGATTTTTGACACGTTAAAACAATAAGCGAATAGTGGGCTGTTAAGGTCCGGAATGCTCACATAACCTTTAGGACTACAAATGCGCTAGCCGACGGGTAGAGTGCTCCTGGAGCAGTTTTGCTGTCGAGACATGGGGGATTTTGGGATTCCCCGGAGGCTTGCGATGCGGTTTTTTCGGGCCACGTGTGCTCTGACGATACGCGGTCAGGCGCACGTGCTGCGCGAAGCAGCACAGCGTCGTGACCAGCTCCTCGACTGTCATGTCGCTGAAGATCCGCCACGCCTCCTCGGGGATGGCCATCATCATCCCCTGAGACGTTTGGGCGATCTCGTGGGTGACATCATAGAGGGAAAGGCCCTGATCCATGGCGCACGCGCCATGCACGCGCCGCAACGCCGCCAGCACGACCGCGAACATATTCTAGGCAACGAGGGCCAGACACAAACCCAACAACGCCGCTTTGGGATAGCCCAAGGTGTTGAGTTCGGAGTGAAAAGAGGCTTCGAGATGCTGGAAGGCGGTTGCCAACGTCCAGCGTTGGCGATAGAGGCGGGCGACCCGTTGCGCCGACACCGTGTATGCGGGGAGATGGGTCAGGAGAGCGCGCTCGCGATCCCCATCACGCGTGGCCTGATCGAGGAGCACCTGGATCCGTCGAAAGCGCTGCACCTGGCCCTGGGGATCGCGGACGTGGACGCGCTGCTCGGCCACCTGCCCCGTTGCGATGCGCCCTGCCGGACGCCACGCCGTGCGCGCCTCATACAGGAGCCCGTCATGTTGTCGGGTGAGCAAGCGGGCCTCGGGGCGGTGCATGGCACTGAGCAAGGCCCCGGTACAGTAGTGGCGATCGTGCATCCAGCGATCGTGCGGGTGGCCCGTCTCCACGACCTGTCCCACGAGGGCCCGCGCTTGGGCATGCCCATCTTCACCGGGAAAGACGTCACTGACCAAGCCCTCGCTGGGCTCGTACACGACGAGGGATGTGCCGGGCAACGCCCCAGCCTGGACCGTCCGCAACACGTGGAGACGTCGCTCACGCGCCTCCAAACAGTTGCCATCGAGCATTGTCACCCGCTACCCCGGTACCCAGGCGGCCCGCGTGCCGTGCAGCTGCGTGATCAACGGCCGTAAGGCCGTCGCGCTCTACCGCACCAGCGCTGCCGACGTCTGCGTCTCGACCCCATTGCGTTTGTTAGAGACAGCGATCAACGAGGCGCCGACCGTGTCCGCCTGGGCCCGAGAGGCGGCCCGCACCGAGGGCTTCGTGTGCAAGACCACCTGACTGAGGATGTCAGAGACCGTCGAAAACACCACCGTACGCGTGTACGGTTTTTGGGCGGTCCGGGTAAACCACGCATCGCGTTGGTCGGCGCCCAACACGCGCGCAAGCGTGCCACGGACCATGACGGAGAGCGGACATTTCTCGATGAAACGGTCGAACACGGTACCCAGCATACTGGCCTCCTGCAGTGCGTGTAAAGCGAAGGCCTTGAAGATAGCACAAAGCGCATAGCCGGCTCACCTTAACAGAGCTGGCCCCTCACGCTCGAACGCCATCACCGCCCGCGAACTGTACCGGGCCATCCTGCAGGGCACGCCCTATCCAGTGCGCCGCTTGATCGGTTTCGGTGCCAATCAGTGCCGAGAAATTGCAGCGCGCCATTTTGTGTGCGCAACAGATGCTGCTCAGCGAGGTCCTCAGCACGGACGCGTGGTGCAGGCGGATTGCACAATAGGGCGTCATGGCGTCGTCTTGCTCTCTACGGCCCACATTGCCGGCACCACTGGCGGATGGCTTCATGGGTGACGTCGATTCCACGTGCCAAAAGCAACTCTTGCACGTCACGGTAGCTCAGGGGAAAGCGCTAGGAGAGCCAGACGCCATGGCTGATGATCTCGCCGGGGAAGCGGTGAGGTTTGTAGCGCTCAGGGGCAGGGGGTGGCGTCATGTCGGCGGTTTCTCTAAGATGCGCGTGCAGGCGGCTCCCGCTTTGGAGAGCCGCCGCGGCCCAGGGCGTTAAAATTCTAAGCTCCGCTAGACGCCGGCGGGTTGACGGAGCGCGGCCTCGATGAAGGAAACGGCGCGCTCCCCAATCATGAGCACGGTGGCGTGGCATCCACCGGACCGGGGAATGCGCGGCATGATCGACGCATCGACGACGGACAGCCCCTGGACGCCCTTCACATTGCAGTATTGGTCCACGACCGCCATAGGGTCGGTATCCGGACCCATCTTGCACGTCCCGGAGACGTGCCGGGCGGTGCCGACGGTCTTCCGGATATAGAGGTCCAACGCGTCGTCGTCGGCTATGACGTCATCCGTGGGCTGGATGCGGTACTCGACCACGTCTTTGTACGCCTCAGATTGCAAGAGGGCTATCCCCATGCGTATGCCTTCCCGCACCCGGCGCTTGTCGTTGGGATGGTGGAGATACCGGTAGTTGAAGGTGGGCTGTATGGTGGGATCGGCCGAGGCGAGCCTGACGTATCCGGCGCCATCGGGCAACCCGAGCGTGCACGAGATCCGGGCGACGCGCTCGGCGGGCACGTTACCGCTGAGCGGTTGGGTCCGCACGCCATGGATCCGCTCCGGTCGTTCATCCACGACTGGGGTGGTCCGCAGCAGCATGTCGTTGACTTCCTCAGAGCCTGATGACGTGTAGTGGAAACTATAGCGTGCGGTTTCGATGCCGGTCACCAGAGACTTGCCGTCTTTGACCTTGAAGGTGATCTGGGCGGCGAGGTGGTTCCAGAGGTTCTCGCCCACCCCGGGCAGCTCGTGGACCAAGGGTATCCCAAATTGCGCCAGTTGGGCCTTTTGCCCGATGCCGGACAGCATCAGGATATGGGGCGACTTGATCGCCCCGGCGCTCAACACCACCCGTGCCGCTTCGACGGTGAATATCTCGCCCCCGCTTGCCACTTCCACGCCAACTACCTTTTTTCCCTTGAACAACACCCGCCGGACGAACACGTTGCCCCGCACGGTGAGGTTGAGACAATGACGCCGAGGATGCAGGTGAGTGATGGCGGCGCTCATCCGCCACCCATCCAAGTTGTTCGAGGGCCAGACCCCGATGCCGGCCGGGTTCGCGCCGTTGGTATCCTCGACTCTTCGGTAATCTAGATTCAAGCAAGCGTCGTGGAAGGCCTGTTGGATGTCGGCCACAGGACCCTCTTGGCGGCGCCTGACTGGCATCGGGCCATCGGTGCCGTGAAACACATCGTGTATGTCGAGGTCGTGTTCACACTTCCTGAAGAAGGGTAGCACCTTCTCGTAGGACCATTGATCGTTGCCCATGGCCGCCCAGGCGTCGAAGTCTTCCGGTAACCCGCGCTGCATGGCCTGCCCGTTGATGGAGGATCCTCCCCCGATGACTTTGCCTTGGGCGACGTGTATCTCCCCTTGCTCTTCAGTGATCGTGCCGCGGAGGGCCCAGTTGTGCTCGGAGTCCGGCGATTCCGCGTAGCTGGTGTTCCCGTATTTGATTTCATCGGGCAAGTGGGCCAGATCGGGGTAATCATTCCCCGCTTCGAGGAGCAGCACGGAGGTCTGTGGATTTTCAGCCAATCGGCTCGCCAGGACCGATCCTGCCGCGCCCCCACCAACGATAACCACGTCATACTTCATCATGCACCTCACAACGGTTTGTCTTCTGTAGGAATGCCCAGTCTTGGAAGAAATTTGCCAGAGTATAGCACGGCTGAGCCATGCGGTGGACCCCGCTGTCAAGAGCAAGAGATGGTCCGAAGAAGTGAGCTGCTTACGGCATTGTCAGTGCTTTACCTCGGCAAAGGCGTCCAAGCAGGAGCGCACCGCGCGCGTTCCCGGCGCACGGTGGATGGTGGACAGGTGCAGTTTTTTTTGCATGGCCCTGCAACTTTTTCCTCTTGCGAGGGGATAACGGTATGCGAAGGCTGGTGGCGTGCACAGGTCGTATCACGTTTTGCGCCCCGCTGGCACAACGTCTGTGGGCGGAGTGAAAGCGTCGGGGCAGGGCAGAGCTCACCACCCTCGGTGGCTCGTAGCGGAGGAGCAATGCGATGATTCAAGAACACATCGGTGTCGTGCAAAGCAGTTTTGCCAAGCTTGCCCCACGGGCGTCACAGGTAGCCGCACGGTTCTATGCGCGGCTCTTCACGCTCGATCCAACCCTGCGACGGCTCTTTCCCGATGATCTGCACGCCCAGGGCGTCAAACTCATGCAGGCCCTTTCCCTCGTGGTGAGCAGTTTGCACCAGTTTGACACGCTGATGCCCACGCTATGAGCCATATGCTCATGCAGAGCAGTAATCCAAAGCTTTGGATTATTGCCTCGATACTATCGGAAAGCCTCTATGGAACGCTGCGAGCACGAGTCACTTCTCTCCCGGCGCATTAAACTGCAACTCTTGGTAGCCATTGGCCGCTACTTCGGAGGTGATCCGGCGAAAATGGGCCCCGTTGCCATTGTAGCCCAGCACCCGGCGTACCAGACGCCCCTCGACATTGCGGTTGACCCCCGTCTGCCAGGAATCCACCTTGCTGGAGAGCAGCGGTTTCGCAGCGGTGAGCACGGTCTCCGTCCACGTCGCCACCTGCTCGGGCCGGGTGTCAATGCGGGTGTAGTGGTGCTCCCGCATGAACCGCAAGAGGCCGGTCTGCCAGTTGACGCTGTGTTCGATAGCCTGCGTGATGTTGCCGCGGGCGGTGTGGGGTCCCAACACCATCAACAAGTTCGGGAACCCTTCTACCAGCATGCCGAGGTAGGTGCGTGGCCCCTCCTGTTCCCAGACCTCCTTGAGCCGTCGGCCCTGCGGGCCACGAATGTCGATACGGTCGTAGGAGCCGGTCACCCCATCGAAGCCCGTGGCGTAGACCAGCATATCGCAGGGGTATGCTTGCTTACAGGTCTGCACACCCTGGGGCGTGATGCATGTGATGGGCTCGTCATGGAGGATGTCAACCAGGGTGACATTGTCGCGGTTATACGCCTCGAAATAGCCGCTCTCCAGGGGGACCCGACGGGAGCCAAAGCCGTGATCTTTCGGGATCAGCTTTTCTGCCACCACCGGGTTGTTGACGCGCTGGCGAATTTTCTTGGCGATGAAGGCGCTGATGGCGGCATTGGCCTGTTCGTCCGTCAGGATATCGCGGAAATTGCCCATCCAGATGCCAAAGCCGGGTTCGGCATACAGTTTTTCCCAGAACGCTTCCCGCTCCTCTGAGGGTACACTCATGGTCGGTCGAGGATCAGGCGCGTGAATAAACCACCCTGGCGTCTGGGCGCAGCGGGCGTAGATCTCCTCATAGCGCGTCTTAATTTCCGCCATCTCCGCCTGGCTGATTGTGGCATTGTGCAGGGGCGCTGCCCAGTTGGGCCGACGCTGGAAGACGGTGAGGTGGGCGGCCTGTTTGGCAATTTCTGGGATCGCCTGGATGGCGGAGGCACCGGTACCGATGATGCCAACGCGCTTCCCGGTGAAATCTACTGGCGTGTGGGGCCAGCGGGCGGTGTGATAGGCCAGCCCCGCAAAGCTGTCGCGGCCAGGAATCGCCGGCAGGGTATAGGCCGAGAGGATGCCAATGGCCGTCATCAGGAACGGCGCACGCGCTTGCTGCCCATTGTCCAGCGTCACGGTCCAGTGGTTGGCGGCATCGTCCCAGTACGCCGCTGTCACGCGGTGGCCAAACTCGATATCCCGGCGCAGGTCGAACTTGTCAGCGACGTGGTTCAGGTATTCGAGCGTGTCGGGTTGGGGCGAGAAGTGCTCCTTCCAGTCCCACTCTTGGAGCAGTTCCTTGGAAAAGGAGTAGCCATAGGTCCAGCTTTCCGAATCGAAGCGGGACCCGGGATAGCGGTTCCAATACCAGGTCCCGCCGACATCGGTACCATCCTCAAAGACCCGCGCCGTCATACCCAGCTCGCGCAGGCGGTAGAGCATGAACATACCGGAGATCCCGGCGCCAATGACAATGGTATCGTAGGTTGGCACGTGAGCTGGAGCGGCAACGACTGGAGCTTCTGGCATGCGGTTGGTCTCCTGAGCGTCAAGGCGAGTAAGAGGGAGCACGCGATTTGCCCCCCTTCTAACCTCCCCCGGCTGGAGGGAGGTACGATCAGACTAGCGCTTCTTTCCGGGAAGCGACCTCTATCATACACCACTTGCGGTCATGTGTTCTTGTGGTAATGTGCTCTTGGCCGGGCTACCTGTCTATAGGGCAAACGCTTCAAAGGCGTCTAGCCTATTTGCGGCAGGCGACCTGGGGGCGTTGCGCTATGGCGCCCGCCCGCTCCGCTGCCCCGTATGGGCAGACAGCTCCCCATGAGCGTGGCTTGTCGGCCGTCCGCATGACTGCATGGGTCGCGGGGGTTGTGCCAGGTCTCCTCGAGACATCTTGCCACCAAAATACCCGCTCGCTGTCCCCAAAATGCCAGATCTCTGTCAGGTGTCTGGTCCTCTTGCGGGCGTATATTTATGTGCAGAAACGCTGCCCCGGTGCCGTGGAGTAGGCACTGGGGGTGGCGGCGATATCGCGAGGGCGAGTTCCTCGTTCTTGGGAGTGGGTGCGCACCGATGCTGGTCCATGCCGAGCCAGCGCACGCCCAGGAAGAACATGCCCAGACTCCCCCCTTTGTGGGAGAGTTGTTCGTCAGAACGGGGTTGTACTTTGGCTCACTCAGGCCAGATCAGTCTCACGTCACCGCGGAAGAGTTGAAGATGTTTCTGGATGAGGTGATTACGCCACGTTTTCCTGATGGCTTAACCCTGCTCACGGGCCTGGGCCAGTTTCGGACTGCCAGTAACCAGATCATCCAGGAACGCGCTCGCCTGTTGATCTTGCTCTATCAGGCGCTGCCTCCGCAGTTGCCCATTGTGCCTACCGGCTTGCGGCCCGGGAATTGCTGGCGGGGGACAGCACACCTTGCTGCTGGCAGCGCTGTATGTCACAATGTCAGGCGTTGCGAAGGGTTTGCGTCAGCACGCTGAGCCGGTGAGGAATACCCCTGGGAGTATGGCCATGCAGATCGAAGTGGTCGGGCTTCGTTTCAAACCAGCCGGAAAGATCTTGCAATACGCTGCCAATGCTGTAGCGCTGCATCGTGGCGAGAAATGTGTAGCGGAATCGGAAAATGGTCTGGAACTCGCGACGGTAGTCACGGCACCGCACCTGGCGGAGATGCCAGGTGACCAGTACGACCTCAAACCGGTGCTGCGGAAAGCCACGCTGCAAGATTTTGCCCAGGCCGAGGCCCTCAGTCAGCGTGGACAGGAGGCGTTTGTCCTCTGTCGCCAACGTATTCACGAAGTGGCCCTGCCAATGAAGCTGGTGAGCGTCGATTTCACGCTCGATGGGCACAAGGCGATTTTTTACTTTACTGCTGCAGGCCGGGTGGATTTCCGCAGCCTGGTGCGCTACCTCGCCGGAGCTTTGAAGGTGCGCATCGAGATGCGGCAGATCGGCCCGCGCGATGAGACCAAAAAATTAGGGGGATACGGCGTCTGCGGACGGCCGCTCTGTTGTTCGACGTTCTTGACAGAATTTGCGCCGATTTCTGTGCGCATGGCCAAAGAACAGGGCGTGGCCCTCAATCCGTCGCGGATTTCTGGCGTCTGTGGCCGTCTGAAATGTTGCCTGGCCTACGAAACCGCGGTGTATAAAGCCATTCGAGACGAATTACCCAATATCGGCGATGTCTACGTCACTGCAGAAGGCCCTGGACGGGTGGTCGATATCACGGTGGTGGGAGAAGCCTTTGCCGTCGAACTCGACGAGAGTGGTGAACGGGTCTTTATTCGCCTGTCGAGTGCAGAAGAACGCACCAATAATTGTACCGGCTGTGGGAACCAGGGCTATACACCAGGGCATGCTGGCGATGCGCACTGAACAGTGCGCCAGGCAACAGGTGGGCAGCTTCAGTGCGCTGCTGGCGGTACAGTATGCGTGAGGGAAGCAGGCAGCGGCGCTGCAGGCACGTCGAAGTGAATCCAACCCATGCGTTCTTTGCCACGCAGAAAATCCGTTAAGAGATCGGCCAGGGTCACCTGATCGAGCACAGCATACATACGCTGTTCTGCTTCGGCGAAGATGCGCAAGAGCAAACAGCTTTCGAGGGCCTCACAGCAGCGCTCCTGGGCCATACATTGGTACATTGGTGGCTCGGGGTCCATCGCCCGGACCACGTCCCCTACGGTGATGTCCGCCGGAGAACGCGCCAGAGTATAACCGCCTTTTTTGCCACGCATGGCCCGCGTGAGCCCAGCGCGTGTGAGCCGTTGAAAGACTTTTGACAAATAGCTTTCTGAGACATTCTGGCGGCGGGCAATATCGCTGAGCAGCAGAAAATGTCCGCTCTCCAGGCGTGCGAGTGCCCATAAGCCATGGATGGCAAGATCTGTACTTTGTGAGAAACGTAGACCCGGCATCAAGGTCCTCCAGGTTGCGTCCCGAATGCCCACAAGGCTGGAATGCCGTTACTGTCCCGCTGACCATCATAGACAACCTCTGCGCGTAGTGCAATGCTGGAGGCTATGCCCCTGCGATCTTTCCGACGCCTGGTGGCAGTGTAGAAAAGCTTCTTGACAGGAGACAGGGAGCGTTTTACCATTGTGGACAATTTGAGTCCATTTATCAAGATTCTTGAGAGCAACTTTTCCGTACAGGGCTCGCACAATGCATTCATGGTTGCGCACTGATGACACCTTGCAGGACGATACTGCGCCGTTCTTTACCGCGTCCGCGACTGCTGCGGACCCTACGCCTGAGCGGGAAACAGGTGTGAGCGCATCGTCGGAGGGAGAACCATCTACTATCGCGCACTATTTTCACGAAGTGCGCCGTTTCCCCCTGCTATCGCACGAGGGGGAAATGTCGCTCGCCCAGCAGATTCAAGAGGGCACCCAGCAGTGGCGGAACACCGTGCTCCAGCGTCTGCTGCACGTACCGCTTTTGCTGGCCTGTCGGGCCCGTCTCCGGCGTGGTTGTATGCCACTTGAGGCGGTGTGCCTGCCAGAGCATCTGCCTGCGCTTGATGTGATGCAGAACTTGCTTGACCAGCTGCAGCGTCTGCGTTGTCAGATGCGCCAGTGCGTCCAATCTCAGGAAACGGGCGAGGCCCAGACTAACCCCTCGGCGCTTCGGGCGGCGATGCGTCAGCTCTTGCAACCGCTCGTCTGGCAACCTGCCTTTTTGCAACAGGCCTGGACACGCTTTGATATGACCATGGCGGCAGTCTCTCCAGCCCGTCAACAGCGCCAGGCCGCGCGTTTTGTGTCCACACTGGGTTACAATTTGCAGACACTCCAGCGTCTCTGGCACACGCTGTATCACCTCCAGACACGTGTGGAGCGGGCTAAACAAGAGCTCACCACGCGCAATCTGCGCCTAGTGATCAGTGTGGCACGCGAATTTACCTACACGGGTTTGCCCTTGACCGATCTCATCCAGGAAGGCAACATAGGTCTCATGCGCGCGGTGGAGAAGTTCGATTATCGGCGTAACCTCAAGTTCAGCACCTATGCGGTATGGTGGATTAAACAGGCGATTCGCCGCTCGGTGTTTGAGCAAGGGGCATTGATCCGCGTGCCGGAGTACATGCACGAGAGCGCACGCCAGGTCTCCAAAAGCCGCGACGCGCTGACGATTACGCTGGGCCGTGCGCCCAGTACGGACGAAATTGCCCAGCATCTGGACATGCCGCTCGAACGCGTAGAGCGGACGCTGGCGCTGGGCCATGAACCTGTGTCGTTGGACCGTCCGGGGACCGAGGAAGATAAACGGACCCTGGGGGAGCGCTTGGCGGATACCAATGCCTGGATGGGGCAGGAGACAGTGCTGCAGCAGGATCTCGTGCACCATACACACCAGGCCCTG